>ENA-OPZM01000968-OPZM01000968.1-human-gut-metagenome-genome-assembly--contig:-NODE-968-length-10936-cov-2.243871_pt1 | contig 10936 bp, 16 predicted proteins | sample MGYA00242478_ERZ504493 | MGnify/ENA primary metagenome ERZ504493 (study PRJEB26092, sample SAMD00036227) | human gut metagenome | host: Homo sapiens | study: EMG produced TPA metagenomics assembly of...
CAGGCCGCGCAGGGCGTTGCCCAACAGGCGGCCGGTGGCTTCGTCCGCCGCAACAAGCAGGCGGCGCTTTTTCAGCAGGGCATCCAGCGCGGCCTGGGCCAGGGTGGTATCCTCAAAGCCATAGCAGGCATCGCCAAAGCGGGTGCGCAGTTTCTGCACCCACTTTTCGCAGTATTCATCCGCCATTGCCTGGGTGGGGGCTGATGCCTGCACGCAGACAAGGTATTCACCATCGCGCTCCTGCAGGCGCAGGCTGGGGCTGCCCTCGGCCTGGGCGTTCTCAATGATGGAGTTCATCTCCGCTTTGGAAAGCCCAAACACACGCAGGATTCGCATTTGGATTTGCAGCATTAAAACACCCCTTTGGTGGAAAGTTGAAGTTAGGAGTCAGGAGGGAGGAGTTAGGAGTTTTGCCGTGCCACAAAGTTGGCAGAAAACAGATTAGAAATTAAGAATGAGGAATTAGTAATTGGTGGGTGGTTTTTGCTTTCTCATTGCCTATTAAAGTTATTGTTAAATATCAAGGGTTTCGGGTTTGACATCTTTGGAGGGGACGGGGTGGGCGTTTTCGGGAGGGATATCAAGGGCCATGCGGCGCAGAAGGTCCAGGGCGTACAGGGCGGCGCGGGTGCGGATGATGCTGCGCTCGGCATAGCCGCCGAGTTCCAGGCGCATCAGCCAGGCTTTGCCGCTGCGGGCATCCGCACCGGCCAGGTAGACGGTACCTACCGGTTTGCCCGGCAGTGCGCCGCCGGGCCCGGCAATGCCGGTAATGCCCACGGCCAGATCTGCCCCCGCTGCCTGCAAAGCGCCGTAAGCCATCGCCACGGCCACCGGCCGGAAACCACGTTATACTGTGCAATCAAAGTCGGGTCAACACCCAGCAGCTTTGCCTTGGCGGCTTCGGCATAGGTCACAAAGCCATAGCCGAACACCTCGCTGGAGCCGGGCACATTGGTGATTTTTTCTGCCACAAGGCCGCCAGTGCAGCTTTCCGCGGTGGCAGCATGCAGCCCTTTTTGCTGCAGCAGGTGCACCACAGTGTATTCCAGCCCCGGCACATCCACATCATACGCATTGGGGCCCAAAATCTTGCGGAACTCCGCAATGCGGGCATCGCAGGCCGTTTCGGCTTCCGCCTCGGTTGCGGCGCGGGCGGTCACACGGATCTCACTCTCGCCGGTTTTGCAATAAATGGCTGCCGTAGGGTTTTCGCTGGCGAACAGCGGGGAAACCTTGCTGGCAATGCTGCTTTCGCCCCCCAGCACCCGCAGCGTTTTGGAGTGGATGGTACAGTTCTGGCGCTGCAGCAGCACCGGGCGGATATCCTCCGCCACATGGCTTTCATCTCGCGTGGAACGCCGGGCATCAGCACGGCAATGCAGCCGTCATCCTCGAACCAGGCACCGGGTGCGGTGCCATGGGCGTTGGGCAGCTTGTGCCCCTTGGTGGGCACCATGGCCTGCTTGCGGTTGTTGGCCGTGGGGGTGCGCCCGCCGCGGCCGGTACGGGCAAAAAAGTCCACGATCTTCTGCCATTCTGCTTCATCAAAGTGCAGGGTATCGCCAAAGGCTTCGGCCACGGTCTCCTTGGTCAGGTCGTCCTCCGTGGGGCCAAGCCCGCCGGAAAACACCAGCAGATCGCTGCGGCTTTTGGCTTCCTTTACCAAATCACGCAGGCGGCCAGGGTTATCCCCAATCACATGCTGGTGCAGCACGCTGATGCCCAGTTCCGCCAGTTCGCGGCTCAAAAACTGGGCGTTGGTATTGACAATATCGCCAAGCAGCAGCTCGGTTCCTACACAAATGATCTCCGCAGTCATGGTTCGTTCCGTCCTTTATCCAAGGGTAATTTTTATCTGGCGCTGTTAAAACTCCGGGTCATCCCCGATGCGGATGGGGATTTTCTCCACAGTTTCCGCCGCAATCCGTTCCAGCTCTGCCAGGCCGGGCATTCCGGCTTCGGCGGCTTCGATCTCCGCCAGGCTGGGCTTGGTTTTGGGGTGCGGCGGGGTAAAGATGGTACAGCAATCCTCATACGGCTCAATGGAGGTATCAAAGGTGCCGATCTTGCGGGAAATAGCAATGATCTCGGTCTTATCCATGCCGATCAGTGGGCGCAGAATCGGCAGGTTCTGCGCGGCGTCGGTGCAGGCAATGGCCTGCATGGTCTGGCTGGCAACCTGTGCTAGACTTTCGCCGGTAATCAAAGCTTCCATCTCGCTCTGGTCGGCCACCAGTTTGGCAATGCGCAGCATGCTGCGGCGCATGAGCACGGTAAACAACACATCAGGCGCATTATCGCGGATATACTCCTGCGGCTTGGTATAGGGCACCACAAACAGCTGGCAGTTGCCGGTATATTCTGCCAGTTCGCGGGCCAGGGCGCGCACCTTCAGTTTGGCGCGCAGGCTGGTGTACGGCGGGCTGGCAAAGTGGATGTGGTGCAGTGCAAGCCCGCGGCGCGCCATGCAATAAGCTGCTACCGGGCTGTCGATGCCGCCGGAAAGCAGGTTCAGCGCACGGCCGCTGGTGCCAACGGGCAGGCCGCCCGCGGCTTCCACCTTGGGCCATGGATATATGCGCCTTTATCGCGGATTTCCACCATGATTTCCAGCTGCGGCTCATGCACGTTCACCCGCAGGTGGGGGTGCTTGCCCAGCAGGTAAGCGCCCAGTTCGCGGCACAGCTCCGGGCTTTTCATCGGGAACGTTTTATCCGCGCGCTTGGCTTCCACCTTAAAGGTGCGGATGCCGCGCAGCGTTTCGCCAAGATAAGCTTCCGCCGTGGCGCAGATCTCGTCAAAATCCTTGCTGCAGCAGGCAGCGCGGCTCATTTTGACAATGCCAAAAATTTTGGAAATACGGCGGAACGCTTCGTCCATGTCCAGGTCATCTTCCAGTGGCTCAATGAACACGGTGGACTGCGCCTGGGTCACCTTGAATTTGCCCAGGTCTTCCAGCCGGTAGCGGATGCTTTTGGCCAGGCGGGCTTCAAATTTGCTGCGGTTCAGCCTTTCAGGGTCATTTCGCCCTGATAGGCAAGGATGATTTCTTTCATGTTTATGGCAAACCTTTCATGTCTGGTGTTATGGTTTCATTCAATAGCGTTATCTTTTCAGATGTGCTGCAACTCTTTCAGGCCGTCTTTCAGGCCGTCCAGCAGGGCCTGCACATCTTCGGGGGTGTTGTCCCCGCAAAAGCTGACGCGCAGCGCCGTGCGCACGGCAAGGTCCGGCGCGCCCATCGCCATCAGGGTGTGGCTCGGCTCGCCTTTATCGCAGGCGGAGCCGCCGGAAATATAAATGTGCCGCCCGCTCAAATATTCAATAAAGGTCTGGCTGTTGACACAGTTGGTGGAAAAGTTCAGCACCTCCGGCACGCATCCGCCGGGGAGTTCAGGGTGATGGGTGCCTGCTGGGCCAGCTCCTTCCAGCCGGTGCGCAGCTGGGCGTTCAGGCGCGGATATGCGCATTGCGGTCGCTCAGGTTTTTGGCTCCCTTTGCCGCAGCAAGGCCAAGGCCAACAATATAAGGGGGATTCTCGGTGCCGGGGCGCAGGCCGCGCTCCTGATGGCCGCCCAGGTAGGGCGGGCAAAGCGTCTGGCGCACGCTGTCCCGGATGAACAAAGCGCCGATTCCCTTGGGGGCATGCACTTTATGGCCGGATACCGAGAGAGTATCCACGTTCTTCCACTTTTTTCAGGTCAATGGGGATGCGCAGCCATGCCTGCACGGCGTCCACATGCACCGCACAGCGGCTGTTTTTGGCCTTGACAGCTGTGGAAAGAGCGGCAATATCCTGCAAAGTGCCGGTTTCATTATTGACCGCCATGCAGCTGACCAGAACGGTATTTTTATCCACCTCGCAGCCAGTTTGGCAACATCCAGGTGACCGTCTGCTTCGGGCAGGATTTCCACCACCTCAAAGCCGCGGTCTTTCAGTGCACGGATGGGCCGCTGCACGCTGGGGTGCTCAAAACCGGAAACCACAATTTTGCTGCCCCAGTTTTTGCGTGCCATGGCAAGGCCCTGCACGGCAAGGTTGTTGCTCTCGCTGCCGCAGGAGGTAAAATACAGATCCTTGGCCTGGCAGCCAGGGTGCGGGCAATCTGCCGCGGGCCGTGGTCAGGGCTTCATGGGTTTCTACCGCCGGTTCGTACAGGCTGGAGGGGTTCGCCCAATCCTTTAATAATGCTTCATGGATGGCACCCGCAATCTCCGGGTCCACCATGGTGGTTGCGGCATTATCCAGATAATGCAGTTCAGGGTCCAACAGCATGAGAAAGCCTCGTTTCGCTACGCGTAAAATTAAAAATTAAGAAAGAATAATGAATAACGGTTGTGTGATGCCCATGGCATCTCAATTTCATCAGGTCAGCCGCTCCGGCAAATGAATCATTTGGCCAGAGCCGCCGCCTATTTTCTTCGCGCCGCCGCAGGCGGCGCTCCAACATTATTCCTTATTCATTATTCTTTATTATTTTTCTTCGCTCTTTTCCATAGTAATACATAGTAAATTATACACACCACACCCGCAAAACACAAGTAGCGCCATACAAAAAAAGGCGTGCGGGGTTGGCCGCACGCCGGAGAGGCTTCTTTTGTGTTATCTTGTGTGCCGGTCCTTTACTTCGTGGGCGTGGCCGATTACGGCGCTGCGCTTATGGAACAGCAGGCCCACCACGGCAAACATACCGCCCTCGATCAATACAGTAAACAGCCAGTCCCCCGTTACCAGGTAGCTGCCTGCCAGGCAGGTCAGCAGGGTGGGGATCGGCATGCTGATGCAGATAGCTGCAAAGAACTGTTTCGGCTTCATGTTGGCGTGAGCGGCGGCATAGGGAATGATGCCGTTGGGCAGCCCCGGTGTGATAAACGCCAGAATGGTATAAAACCAGGGGTTCTTGCTGTTGCGCACGCTGTTCAGCAACTTATTCGCCTTGGGGCTGTTCGCTGTGAGCAGTTCAATGACTTTTGCCAGGCGGCGCGCCAGCAGAAACACCAGAAAGTTTGCCGCCACCGATGCCGAAAAGCTGGTCACAAAGCCTTTCCACGGCCCATAGGCGATCCCCTCCGCCAGTTGGACTGGCATGGCCGGGATTACCAGCGATACCACCTGCACGAACGCCAGGAACCACAGCGTCAAAAAGCTGCGCAGCCGCCCCTCGCTTGTCAAATAATCGCTCAGAGCCTGTTCGTCCCCGCTGGAAAATGCAGTCCATAACCCCGGCAACAGCAGGCGAAATGTTTCAATAATCAGCAGCACCATAACCAGAATTACGGCTGCTGCCGCAACAACGGCCAGGCGCTTGGTGCGTTCGGGGGTCTGTTGTTTCATGCAGGGGGTACTCCTTAATTCTAAAATATAATGTTTATTCGCCGAAATCCTGTGCCACTTTTTTTGAGCATATCCCGGATGGGCAAGTTATACGGCAGCGGGTCTCGCACTTGCCACAGCCAATGCAGGCACCGGCTTTCACCGTCAGGGTATCGTACCGTTCGTGCGCCCAGCCCGCAAGGCCATAACGCTTCAGGTAGCCATGGAACAAGAAACAGCTGGGAATCTGGATGCCCACCGTGCAGGGGGCACAGTAATTGCAGCGGCGGCAAAACTGGGTACCAAGGGTATCCCGCACTTTCTGGCAGGCGGCTTTCTCCTCCGGGGTCAGCGGGGCGGTGTTGGCGCTGCCCGCCACATTCTGTTCCAATTCTTCCGGTGCGGCCATGCCGGGGATGGATACTGTGACTGCCGGGTTGGAAAGCACATACCGCAGCGCCAGCCGTCCATCCTCAATGGCACCACCGGCCAGCGGCTTCATATCAATAAAGGCCTTGCCCTTTTCCGCACAGCGGTCGATCAGCTCTTTGCCCTGCTGCTCCACAATATTATAGGGGAACATAATGGTTTCGATCTCGTCCACCTTCAGCGCCTTTTCAAACGTCTGGCTCAGGTGGGCGGTAATGCCAATGTGCCCCACAACGCCCTTGGCCTTGGCTTCCAGCAGGCTTCCATGGCGCCGCCGGGGGCCAGGATTTTATCCAGGTTTTCCGGGCTGGGGTTGTGGAACTGGTACAGGTCAATGTGATCAGTGCGCAGGTTTTTCAGGCTGGCGGCAAGCTCGGCTTCCATCTCTGCCTTGGTCAGCGCACGGCACTTGGTGGCAAGGATAAATTCATCCCGCAGGCCCAGTTCCTCCAGCGCCTGGCCGATCCACTCCTCGCTGACGGTGTAAGCGCGGGCGGTATCAATGTAATTGATGCCCGCCTCATGCGCGGCTTTCAGCATGGCGCGGGTGCCAGGTTCATCAATGCGCTGCACCGGAATGCCGCCAAAGCCCAGGCGCGAAACCCGCAGCCCGGTGCGGCCAAAATCAACATACTGCATATTTCATTCTCCCTTTTGCGGCGGGGGTGCCCTGCCCCGCCTGGACGGTTGTGCAAAGTATCACTATTATAGCAGGCAAGGCTTTACTTGTCACGTTTTTTGGCAGCTTTTTATTGACTTTACGTCTGCTGTGCGTTAGGATTAGACTATTCATTGGGTATTTGTTGGTACATTATAAAGGATACACACGTTATAGTAGAGGGAGGAAATTCCTATGCGTTATGGTTTTATCGGCTGCGGCAACATGGGCGGTGCGGTTGCCCGCGCAGTGTGCCGCGGTGTTGGGCCGGAAAATGTTGTGCTGGCCAACCGCACCCCGGCCAAGGCTGAAGCCCTGGCCGAAGCACTTGGCTGCCGCGCCGCCACCAACGATGTGGTCGCGCAGGACTGCGATGTAATTTTCCTTGGCGTAAAGCCGCAGATGATGGCCGATATGCTGGCCGGCATCGCACCCATCCTGGCAAAGCGCAGCGGGCGTTTTGTCCTGGTTACTATGGCTGCGGGGCTGAGCATGGCCCGCGTGCGCGAGATGGCCGGCGGTGCATATCCGATCATCCGCATCATGCCCAACACCCCGGTTTCGCTGGGGGCCGGTATGACCCAGTACTGCGCTGACGGCGTGAGCGATGACCAGATGTTCGCCTTTTTGGGTGCCATGGCCCCGGCCGGGCGGCTGGATGCATCCCGGAAAATTTAATCGACGCCGCCTGCTGTGTTTCCGGCTGCGGGCCCGCGTGGGTATACCAGTTTATTGAAGCATTGGCCGACGGCGGCGTTGCTGCCGGATTGCCCCGCGCCAAAGCCCAGGAATATGCCGCCCAGACCCTTTTGGGCAGCGCCCGCATGGTGCTGGAAAGCGGCAGCCACCCTGGCGTACTGAAAGATGCTGTGTGCAGCCCCGGCGGTTCCACCATTCAGGGTGTGCGCGTGCTGGAAGAGCACGCGTTCCGCGGCGCAGTGACCGATGCCGTCCTGGCCGCCTATGACAAAACAAAGGAAATGGGGAAAAACTGATGCGCATTGTTGTCAAGATCGGCACCAGCACGCTGGCTCATCCGGGCGGGCGGCTGAACATCCGCCACACCGAAGCACTGGTAAAAGTGTGGAGCGACATCAAAAACGCCGGGCACGAGCTGATTATTGTATCGTCCGGCGCAACCGGCCTTGGCGTGGGCAAGCTGCAGATTTCCCGCCCCAAAGATATGGTGACAAAGCAGGCCGCCGCAGCCGTGGGCCAGTGCGAGCTGATGTATACTTACGACAAGCTGTTTGCCGAATACAGCCACACCGTTGCCCAGCTGCTGGTGACCTGGGAGGACTTTGACCATTCCCACCGGCTGAACAACCTGCAAAACACGCTGGAGCGCCTGATCCAGCTGGGCGCTGTGCCGGTCATCAACGAAAACGACCCGATTTCCACCGAGGAATACTCCCTGGGCGATAACGACCGCTGGGTGCCCTGATTGCCAAATACACCCACGCCGACCTGCTGGTGCTGCTGAGCGACATTGACGGCCTGTACACCGCCGACCCGCATACCCACCCGGAAGCCACGCTGATCCACCGGGTAGAGAGCGTTACCCCCGAAATTGAGCAACTGGGCGGCGGCTCCAACAGCGGCCTTGGCACCGGCGGCATGTCCGCCAAGCTGACCGCCGCCAAAATTGCCACCGGTGCCGGTGTTGACATGGTCATCGCCAACGGTGCCAACGCCAATGTGCTGTACGACATTGTGGACGGCAAGGATGTGGGGACGAGATTTTTGGGCCGAAAGCAAAAATAATAAATAATCATGACGATGCGCCGTGGACGGCGCACCATAATTTTTCATTTCTAATTCCTAATTCCTAATTTCTAATTTTCACAAAGGAGTTCTGCTATGACTACGCATGAAATTCTGTTAGCGGCGCAGGCGGCAAAGCTGGCGCTGGCGCTGGCGGATACCGATACCAAAAACGCTGCGCTGGAAGCATGGCAGTTGCCTGGTGGAAAACAGCGATGCAATTCTGGCCGCCAACAAGCAGGATCTGGCCGCCGCACGCGGGCGCATCAGCGATGTAATGCTGGACCGTCTTGCCCTGACCCCTGCCCGGCTGGCCGCCATGGCCAAGGGCATGCGTGAGGTTGCCGCCCTGCCGGACCCGGTGGGCGCCGTGCTACGCAAAATTGTGCGGCCGAACGGGCTGCTGATTGAAAAGACCTCGGTGCCCATGGGCGTGATCGCCATTATTTATGAAAGCCGCCCCAACGTGACTTCCGACGCCGCCGCGCTGGCCCTGAAAGCCGGCAGCGCCTGTGTGCTGCGCTGCGGGCGCGATGCCTGGGCCAGCTGCCATGCCATTGTCAACGCTCTGCGCTGCGGTCTGGCCCGTGCCGGCCTGCCGGAAGTGCCGTCAGCTGATTGAGGACACTACCCACGCTTCCGCCAACGAGCTGATGACGGCAAACGGTCTGGTGGATCTGCTGATTCCCCGCGGCGGTGCCGGGCTGATCCGCGCCTGTGTGGAAAACGCCACGGTGCCCTGTATCCAGACCGGGACCGGCATCTGCCATGTATATGTGGACAAAGCCGCCGACCTGAACATGGCGGTGGATATCATTGAGAACGCCAAAACCAGCCGCCCCAGCGTGTGCAATGCCGAGGAAGTGTGCCTGGTACACAAGGATGTTGCCGCAGGGTTTCTGCCGTTGCTGAAAGCCCGCCTGGTGGATGCCCGCGCAGCTGCCGGGCTGGTTCCGGTGGATCTGCGGCTGGATGAGCGCGCCGCCGCCATCATTCCCGGAACACCCGCCGGCGAGCAGGATTTTGACACTGAATTTTTGAACTACATCCTGGCCATTGCGTGGTGGATGATGTGGATGCTGCCATTGCCCACATTGCCCGCCATTCCACCCACCACAGTGAGGCCATCATCACGGCGGACGATACCGCCGCAGACCGCTTTACCACCTGTGTGGACAGCGCCGCCGTGTATGTCAACGCCTCCACCCGCTTTACCGATGGCGGAGAGTTTGGCCTGGGGTGCGAAATGGGCATCAGCACCCAAAAGCTGCATGCCCGCGGCCCCATGGGCCTGGCCGAGCTGTGCAGCTACAAATATATCATCCACGGCTCCGGCCAGACCCGCGGCGGTTCCGCGCAAAATTGCAGAATCCGTGTAATTGATTGCAGCACAGGATACAACATTCGCAGAAGACGGTCTTGACCGTTCCCTACAGAGCATTTTATTATGTGCTGCCTGCCAATAAATGTGCTGTAGGGCGGGATGCCTCATCCTGCCGCGGAGAAACCTTGCTGATTCAACAAACGATGCAAACCATTTGTAGGGGACGATGCCTGCATCGTCCCGCATGTCGGGTCCTGTCTTATCCCCCCACCTCAAACTCTGTCGCCCTCTTAAATTTCCATCATCACAAAAAGCATATGCCCGCGCATTCCGCACCCGGCATATGCTTTTTCTGTTATCGCACTATAAACTTATTTCCCCTGCGCCATCGGATAATAATACTCCACCAACAAATCCACGCAGGCCCCATAGCTTTTCATGCCCAGGGTCTGGTCATACCCGCGCAGAAAACCGGTATACACCGTGCTACCTGCCTCTTTGACCGGGCCTTCCCACTTGGCCCAATAGGCGTTGTTGTCGGCCAGGTCGGTGCGGGCAGCATCGCACAGGGTGCGGTAATTTTCGCTGGCGGCCTGCGGGTCAGCGCTGTACCAGGCGTTGGAAAGGTACAGGTAGCCCATCAGCCAGCCGGAATATTCATATGCCGCATCACCACAGGTGGTGGAAGCCCGGATCGCCACAAAATTGCTTCCTGCTCGGCCGCCACGCCGCGCTGGTGGCTGAACTCGTGCGCAATGGTGGCGGGCAAAAACACCGCCGGGCAGTCCACATTCAGGGTGCTCTCGCCAAACAGGGGGCACAGGTAGCCGGTAAAGCCTGCCGCGCTCATCAGCTTGGAATAAAACGCCGGTTTGGGGCTGCGGTGCGGCCCGGCCAAAAAGGGATATTCCGCCACAATGCCGTCATACACATGGCCGGTGTTCAGCAAAATTTTCTCCTTGCTCACGGCGAACAGACCGGTTTCGTCCCGTGGGACGGTATCAGCGGCGGCGTTCACCTGCTCGGCAAACCACACGGTGGTGGCGGCCAGCTGTTCCACGCTCAGGGCCGGGGCCTGCATGTTGGCCTGCGCGGCAAAGCTGGGTGCATAATACTGGGTGCCCCACAAAGCGCACACCCCGGCATAGATCCACACCGCCGCGGTGCCCACATGCAGCACCCAGCGGCAAAGCCTGCCTGTTTGCGGTGCATAGCCCGCACAATGCGCTGCACCAGCCGAACCAGACAGATCAGAATGGCCGCCGTGGCAGCCAGCTCACAAAAGCTGAAGGGTAGCGGCTCCACCAGCGCAGAAACAAACCGCTTGACCGGCATGGAAACATACTCCACCCACCACTGCATGGCCGCGGCACTGCGGCGTGCGGCCCAGAACACCCCCAGCGCCGCCACCCCGCCGCCCAGCAGGGACAGCCCGGCTTTGTGG
>ENA-OPZM01000972-OPZM01000972.1-human-gut-metagenome-genome-assembly--contig:-NODE-972-length-10918-cov-9.493559_pt1 | contig 10918 bp, 9 predicted proteins | sample MGYA00242478_ERZ504493 | MGnify/ENA primary metagenome ERZ504493 (study PRJEB26092, sample SAMD00036227) | human gut metagenome | host: Homo sapiens | study: EMG produced TPA metagenomics assembly of...
GAACTTCTGACCTCTTCCGTGTCAGGGAAGCGCTCTCCCCCTGAGCTAAACGCCCAAATGGAGCGGACAACGGGGCTCGAACCCGCGACCCCAACCTTGGCAAGGTTGTGCTCTACCAACTGAGCCATGTCCGCTTACGAGGATTAATCTTACGTGATGCCCGCATCCTATGCAAGAACTTTTTTTGAAAAGTTTTGCGACGCCCTCGCGAACCTCGCGAAGACATCAGCCACCACGGAAGGCGCAGGCAAACGCAAACTCGCCGCAAGAGGCCCTTACATCTCACCGAGCATGATCCAGGCAGAGCTGTCCTGCGCGAGTCTGCCGTCTGCAAGCGCTGATGAGGTGAGCAGGACCCTGCCCGCCGGCAGCTCCACGGGTGCTGCACCGAAGTTCGTCACGCACGCCCAGCCGTTATCGCGGCGATAGGCGATGACGCCGCCCTCAGCGCCCTCGGCACCATCCGCAAGACCGGTGCGCCCGTCAAGATCGAGCCACGCAAGATCGTTGGCGCACCCGCGCAGCTTGCGCCGCAGCCAGAGGGCGTCACGATAGAGCGCAAGCATCGATGTCGGGTCCGTTTCTTCCCTATCGGCAGCATAATCGGAAAACCATGCAGCTGCGGCAGATGGGGCGCCGCATCAGCGTCCGCCGGCGAAAACCCAAACGATCCGCCCTGCGCGGGATCGTCCGCCGCTACCCACGGCAGGGGCACACGACAGCCGTCGCGCCCCTTCTCGCGCTTCGGTCCGCGCGTATTGGTTGCACTGGGATCTTCGAGTGCAGTCCACGGGATATCAGCCACCTCAAAAAGACCGAGCTCCTCACCCTGATACACGTATGCCGAGCCCGGAAGCGCCAGTTCAAGCAAAAGAGCCGCCCGCGCGCGGCGCTCGCCGAGTTCACGGTCCTCGTCATAAGACGACCCGTCGCGTAAGAGCCAGTCGAGCGCAATCTGGTGGTAGCGCGTCGCCTTGATTTGCGGCAGGGCATAGCGCGTCGCCACGCGCGGCACGTCGTGGTTGGAGAGTACCCAGGTCGAGGCGGAATCGGATTCGATAGCTGCCTTCAAGCCCTCCTCGATTGCAGCGTGCATGTCATCATAGGTCCAAGTGGCCTTGGCAAACTCAAAGTTGAATGTCTGGCCAAGCTCGCTGGGACGCGCATAGAGATACTGGCGCTCAGGCAGCACCCACGCCTCGGCAACGGCGCTGCGCGGCGGATTATAGCGGTCGAACACGCGGCGCCACTCGCGATAGATCTCGTGGACCTCGTTGCGGTCCCACAGCGGATGGGCGCCGTCGTCAACCATGTCATCGCCCTCGGCGAGATGCCACCGGTCGAGGTCATCGCGGTCGAGATCCTTGGCGAGACCGTGCGCCACATCGATGCGAAAGCCATCGACGCCTCGATCGCTCCAAAACGCCAGGACGTCGCAAAAGAACGCGTGAACCTCGGGGCATGACCAGTCAAAGTCCGGCTGCTCGGGCGTAAACATGTGCAGATACCATTGACCGTCCGCAACACGCGTCCAGGCGGGGCCGCCAAAGTTGGCATTCCAATTGGTGGGAGGCAGCTCGCCATGCTCGCCGCGACCATCGCGAAAGATATAACGGGCGCGCTCGGGCGATCCGGGGCCGGCGGCAAGAGCGGCTTTGAACCAGGGGTGCTGGTTGGATGAATGGTTGGGCACGATATCGACGATGACCTTGATGCCGCGCGCGTGAGCCGCAGCGATCATGTCATCGAAGTCGTCAAGCGAGCCGAGACGTGGGTCGACATCGCAGTAGTCCGCCACATCATAGCCGCCATCGACAAGAGGCGAAGGGTAAAACGGGCTCAGCCAGATGGCCTCGATGCCCAGCCGCTCAAGATAGTCCATCTGCTGGGTAATGCCCGCGATATCGCCCAGACCCGAACCGGTCGAATCCTTAAACGAACGCGGGTAGATCTGATAGATCGCGGCATCGGACATCCATGAGCGCGAAGAGGACTTTTCTGCAGCCATGGGGTGAGCCTCCCTTGCAACGAGGTTTTGCGAGATGCCCACGATGATACGCCCAAAGCTGTCATTCGAGGCAAACAACGCCACAGTCACACCCCAAAACGCTCGCTCCCTCTCGGGCTCGAGCCTCCTGGGACGAATCGATCGATTAGTGAAAAGAACGGAAGACTCACTCCCCCGGCCACAGCAGCGAGCGGGCTCCGGGTGCCCCAGGTTGCCGCGAAAGAGGAGGGAAGCGTACTTTATGTACGCGACCGACGATTGAGGGGGCAAGATGGGGTACCCGGGGCTCGCGCAGCGTCAACAAAAAACGCGGTTCGTTAGAACCGCGTAAGATAGTTGGAGCGGACAACGGGGCTCGAACCCGCGACCCCAACCTTGGCAAGGTTGTGCTCTACCAACTGAGCCATGTCCGCATATGTAAAACAAAACGGGCGCCGGAGCGCCCGGATGTTGCCTGGAGGCGAAGCCGGATTCGAACCGGGGGTAAAGGCTTTGCAGGCCTCTGCCTTACCACTTGGCCACTTCGCCGAAAAAGGACCGCCTAAACGGTCCGGAAATGCAATGGAGCGGACAACGGGGCTCGAACCCGCGACCCCAACCTTGGCAAGGTTGTGCTCTACCAACTGAGCCATGTCCGCTTGCGGGTTATTAATTTACGCGAGTTATCCAAAAGACGCAAGTACTTTTTTCAAAAAAGTTGCCGGCCGCGTGTTCTTGGTGGCTAAACGCGCTAAAGCGATTGGCTAGGCACGCGATTCCAGTGCTCCGCTAAATAGCTTCACCATCTGCACGCGCGTGCCGGTGCCGTCTGTGCGACGAGCAACCTCCACGTTATCGACAAGCATACGCATAAGCTTGATACCACGGCCGCGTTCCTCAGATGCGACCGGTTCGCTCGCTCCATCGATAGAATAGCCGGCACCCCGATCAAGCACCTCAACCACGACGCGATCGCCATAGGCCTGAACCGTCAGGACGCACCCGATACCGCCCGCATGGTCATAGGCATTACCCAGCGCCTCCCCCGACGCCAACGCGACATCGTAGCGCTCGTCGCGGCGCAACGGAAGCGATTCAAGGAGTTCGGCGATGCGATGTCGATAGTATGGAAGATTCTCGATACCCTGTCGGACCTCGACGCTCTTGCTCCATCGTGGCAACTCTCCCACCGGAATAGCGGGAATCGACTCACGCGCCGGACCCGCAACATGAAGGATGTCGACAAGTCGGGCAATCTCCAAAAAGCGAATGACCTCATCGGAGGCGTTAACGAGCGAAAGCAGGCCCTCTCGCCTCATGAGCTCTCTGGCACGTGTAAGCAAAAACGCCAAACCCGTCGAGTCGATAAAGCCACGGCCTGGCAATTGATGACAACGCGACGCACGCCCCGGTCGATCAGATTATCCAACCGTCGGCGCAGCACGGACACCGAGGCGATGTCGACATCACCCGGTGGCGTCAAAACCGCTATGTCATTCCACTCATTCATACGACCATGGTTCCCCAAAAGAGCTCGCTCGATGCATACATATCTGCAGCTGCGCAGATTTTGCCCGTCAAGTATCGCGGTCTACGATCGACCCCGTAAAAACTCAAGGGAAACCAGCGCAATGTCATCGTCCAGCGCCGACTCGGTAAAGCGGTCAAGCTCTCCCAAGACCTTACCGCAGATTCCCGATACACCCTCACCCGAGACAGAGAGCAAAAGGTCACGAAGCGCTGCTCGCCAAAGAAAGCACCCGAGCGATCACGTGCTTCGATTGCTCCGTCGGTATACATGAATAGCATGTCACCAGGAGCGAACGTAAACACGCCTGTCTCGTACACCATGCTCTCAAAGGCACCGATCACGCCCGATTGGCACCCAAGGAGCTCCACTTCTCCCCCTCGGGTTTCTCCGCCGCCAAGCGGCGTCGACGACGGTCTAATGACCATAGTGGGAGGATGTCCCGCAGAGCAGTAGGTAGCGCGACCCGCTTTAAGATCAATCTTGCGATAAACGCCGTCACGAACGTCTCGACCCTCGAAAAGCCCATGAGCATGCTATTGAGCGAGCGGGCCATACGGGCGGGCCCAGCACCCTCCCAGGCATAGGCCGTCAGCGCCGTCTTGACGAGCGCTGACATCGACGCCGCCTCGATTCCTTTGCCGGATACATCGCCCAAAATCATAACGGCGCAATCGTCGGGAAGACGGACAAGAGTATAGAAGTCGCCGCCAACCAACGCCGAATTCGTTGCCGAAAGGTATACCGAATCGGTCGCGATACCCGGAACGTCACCAAGCGAATTTCTCATGCCAATCTGGAGGGTCTGAGCGATATGGCGCTCCTCGCGCTTTTGAGATTCGCCCTCGTAGATCAGTTCAAAGTCATGCGCCAAGTGCACCAAGTAGTCATATTCAAGGTCATCAATCGGCTCTTGACTACCGTCACGAAGCAGAAGCGCGCGCGTCGTCGGGCCTTTCGCAACAGAAGCAGGAACGATCGCGTCGTTGCTGTGTTTGCCATCACCCTCAGAGCGCGGGCGCCCCGCCTCGATGCCGGTGTCGACGTAGAGACCCTGGCAAGGCAGACCATGCGCCCTAAGCCAGCCTCCCATAGGCATCGATTCGTCAACGCGAGTTATACGGACGTGTTTAAGATCCTCGGCACTCGTGCCGCCCAAAACAGACGCCTCAAAGCCATCAGAGCCAACCCCCAAACGTGCCGCTGGCGCCGTCGTGGAAAAGAAAAGTTTCTCGGGATCGTCCGGCAAAGCAACGCGACTGCCGCCTTCAAAATCTATGACATAGGAGCCCAGACTGGCGTCATACTCAACAGGGCAAAAATGACAGTTGAGCATATTGCAAATCTCGGACGATATAGCCTGGGTAGCCGCGGCGGAATCGTCTAGAAAGGTAAACAACTCATCACGTAAGACATTGAGCGAGCGGCCAAGCTCGGCCGTGCGACGAGAGCGAAGGCTCGATGCCATGCCGACCAGCTGGATAGACAGGTAATCGCAAATGACCTCGAGTACATTAACGTCATAGGCGAGCGGTGCCTGAGGGCGCTTCCAACCAACTTCCAGCACGCCAAGGATCTGCGTACCGTAAAAAACGGGAAGACAGATCTCGCTGCGGTACGGAGGCATATCCTGCACGCGCAACAGGTGCTTAGAACGATTGTCCAGGTCCATGAACATACCGGAGGCAGCCCTATCACCCTCAAGGTCCTGTTGAATCGACAAGCGACAGGCACGCGACTCGCGAAGAACATACGTCGGAATGCCAGCGCCATACGGCAAAAACTCGGGCAGGTAGCTGTCGTGCAGCTCCTTGGAGACACCGCGAAGCTTAAAACCGCCGCTCTCAGAAAAATAGATAGCGGCACCCGAAGCATCGAGCGTTCCTACAAGCTGGTTCAAAACGATATCTAACAAACTGGGCAGCTCATCGGAGCCCACCGTGCTCATAATGACCGACAATGTACCCGAGAGACGCTTATTCGCCACTCTAAGCTCCGAAAGCGCACGCTTGAGCTGACGGTCGTGCGAATACTGTTCTTCGATGCTATGGAGTGCCACCAGAACGCGCGGCGCACGGCGGCCAAAGATTCGAGGCGGCGTAACCGAGCCGGCACAAACCAGGACGGGAATAAACGATCCGTCACTTAACTTGAGCATCAACTCGCTCTTTGTTCCATTGGTCTCAAAAGGAAGCCGATGCTCTGTCGCGCGTTCAAAAGCCGACGAGTACAAGAGGTCTTTAACGTCCCCGTTGATCACATCGGAACGCTCCTCGCACATCAAGTCGAGCAAGCGATTATTTACATGCAAAATGGTTCCGTCGAGCTCGCAGATAATGACAGCATCGCTCGTGATCTCGACCAATTGGGCAACGTCCGCCCACTCATTGCGCTCAAGCGTTTCCATCGTGAACCTCACCGTCTATCGGTAACAAAAAAGCCTCCGAAGAGGCTTCTCAAATGCGATGGTGTCGGAGGCGGGACTTGAACCCGCATGACCAAAAAGCGGTCACTAGCACCTCAAGCTAGCGCGTCTGCCAATTCCGCCACTCCGACATGCTATGTTGTTGATTCGCGGTTCGTTTTGTTGGACCCGCGCGTTCAACGAGGAAGATAATAACCTATGTTTCGAGAACTGCGCAAGCACTTTTTTGAAAAAAGTTTACGAATTTGTAAATGCGCAGGTAGACTGACCTGTTCGGGCAGGAATGAGGTTGCTTTCCAACGCGTCCTCGGGCATGCGGCATTATTTTGATCCGCGCTTCGCGCTACAAAATAATGCGCCCCTGCGGAATGCGTTGGAAAGCAACCTCATTCCTGCCCTAGGGGCACGTACTCCAGGCACCGTTCTCAAACATGTTTTGAGGGCTGATGCAAATTTAGTGGCTCTGCTTTGCCGAGCCCTTATATGGGGAGCCGGAGCCAAGGCTCCGGCCTCACACAATTCCCTATCAGATTAAGCGAGCGATCAGGGAATCGCACTCCCCCTGCCGAGTTAACGTAGGGCCCGCCCTGGTGTTACTTTTCAGAACACTCCGCAGGACGCAAGAAACCCCCGCCGCACGAAGTGCGCAGCGGGGGTTTCTTGCATGTCCGAGGACGTTCTGAAAAGTAACACCAGGGCGGGCCCGGACGAGAACAACCGACTACAGGTCGATGTGCGATTCCTTGATCGGGAACGGCTCCGCGAAGTGACAGGCGCAGCAGTGACCCGGTGCGACTTCCTTAAACTCAGGCAGCTTCTCGGAGCAGATACTCTGAGCGATCGGGCAGCGCGTGTGGAAACGGCAGCCGGTCGGCGGATCCAGCGGCGACGGCGGATCGCCAGCGAGGATGATGCGCTTACGGGTCTTCTGGATATCCGGATCGGGAACCGGCACGGCAGACAGCAGCGACTGCGTGTACGGATGGTGAGGCTCGCTATAGAGCGTCTTCCAGTCCGAAACCTCGACCATCTTACCCAGATACATAACGGCAACGCGATCGGAGATGTGCTGTACGACGGACAGGTCGTGTGCGATAAACAGATACGCGGTACCAAACTTGTCCTGCAGTTCCTTGAGCAGGTTCAGAACCTGGGCCTGAATGGACACATCCAAAGCGGATACCGGCTCGTCACAGATAATCAGCTTGGGCTTCAGCGCAAAAGCGCGGGCAATACCGACACGCTGACGCTGGCCGCCCGAGAACTCATGCGGATAGCGGTTGATGTGCTCGGGGTTCAGTCCAACGACGTCGAGAAGCTCACGGACGCGCTCAATGCGCTCCTCCTTGGTACCCACACCATGAATGGTCATAGGCTCGGAGACAATCTCACCGATGGTCATACGAGGGTTGAGCGAAGCATAAGGATCCTGGAAGATAAACTGCATCTCACGACGCATGTCCTTGATCTCATGCTTGCTCATCTCGGCAACATCTTTGCCCTGGAAGAACACCTTGCCGGCGGTCGGCTTGGTCAGACGCATGATAGTGCGGCCCGTGGTGGATTTACCGCAACCAGACTCGCCAACCAGACCAAAGGTCTCGCCAGGATAAATCTCAAAAGAGATGTCGTTTACAGCAGAGACGACGCGCTTGGAAAAACGCTTGGCGAACATGCCGGACTCTGCGGGAAACTCCTTGGAGAGGTGTTCGACCTTCAGCAGTGGAGTGCGCTCGTTATTGTCTGCCATTTACGCCTCGCCTCCCTTCTTGGAATCCTTGCGCGTACGGGATGTCTCAGGAGCGTTCTTGAGGAACTCGGGGTCACCGGAATAGTGGCACGCAGAATAGTGACCGGACTCGGTGACAACGCGCTCAGGGCGCTGTTTGCGGCACTTGTCCGTCGCGTAGGGGCAACGAGGAGAGAAGACGCAGCCTCAGGCAGGTTCATGAGCGAAGGCGGGTTGCCGTGAATCGGCGTCAGCGGCTTCTTCTCTTCGATTGCCTGCTCCGGGATGGAGCGGATAAGACCCCAGGTGTAGGGGTGGCGGCTCTCGTAGAAGATTTCCTCAGCAGTACCGAACTCAACGGGGCGGCCGGCGTACATAACCATGATCTTATCGGCCATATCGGCGACAACACCCAGGTCATGGGTAATCATGATGATGGCGTTGCCGTTCTTCTCCTGCATCTCCTGCATGAGCTCGATAATCTGAGCCTGGATGGTAACGTCCAGGGCAGTCGTGGGCTCGTCGGCAATCAGAATATCGGGATCGCAGGCAAGGGCCATGGCAATCATGACTCGCTGACGCATACCGCCAGAGAACTGGTGCGGATACTCATTGACGCGCTTCTCGGGCTCGGGGATACCCACGAGGTCCAAAAGCTCGGTGGCACGCTTGAGCGCCTCCTGCTTGGAGTAGCCACGGTGCAGACGAAGACCCTCGCCCACCTGCCTGCCGATCTTATAGACCGGGTTCAAGGAGGTCATAGGATCCTGGAAGATCATCGCGATATCGTTGCCGCGAATGTGCTGCATCTCTTCCTCGGTCATTTCGAGGATGGAGCGGCCGCGATAGCGAACGTCACCGCCCTCGATCTTTCCCGGAGGCATCGAGATGAGGCCCATGATGGTCATGGCGGTCACGGACTTACCGGAGCCGGACTCACCGACGACGCCCAGGGTTTCGCCGCGATCGAGCGTGTAGGAGACACCGTCGACAGCGCGAACAACGCCATCCTCGGTGTGGAAATACATCTTAAGGTCATCGACCTCGAGCAGATGCTGGCCCTCAGGAACCGGCTGGTCCTTCAGGTCCACATAGTTCTTGTTCTTCTTCATCCTTATGCGTCCTTCATCTTGACGTCGAGGGCGTCGCGCAGACCGTCACCCAGCAGGGTGAAGGCGAGCACCGTCGAGAGAATTGCCAGACCGGGCATGATCATCATCCAGGGAGCGGTCAGAAGATACTGCTGACGTCCTGAATCATGGAGCCCCACGAAGGCGTAGGCGGAATAACGCCCATGCCGAGGAAGGACAGAGCGGACTCGGTCAGAATGGCGCCACCAATGTTCATGGTCGCGTAGACCACGATGGAGGCGACGGAGTTCGGGAAGATGTGACGCACGACGATACGAGCATCAGATGCACCCATCGCGCGCGCTGCATCAACATAGTCGTTTTCCTTGACCGTCAAGATTGCAGAGCGGAAGACGCGCGCAATCGAAGGCAGCCAAGAATGCCGATGGCGATAAAGACGTTCTGAAGACCACGGCCGATAACGGCGATCATGGCGACAACGAACAGCACGTACGGGAACGCCAGGAAGATGTCCGCACAGCGCATGATGATCGTATCCCAAATGCCGCCGTAGAAACCGGCCAGGGCGCCCATGACCAGGCCGATCAATGTGGAGATGGCGGTGGCCATGATACCGACAGAAAGCGAAACGCGTGCACCGTAGATAACGCGGACGAGAATGTCGCGACCGAGGGCATCGGTGCCAAACGGGTGCTCGGCACACGGAGCCAGTAGCGATGTCTCGGCCATGGTGGTCGAATCGGAAGCCGTCGGCGAACCGAGCCAGGGCTTAGCCCACAGATCTGCGGTCAGGGCAACCACAACGACGATGATGATCCAGCAGACACCGATAACGGCGAGCTTGTTCTTACGAAGACGCTTAAAAGCGTCGCCCCACAGCGTGCGGGACTTGGCGGGAGCAGATGCGACTTGGTGGCGGTAGCTGCTCCTGAGACTGAGAATCAGTTTCCTGCATGAGACGTACCTCCCTTAGGCTTATCCGACGGACCGCCAAGGCGGATGCGCGGTCGAGGAATGCATAGCTAATGTCGACGAGCAGGTTGATCACCATGACGACGACAACGATGAGCGTAACGCCGCCCATAACGATGGGCCAGTCACGCATGCTAATGGCGCGATAGACTCATAGCCGATACCGGGCCAGTTGAAGACCGTCTCGGTCAGGATGGCGCCCGAAAGCATGCCGCCAAAGTCGACACCAATATAGGTAACGACGGGGATGAGTGCATTCTTAAGCGCATGCTTGACGATGATCGCACGATTGGAGAGACCCTTGGCCTTTGCCGTACGGATGTAATCCTGGTTCATGACGTCAAGCAGCTGCGAGCGCATAATGCGCGCAGCATAAGCGGTCGAAACCGAAGCCAGCGTAATGGTCGGAAGCACATAGTGCATCCAATCCTGATACTGAGAGCTGGAACCGCCGGCACCCGAGATCGGCATGGAGATTGCACCGCCCGTGGCGTCCTTGAGGATGACGCCAAAGAACAGCTGCAGCAACATACCGAGCCAGAAGGCCGGGACCGCAACGAGGATCGACGTGGTGAGCGTTACCAAAATATCCCAGAAGGAATAACGCTTTACCGCCGAAATGATACCCGCACCGATACCCATAATTGCCTCGAGCACGATGGCGCACGCGGCAAGTTTGACCGTATACGGATACTTCTGGGCAAAGATTTCCGTAACCGGCAGCTTGCGCTGATACGAATTGCCCAGATCGCCATGAAGCAGGCCGTTCATGTAATACAAGTAACGGTCCACGAGCGACGTTTGAACGGGGTCGCCGTTCTCGTCAAGGATCGCGTTGCCGTCATCGTCCGTCTGGACCAGGTGATAGCGAACGCGAAGCTGAAGCTCCACCTCGGGGGACAGAGCCTTGTCTCCACCGATCAGCTTGATCGGATCTCCCGGCACGATATTCTGGAGGGCGAACAGAATCAGCGTAACGCCCAAAAACACCGGGATGAACTGAAGCACACGTTTAACGATGTACTTACCCATACCACTCCCCTATCTAGGGATTAACCTAAATGGATGCCGATCGCCAGACCGGCATCCCAAAATTACCATCAGCCAGTTTACCCCAGGTTAGGGAGAACTGTATGTTTCCCATGAGTATGTAATCTAGACCTCACCTGAGACTGCAACTCTTAGA
>ENA-OPZM01000973-OPZM01000973.1-human-gut-metagenome-genome-assembly--contig:-NODE-973-length-10918-cov-1.562691_pt1 | contig 10918 bp, 11 predicted proteins | sample MGYA00242478_ERZ504493 | MGnify/ENA primary metagenome ERZ504493 (study PRJEB26092, sample SAMD00036227) | human gut metagenome | host: Homo sapiens | study: EMG produced TPA metagenomics assembly of...
TTCCCTGAACCGTAACAACGGTCTCTTTGAGATTCAGGCTGCTGCTACTTTCGTTGTTCTGGAGCTGTTGCCGACACGGATGTAATACGTTCCTGCTCGAGTACCCATGCTGCTTTTTCTCATCGTAGGAAGCCATAGATCTCGTCGGGAAGGAATGGTAATCGTCTGGGACTCACCCGGCGAGAGCAGATCGGATTTTCCGAAGCCGCCAAGCTCCTGATACGGTTTCTCAATCGTGCCATCCGGTGCGGAATAGTAAACCTGTACGACTTCTTTTCCGGCGAATGTATCACCAATATTCTTTACGGATGCGGTAACGGTAACGTTCTTGGCATCTGCCTCCACGTCCCTTACTTCCGTCTCAAAATCAGTATAACCTTTGCCATAGCCGAAGCAGTAGTTCGGGGTTACGTTGAAGGTGTCAAAATAACGGTAGCCGACATAAATGCCGTCGCTGTAATACTCATCGTTGGTGTCACCGTTGTTGTGGCTGAAATTTTTTGAGGACGGATAGTCTTCATAGGAAGCAGCCCATGTATCAGTCAGCTTTCCGGATGGGATGCTCTTTCCGAGAACAACGTCTGCAACGATGTTTCCGGTTGCATTTCCGGCCTGTCCTGCAAGAAGAATTGTATTCAGTCCTTTGATTTTCTTTAACTCTGTGGTGTCTACAAGGTTCGCAATATTCAAAATTAAAACTGTTTTCTCATAATGCTCTGCCAGATAGGCAATGTCAGCGAGCTCGTTTTCGCCGAGCAGATAATCGCATGCTCTGTTATAGCGGTCTGCACCTTCACCGGAGTTTCTTGACAGAACATAGATAGCGGTATCGGTGTCCTCTTTTTCGGTAATTACCGGCACGTCAGGCTGTGCAAATACTTCCGAGAACATAACAGCAAAAATCGGAACGTGAAGCTCCTCTGCTTTTTTTTGCCAGCTCTGCCTGATATGCAGCCTGCGCATCTGCAAGCACTTTGTCATATTCATCGAGCCATTTACCAGTCAGAATTTCAAAGCCGGCCTCTTTTAAGCCCTGTTCGATCGTAACAACCGTTCTTGTGTTAACGTCTCCGGAACCGGTACCCCCTTTTACCGTGTGGCGGACGCCGTTACCATAAACTGCGACTTTTCCTGCACCGGCAAGCGGCAGGGTTCCGTCGTTTTCAAGAAGTGTCATGCACTCACCGGCCAGTTCACGTACCAGCGCGGAATGTTCTTTTTCTCTTGCAGATACTTCTCCTGTTTTGATGCATAAAATGTTGCCATAATTCTAATACCTCCCAATAATAAATTCACATATAGCGCTTATATTGTAACGCATTTTTCGTCATTATGCAAAAGTTTTTTCACCTGTTTTCTCATATTTTATTTATATTTTGTGCATTTTCTCTTATTATCCGACTTTTCTGTCTTTTTTTCGCTCATTGATTTCTTTTTTTATATTGATGCTTTTATTCTATTAATTTTCTGTAAACGATACGCTTTTTTACCTTTTTTTTTTCGTCTTCTTTTACAAAATTCGTTGACGCGTTTGATTTTGGCAGTATAATGGAATCAGAGATCAATTTTAGGAGGCCCCCATTATGTTAAAACAACTTCTATTTTCGCAGAAAATAAAAAAGGCACGATGCAGCAGATCACACAGATTCTGTTTGAAAACGACGTCAATATTTTAGGTTCCGTCAACAACGACAGCGCAGAGTACGGCATTGTCCGCATGGTCGTTTCCGATCCGGATAAAGCAGAGCAGGCGCTTCAGGCTGCCGGTTACATGACACGCCAGACGGATGTACTCGGTGTCGAGGTAGTTGATCAGCCGGGTAACTTAAATTCCCTTCTGAAAACACTGCTTGAGACAAATATCGACATCGACTATATCTATCTCTCTTTCAACCGCGAGTCCGGCTGCCCGATCATGGTGTTCCATGTACCGGATGTGTACGAGACAGAAGCAAGCTTAAAGAGCAAAGGATATACCGTTCTTTAAAACTTTTGCACTATCCTTTTACGGTCTGATCATACCAGTTTCCGATCCGTTATGCTATAACCATTCTGACTTTCCGCTGTTGTTTCTTTGACTCTTGCAGCACAGTTAGAGCGTGTTTGAAAAAGACATCTGGCGAAGTGATTTTTCACCCCTGCAGATGTCTTTTTTCTATATCATCTATTCTTTTTCTTCATCCTCAAACAGGTGATCCCGCGTAATGTTTTTTGCCCACAGTCCGCTCTTATACCGTTTCAGAACCCACGGCCATTTTACAAACTCGTCTGTACACAGCAGGAAATAAACCACAAGGACAGGAGCTTGAAGACAAACGCTGCAATAAATCCAAGCGGCACCGCGTAGCACCACATATCAATCGTATCACAGACCAGTCCGAACTTTGTGTCACCTCCGGCACGGAATACTCCGGCAATCAGCGTCGTATTGACGGCCGCCCCCATAATATAATAGGTATTGATCAGCAGCATATATTTCAGATAATGCATCGCGGTCTCATTTAAAGAAGCAAATTTCAATACAAACGGCGTGATACCCAGCACAACCAGTCCGCCCACAGCTCCGGCAACAACCGTCAGCTTCAGCAGTTTCGATGCATATTCCTTCGCCTTTTCCAGATTTCCTTCTCCCATAACATTTCCAAGCAGAATACCGCCTGCACTTGCCACACCAAAGCACAGCACGGTTCCGATATTTCTTACAACGACAACGAGCGAGTTTGCCGCTACCGCATCGCTTCCCAGATGGCCCAGGATCACAGAATACATCGAAAAATGCAACGCCCCAGGAAAGATCATTTCCAAGTGCGGAAGTGAAAGCTTCACAAAATCGGAAAACAGCAGCTTGTTGCGGATGAACATGTACCGCAGATCGAGCTTGATATCCTTACTCATAATCGACACAATCACGCAGCCGATCAGTTCAATGACACGCGACATCGCCGTTGCGATTGCAACACCGGTTGCTCCAAGCTTCGGAAATCCGAAGAGGCCAAAAATGAAGCATGCGTTGAAAAATACGTTCAGTGCGAATGCCATCATATTCATCGCCATGCTGATCGTCACACGGCCGAGGCTTCGAAGCACCGCAAGATAGATCTCCGTAATGCCCCAGCACAGGTAGGTCACACCCATGACGCGCAGATACGAAGCACCGATCCGGATCAGTTCCGCATTATCTGTAAACAGACGCATCATCATCTGTGGCATGGTAAAAGCAATTCCTGCCACAACGACGGAGATGATGACGGAGAATCGAAGTGCGATTCCCTCGACAGTCTGAATTGCTCGCATATTGCCTTTTCCAAAGTACTGGGCACACAGAAGTGTTGCTCCTGTTCCCAGTCCGTAATAAACCATAAATAATACATTTGCATAGTTGGATGCCAGGGATACCGCGGAAATAGCGGACTGTCCCACGTAGTTCAGCATCACGACATCGGCAGAGTTGACTGCCGCGCTTAAAAGATTCTGAATCACAATCGGCAGAACCAGCTTAAAAAATCTGGCTGTAAAAGCCCTGCTCTTTTGTTGTTGCCTCATGTTTCTTCTCCATTTCTCTTCTTTATTTGTCTTCTTTCTTTTCCTGTTTTGCCTTCACATACGGGTATCGGACCTGCGTGTAAACAAACATCACCAGAATATAGATGCCGCATGCGATCGCCGCGGGAACCGTAAGATCCGACAGATTGACATACGAGGTTCCGATCATCAGAATGCCGATGAAAAACAGCAGAATGTGAAGTGTCCGCTTTTTCATACAAAACGCAGATTTCTGATACTCTTCCGGGAAGATATCCGGCAGACGCCAGCAGGCCAGGAGTACCATAAATTCCGTCACCATATCGGTTCCGACACCCATGTTGGAAATCAATGTCAGATCCATTCCCGTAAGGATCGGAATGGCGCCCATCAGGAAAAGACCATCAGAAGGATCGCCGGAACACCGTTTCTATTCTCCTCCGCGGTTTTTCCGGCAGCCAGCCCTGTTTTGCGGCAGCCTGCAGTCCTCTTGTCACCCAGCTCAAGGTTCCGTTCAGGGTGGTAAGCAGCGCAAATACGGCACCACCGAACACGAAAAACAGGTACAGCCAGGTTGGAAAAATCTCCTGTGCGACAAGCGTCAGATTCTGAAATGCGACCGTTTCGACCGGAAGCACGCCGCCTGCCACGATACCGATCAGCACGTAGAATACAGCAACGATACTCGTGGAAAGCACGATAACCTTTGGAATCGTGCGGGACGCTCCACGATATCATCTCCGTTCTCCGCAACGAATTTGCGCCTCCGCACGCAAAACTTAAAAGCGCTACGCCTGTGAAAAAGTTCTTCGGACCGTTCGGCATCAGGTTGGATACCGTCGGTGTCAGGGCATCCCAGCTCACCTTGGGCAGACCGAATACAATAAATAAGAACAGGCTCAAAAGCAACAGCACAACCATGCCCTTTTGCACCAGTGCGCTCGATTTCAGTCCGATGAGATTGACGGCGGTACAGATTACAAGTGCTGCCATTGCGACAGCGACTCGCCAAACTGTGGAAAAATCGAGCAGAAATAGCTCGCAAAGCCTTTCGCGTACGTTGCGATCAGAACCTGGCTTAAGACAAACATCGCAATGTACATAAAGCCGGCTTTTTCACCCATCAATCGTCGGATGTAAGTAAAGCCGGCGCCTGATGACGGGATTGCGGACGTCAGGATGATGAACGGTACACAGGTGATAATGGCAAGCACGGCACCTAAAATAAACGCTGCGGCAATGCCGTGTCCTGTCAGACCGATGACGATTCCCGTCAGTACCATGATGCCCGAACCGATGATCTGTCCGATCGCAAGTCCCATACAATCGGAAAAATTCAGTTTTTTATGACCTTCCCCCATACATTTTCCTTCCTTTCTCTCCCGTTTCTATTGGCGGATCCCAACAGAAACGCATAGCATCCTATTTTTTTATTCTACCGAAATCTCATCGTTTGTCAATTTGCAAAATGCGCAAGGTTTAACGCTTTACCTGTACAGAATAGACAATATTATAATTGAACTTGTTTCGCTTTAATTTTGAACTTTTCAACATTTTTACAATTTTCAGTTTTTCTATTGAACTTTTTTCTTGTCCATGCTACAATAAGCACAGTTTTGAACTTTTTTTTATTTTGTATTCTATCTTAAGGAGATTTTCTATGACAAACGAAACCTTTTCCGACCGTCTGAAACTAGCCATGCAGGCGAAACAGTTCAAGCAGGTCGATTTGATCCGAGCGGCCCAGCGGCGCGGTGTGAAGCTTGGGAAAAGCCATGTCAGCCAGTATGTCAGCGGAAAAACGGTTCCGCGCTCCGACATTCTTCACTTTCTGGCCGATGTGCTCCAGGTCGATCCCGACTGGCTGCTTGCAAAAGATTCCACAGTAAACTATACGGCAGATACGGTTTCTGATTCGACAGAATCTTGTTCTGATCCATCTGCTGCTTCTCTTTCCCAGACAAAAACAGGAGGTTCCCCTATGCGAGAATTAAAAAAATCATCAAAACTCGACAATGTCTTATATGATGTCCGCGGACCTGTCGTAGAAGAAGCCAACCGCATGGAAGCGTGCGGCACGCAGGTTCTGAAGCTGAACATTGGAAATCCGGCTCCTTTTGGTTTCCGTACCCCGGATGAGGTCATCTACGACATGAGTCATCAGCTTACCGACTGTGAGGGCTACTCTCCTTCCCAGGGACTTTTCTCCGCAAGAAAAGCAATCATGCAATACGCACAGTTAAAGAAACTGCCAAATGTTTCTATTGATGATATTTATACAGGAAACGGCGTCAGTGAGCTGATCAACCTCTGTATGTCCGCTCTTCTGGATGACGGGGATGAAATCCTCATCCCATCCCCGGATTACCCTCTCTGGACTGCCTGCGCAACGCTGGCCGGCGGAAAAGCCGTCCACTACATCTGCGACGAACAGTCCGAATGGTATCCGGACATCGATGATATGCGAAAGAAGATCACCGACCGCACAAAAGCGATTGTTATCATCAATCCGAATAACCCGACCGGTGCACTCTATCCGAAAGAGGTACTGCAGCAGATTGTCGAGCTTGCCAGAGAACATCAGCTGATCATCTTTTCCGATGAAATTTATGACCGGCTCGTCATGGACGGTCTCGAGCATGTTTCTATTGCATCCCTCGCACCGGATCTGTTCTGTGTCACCTTCAGTGGTCTTTCCAAATCGCACATGATCGCAGGCTTCCGTATCGGCTGGATGATCTTAAGTGGAAATAAAGCTATCGCAAAGGACTATATTGAAGGGCTCAAAATGCTCTCCAACATGCGTCTCTGCTCCAATGTTCCGGCACAGTCCGTTGTCCAGACCGCTCTTGGCGGCCACCAGAGTGTCAACGACTACATCGTTCCGGGCGGACGGATTTACGAGCAGCGCGAATACGTTTACAAGGCATTCTGCGATATTCCGGGTATCACCGCAGTCAAACCAAAAGCTGCGTTCTATATGTTCCCGAAAATTGACACGAAAAAGTTCAATATCACAAACGACGAAAAATTTGCTCTCGATCTGCTGCGCGACAAAAAACTTCTGATCGTCCACGGCGGCGGCTTCAACTGGGGACAGCCGGATCACTTCCGCGTTGTTTACCTGCCGCGAATTGAAGTTTTAAAGGATGCGGTTGAAAAGATCACCGACTTTCTCTCTTATTATCATCAGTAAAATTCTGATCACTTTTTTCACAGAGCTCCACCGGAAATACCACCTTTTTTTCCGGCGGAGCTTTTTTCCTTTACCGGATTCTTTCCTGCTGCATTACACTTCACCGGTACCCGGCAAACAACAGGTAACTTTTCGTTACTGTTCACTCAGCAGTGAAACACTTGCTGTTTCGCTGCGTAAGAAAGTGATTCAGGTGTGAGCAGCCCTCCTTTTGCGAAGCAAAACTTTAAATGAGGGCTGCGAATGTTACAGTTCGCTGGGAACCAGTGAACTGTAACAACTTTTCTGTTCCACGGCTTAATTTCGATTGCGGCTCCTGTTCCTTTATGTTATAATTCTTTCAAATCAAGTCACAACCTTTCTTTTGAGTTCTGTTCTCGCTGTATCGCTTCTTGGCGGATGCCGCGCCTCCGACAAACCCGTTACGCTGACCGTATGGACGTATTACAACGGAGATCAGTTAGCTTCCTTTGAACGTCTTGTTGAGGAATTCAATACAACGATCGGAAAAAAAGAGCATATTACGGTCGAAGCCTCCAGTCAGGGCAGCATCAATGACCTGGAAAAAAATGTTCTCGATGCCGCCAAAGGAAGGGTTGGTGCCCTTGCCATGCCAAATATTTTTTCCGCCTACGCCGATACCGCCTATACGCTTGAGCAGATGGGACAGGTCGTTGATCTTTCCCCTTATCTTACAGAGAAAGAAAAGGCTGCCTATCTTCCCAATTACCTGGAAGAAGGTGACTTTTCCGATGACGGCAGTATCCACATTATTCTGACAACCTCCACAAAATTCCTGCGTATCATGGAAATGGCAAGTATTGAACTGGGTGGCTATGAGATGCGTTTTGATCTCAACACGGTCTATGTCACAAAGAACTTTTTTCCCATGCTCAACCTTCCATCTGAAGATGTCTCCGGGCTTTCCACCCGGTATTTCCAGCAGATGCTGCGTGAATTTGACCAGACACATTCTCATACCGTATGGGTCGCATTCTAAGGTGTATGAAATTTCATTTTCTGACGGAACAATCCGCTACATCCGTATGGAGACCTCCCGCGAGGGCTATGCGCAGATCGGACTTGTCGAAGATTTTACCTCCGTTATGCTGGAACGGCAGCGTATAGAGCACGAGCGTGATTACGATGCATTGACCGGTCTCTACAATCGACGCGCGTTTCAACGGGAAAGTGAAGCTCTTTTTGAGCATTCGGAAGTTCTCGGTCACGCTGCCCTTCTGATGATCGACCTTGACAATCTAAAACGCACCAACGACACCTTCGGCCACGACTGGGGCGATGCCTATATCCGGCAGGCAGGACAGTGTTTTATCTCCTCTGTGCCGGTTAAAACGCTCTGTGCCCGTATTTCCGGCGATGAATTTAATCTTCTGTTCTACGGCTACCAATCGCAGGAAGAAATTCGAGCACTTCTGCAGAATCTTTCCCTTGCGGTTTCAAATACAGCCCTGGAGCTGCCAAGTGGTCGTAAACTGCCCCTTCGCCTTTCCGGCGGAGTTTCCTGGTATCCGGAAAACAGTACAGATCTGTCTACGCTGAAAAAATATGCGGATTTCGCAATGTACCAGGTAAAGAAAGCAGAAAAAGGGTACATTACCGAATTCGATCTGGAGCTTTTTACAAAAAACGCAAAAGGAAACCGAGAATGCGCCGCCTGTTCCATAAAATGTTGAATGAAGAGCTGTTTACGTATTACTTCCAGCCAATTGTTTCCGCTGCGGACGCAGTATCTACGCCTACGAGGCGCTGATGCGCGGAAATCTCCCGGCACTACTCGTCCGGATCAGATCCTGCAGCTGGCTCACGAGGAAGAGTGCCTGCATGAAATAGAACGTCTGACTATGTTTCTCTCTGCAAAATCCTATGCCACATTCCTCTCCACCCATCAGATACGCGGTGATGAGCTTCTCTTTGTCAATTCGATTGCAAGCCAATACATGAATCACGATGAGTCAGTGGCTTACGTCGAACAATACAGCTTTCTTCAGGATCGGATTGTCATCGAGATCACAGAGGAGGATTCACAGGATCTTACAGCTCTGTTGAAAAAACGTGAGATGCCGGGATTTTCCGGTGTATTTGCCCTGGATGACTACGGCAGCGGCTACAGCAATGAAAAAAACGCTTCTGGAGCTTGCACCGGCGTATATCAAGCTGGATCTTTCCATCATCCGCGATATCGACTCCGATCCGGACAAGCAGCAGATCGTAGAAAATATTGTTTCCTATGCACATCAAAGAGGCATGAAAATCATTGCCGAGGGTCTGGAAACTCCAGCTGAACTTTTGAAGGTACTGGAACTGGATGTTGATCTCCTGCAGGGCTATTTTCTTGCAAAACCGTCCGCTGTTCCGAAACCTGTCAGTGCAGAATCCGTTGCTGTCATAGAACACTTCCGGAAGCATCTTGCGTAATTCCACCTCTTTCTGCAGCATCATTCAAATCACAGCATCTATGTCTGATCTGCTGCTTCGAAACAGGTACCAGTCAGCGACCCGGAGCGTATCTGAGCAATCATCCCTCAAAAAACATCCATAGCAAACCCTGCAAAAGCAGGGTTTTGTCTCCACTCTGAAGGATCCTTTTTTATACTTTTTTCATATTTTTCTCCTGTTCGTTCCTCCGCTTCTGTGCTATGATACCTTATAGCAATGACAAATCATCCATCGAAAGGAGTTTTTCTATGTGTACAGCAGCAACCTATCAAACACGCGACTTTTATATGGGCCGCACACTCGATTATGAATTTTCCTATGGCGACCAGATCACCGTTACACCTCGCAATTACCCGTTTTCCTTTCTTCATATGCCGTCCCTTTCCCATCACTATGCAATGATCGGCATGGCGTGTGTGATGGATGATTACCCGCTCTATTATGAGGCGTTCAATGAAAAAGGGCTTGGTATCGCCGGCCTTAATTTTGTAGGAAATGCCGTTTATTTCGATCCGAAACCGGAGAAAGACAATATCGCGCAGTTCGAGCTGATCCCGTGGATTCTCGGTACATGTGCTTCGCTTGCGGAAGCAAAAGAATCCCTCTCCCGTATCAATCTCATCAGCACACCTTTTAAAAAGAATCTTCCGCTCGCACAGCTTCACTGGATCATCGCAGATGCATCGGGTGCCATCACCGTGGAATCCACGGCGGACGGTCTGCATGTCTACGACAATCCGGTCGGCGTTCTGACAAACAATCCGCCGTTTCCAATGCAGATGTTCTCACTGAACAATTACCTGCATCTGTCACCGAAACAGCCGGCCAACACATTTTCCAACCAGCTCGATCTTTCTACGTACAGCCGCGGCATGGGTGGCCTCGGACTGCCGGGCGACCTCTCTTCTGCTTCCCGCTTTGCACGCGTGGCGTTTGTAAAGCAGAACTCGATCTCGGGAAACAGCGAAACGGAGAGTGTCAGCCAGTTTTTCCATATTTTAAATTCTGTTGACCAGCAGAGAGGATGCTGTGAGGTGGCGGACGGAAAGTATGAGATCACGCTCTATACTTCCTGCTGCAATGCGACGCAGGGAATTTACTATTATACGACGTATGACAATCATCAGATTTCTGCGGTTGATATGCACCGCGAGAATCTCGATGGCGAAACGCTTCGCTGCTTTGCGCCGGTGACGGGCGAGCAGATCCATATGCAGAATTAGAAAAATCCGGTACAGAAATCTTTGAGGACCCCTCAAAAAAAGATTCTGTATCGGATTTTTTCTACATCTCATCACACATTGTAAAACAGACGTCGCACCGGCTTCTTCTTTTAACCTCTTACTTGTTTAGTAGATATTATTTTACTTTCATTTTTTTCTGTCCCTTCCGGCAGTTTTATGATACACTTTTCGTATTGGAAAACCGATTTTTTTGAAAGGATTTTATCATCATGCAATTTTATCTCGCCCCGATGGAAGGGCTGACCGGATATGTGTACCGGAGCGCCTACCACAAATATTTTCCGGCGGCTGACCGTTATTTCACGCCATTTATTACAAATAAAAAGATGAGCTCCCGCGAGCGCAATGACATTCTCCCGGAGCATAACGAAGGGATGACGGTGCTCCCGCAGATTCTCACAAACCAGGCGGAGGACTTTCTTTCTCTGACAAAAGAACTGAAGGAGTACGGCTACGATACCGTCAATCTGAACCTTGGCTGTCCCGTCCGGCACGGTTG
>ENA-OPZM01000975-OPZM01000975.1-human-gut-metagenome-genome-assembly--contig:-NODE-975-length-10897-cov-1.686537_pt1 | contig 10897 bp, 12 predicted proteins | sample MGYA00242478_ERZ504493 | MGnify/ENA primary metagenome ERZ504493 (study PRJEB26092, sample SAMD00036227) | human gut metagenome | host: Homo sapiens | study: EMG produced TPA metagenomics assembly of...
TACGGCGGAGGCCGATAAACAGAAAAACGCTTTTGACCTCGACAGGCTCATTAACCGCCGCAGGCGGCCCGGTCTGAACGAGGCGTGTACGATGTATGAGGTGACTGTGCCGGACGATGCGCTCACAGAAGAGGACGAGGACATCCTCAACTATGATGACATCGACGATCCAGACGCCTTTGCATAAACGCTTCGAGACAAAGTGTCCCGAAGTTTGTAACCTGCCGCCTGCAAGGGCGGCTTTTTTGTTACCGGGAAAATCCCGGAGAAATGGAGGCTTATATGGCATTTTTCTCATCTGCAATCGACACTTTACAGACCCTCGTTATTGCTCTCGGTGCTGGCCTTGGCGTGTGGGGCGTGGTTAATCTGCTGGAGGGCTACGGCTCGGATAACCCGGGCTCCAAGTCCAGGGCATGAAGCAGCTCATGGCGGGCGGCGGCATCATCGTCATTGGCACCACACTGATCCCTCTGCTGTCTGGCCTGTTTTAAGGTAGGCGCTTATGGATTTTCTCACCGACTGGCTCACAAACTGGCTCAAAGAGCTTCTGATTGGCGGGATCATGGGGAACCTCGAAGGTCTTTTTGATACTGTCAATACCCAAGTCGGAGAGATTGCGGCACAGGTAGGGACTACCCCGGCGGCGTGGCACGCCGGGGTTTTCTCCCTGATCCGACAGCTTTCCGAAACGGTGATCCTGCCGATTGCCGGAATGGTGCTGACCTTTGTTGCCACTTATGAGCTCATACAGATGCTTTTGGAAAAGAACAATATGCACGAGGTTGACGTTGCGAACCTCTATAAATGGATGTTCAAAACAGCCTGTGCAATCCTGATCCTGTCAAACACATTCAATATCGTCATGGCCGTGTTCGATGTCTCGCAGAGCGTCATCGCGCAGGCAGGCGGGCTCATTCAAGGCTCTACCGATGTTTCGGCGGATATGCTTGCTGAACTGGAAACCTCGCTGGAGGCGATGGACTTGGGGCCGCTTTTGGGGCTGTGGCTGCAGTCTGCGCTCATTGGCTTCACGATGAAGGCGATGGGAATTATCATTTTCGTTTTGGTGTATGGCAGGATGCTGGAAATCTATCTGCTGACCAGTCTGGCCCCATCCCCGTTGCTACGCTTTCCAACCGGGAGCTTGGCAGCACCGGGCAAAACTACATCAAGTCCCTGTTTGCCGTGGGCTTTCAAGGGCTGCTGATTCTTGTATGTGTTGCAATTTACGCGGTGCTCATTCAAGGCATCGCAACAAGCGGCGATCCCATCGGGGCGATTTGGGGAACTGTGGGCTACACGGTTTTGCTTTGCTTCATGCTCTTTAAGACCGGGAGCATTGCCCAGCGTATCTTTGGCGCTCATTAACAGGAGGAGGTGCTTATGCCGAGAAGATACAGGCGGATGGAACGCGCTTATGGAATGGAAAAACGCCGGAGGAGTTTACTGAAGCAGACGCTTACCGCTTTATGGCGGAAACGGAGGCCGTCCTGCAAAGAAAAGAGCTGATGGACGACCCCGCCCAGCCTGCTCCGGCAAGCGGAAAGGAGGAATTTTATCTGAGTAAGAAAGACGATGTATTGCTGACCCCGGAGCAGATTGCTGCGGAGGAACGGCGCTGGCTGTTTGATGCTCCCATCGCGGAGCTTGCAGAAGTCAAGGGCGTTAGCATTGATGAGGCAGTAAAAATGCGGACAGATGCTGTCTTGCAGGAGGCGGTTGTTCCGATCACGGTATCTGTCCGCCCGATTGAGCCGCAGGGAAAACTGATCGCTTCGCCAGCGTCAATTTTGGCGGTGTGGTCATCGACGATTTTAAGGTTGTGGACGGGAAAAACGGGATTTTCCTCGGCGCTCCCTCTAAACCTGATCCTGCCAGCCGGACGGGATACCGGGCTACGGTTCGGATTCCTGACCGCGCCACACAGGAGCGGATCAATGCGGCTGGTGTGGAGGCGTATCATGCGGCGGTGGAACAGCTTGTTGCACGGGCCCAGGCGGTACGGCCTGCCCCGATCAAGGAGCAGATGGCCGAGGCCGCGAAACAAGCTGGAAAAGAAAATGCCGCCCGGCCTGCACCTGCCAAAGCAAAGGAGGCCCGCAATGACCGATAGCCGCACTTTGGGACAAAGTGTCCCGAAGGAGGGCTTGTTTCTCATGGACGGCATCGAGGGCCTGCGTTCTTTGCCAAAACATAGCGTGGATATGCTGCTGACTGATCCGCCCTACGGCACAACCCGGAATTATTGGGATGTGCCCTGCCGCTCCCGGAGCTGTGGGAGGCGGTGAAATGGGCGGTCAAGCCGAATGGCGCAGTGCTGTTTTTCGCACAGTGCCCCTTTGACAAGGTGCTGGGCGCATCCAACCTCGCCATGCTCCGCTATGAGTGGATTTGGTACAAGGAGCGCGGAACGGGCTTTCTCAATGCAAACCGGGCTCCACTGAAAAAGGCCGAGAATATCTTGGTGTTTTACCAGAAGTCCCCGGTCTACAATCCGCAGTTTACTTATGGCAAGCCTTATGCCCGCGTACATTCCAGAAGCGGTACAAGCTCCAACTATGGAAAATTTGAACGGCAGGGATCGGAGTCCAACGATGGCCGCCGCTATCCCGGAAATGTACTATTTGTGCCTACGGTGTCCGGCGGCATCCACCCCACGCAGAAGCCCGTGGAGCTCTGCGAGTATCTGATCCGCACCTATACCCATCCCGGAGAACTGGTCGCGGACATTTGCGTTGGCTCCGGCACAACCGCGATTGCAGCCATCAACACAGAACGCCGCTTTGTATGCTTTGAAACGGCCCCGGCCTTTTATGCCGCTGCCAGTGAGCGCATCCGTGCGGCGCAGGCAGTAAAAAGCTCTGGCGAGAAAGGAGTGTAATTATCCAGCAGTATTCTATCATTTACGCCGATCCCCCTTGGCGCTACTCGGCTAAGAAAGTACAGGGCGCGGCGGAAAATCATTATCCCACTATGAGCATTGAGGATTTATGTGCGTTGCCTGTGGCTGATCTTGCAGCCCCGGACAGCGCACTCTTTTTTATGGGCTACTTTCCCGCAGCTCCCGGAGGCGCTCCGGCTGATCGAGGCTTGGGGCTTCACCTACAAAAGCGTTGCTTTCGTCTGGCTGAAAAAGAACAAGAAGGCGGATAGCTGGTTTTACGGCCTTGGCTTCTGGACAAGGGGCAATGCAGAAATCTGCCTGCTGGCAACCAAGGGACATCCAAAGCGGCAGGCTGCAACATTCATCAATTCATCATTTCCCCGATTGAAGCCCATAGCAAAAAGCCGGACGAGGCCCGCGCCAAAATTATTTCCCTGATGGGCGATCTGCCCCGCGTGGAGCTCTTTGCCAGGCAGACCCCGCCCGGTTGGGCTGTATGGGGGAATGAAGTAACACCAACCATCCCGGACTTTGGGACACATTGTCCCGAAGTGCAGAAAGGAGTGTGATCTATGCCCTATGTAAACGTACCAAACGATTTATCCAAAATCAAAACAAAGATGGCTTTCAACCTCACCAAACGCCAGCTTGTCTGCTTCGGCAGCGCGGGCGCAGTGGGGATTCCGGCTATCTGCTAACCCGTGGCACCCTCGGCAATACCGGGGCGATGTTTCTCATGCTGGGAATTATGCTCCCGGCGTTCCTGCTGGCCATGTATGAAAAGGACGGCTTGCCCTTTGAAAAGGTTGTGCGAAACATCATCCGGGCCAAGTTTCTAAGGCCGGGGATCAGGCCTACCGAACCGAAAACATTTATGCGCCTTTGCCGGGCCGGGCGCTGGAAAGGAGGATGTGATTGAAAAACACAAAGAAAAAAAAACGGAGCCGCCGCCAAGGGTAAAGGCCGGGCGGCCCTGTCTGCCCAACAGACAATCCCGTATCTGTCCATGCACCCGGACGGTGTGTGCAAGCTCCCGGGTGGGCTCTATACAAAAACTGTGGAATATGAGGACATCAATTACTCCGTGGCATCCACCGAGGATCAGACTGCCATATTCAGCGGATGGAGTTCATTTCTCAACTACTTTGACAGTTCGCTGCCGTTCCAGCTTTCCTTTATCAACCGTCGTTCTCATTCCCGCAGCCGCTATCAGGTCAATATCCCGAAAGCGGATGACAACTATAACAGCGTCCGGGACGAGTTTACCGGGATGCTGAAAAATCAGATTGCCAAAAGCAATAACGGCATTGAACGCTCAAAATACATCACCTTTGGCATACCCGCCGAGGGGATTGCGGAGGCACGGCCCCGTCTGGAGCGTGTGGAGGCCGATGTCATGGGAAACTTTAAGCGGCTGGGCGTTCCCTCGGAGCCTATGGACGGGCGGGCCCGCCTTGCGCTGCTTCATAGCCAGATGCACCCGGGGAGCCGTGAGGCGTTCCGTTTTTCGTGGAAAGACATCCCGCAGACCGGGCTTGGCACAAAAGACTTTATTGCCCCGGACAGTCTCGACTTCCGCCAGTCCCGCACATTCCGCATCGGCCAGTATTGGGGCGCGGTGTCCTACTTGCAGATTATGGCATCGGAGCTTTCGGATAAGTTGCTGGCGGAAATCTTGGAGCTGGATGCAGAAATGACTGTGACCATGCACATTCAGACCGTGGATCAGCTCAAGGCAATCAAGACCATCAAGGGGAAAATCTCGGACATCGGGAAAATGAAAGTAGAGGAACAGAGAAAGGCTGTGCGCTCCGGCTATGACCCGGATATTCTTCCCCCTGACCTGATCACATTCAGCAAGGACGCAGCGGAGCTTTTGGCTGATTTGCAATCCCGCAATGAGCGAATGTTTCTGCTGACCTTTACGGTGGTAAACCTTGCCCCTACTCGCCAGCGGCTGGAAAACGATGTGTTTACCGTGGGCGGCATCGCGCAGAAATACAACTGCGCTCTGCGCCGTCTGGACTGGCAACAGGAACAGGGATTTGTTTCTTCGCTGGCCTTTGGTTACAACGAGGTAGAAATCCAGCGCGGTATGACCACCAGCTCCACAGCCATCTTTATCCCCTTTATGACAAGGGAGCTCCGCATGGCGGGGCAGGCCCTCTACTATGGCATGAACGCACTTTCTCACAATGTCATCATGGCTGACCGCAAAAAGCTGAAGTCGGCAAACGGGATGTATTTGGGTTCTACGGGCTCCGGCAAGAGCTTTGCTGCAAAGCGTGAGCTCTTGAATGTGTTTCTCACCATCCCGCAGGATCGGATCATCGTGGTTGACCCGATGGGCGAATACGCTCCGCTGGTGCGAAGGCTGGGCGGCCAGGTGATCGAGATTGCCCCGGACAGCCCGCACCACCTCAATCCGATGGATGTGGAGCTCAATATGGCCGCCGGAGAAAGCCCGCTTTCCATGAAGGCGGATTTTCTTTTGTCCCTGTGCGAGCTGGTGGTCGGCGGCAAGGAAGGCTTGCAGCCCATTGAAAAGACGGTCATTGACCGCTGTGTGCGTTTGGTGTACCGGGAACAGGCGCTCGGACTGGAAACTGCAAAAACACCGCTGTTGCAGGATTTGTACGAAGAGCTCTTACGCCAGCCGGAGCCCGAAGCCCGGCGCGTGGCAACTGCCTTAGAGCTTTATTGCACAGGCTCCCTCAATCTTTTTAACCATCCTACCAACGTCAAAACGGACAGCCGTGTGGTGTGCATCGTTCTGAAAAACATGGGCGAAAATCTTAGAAAGATTGCAATGCACATCACAAATGAGTTTGTTTCGCAGGCGGTGGATCAGAACTTCCACGAGGGCGCGGCGACTTGGTGCTACTTTGACGAGTTTCATATTCTGCTCCGCGATCCGCTGACAGCCAGCTACTTTGTAGCGGTCTGGAAAATGCTGCGTAAAAAAGGATGTGTGCCGTCTGCTTTGACGCAGAACGTCAAAGACCTTTTGGCCAGCCGGGAAATCGAGAACATTCTGGATAACACAGATTTTATGATCCTGCTTTCGCAGGCGCAGAGTGACCGTACCATTCTGGCAAAACAGCTCGGTATTTCCGAGCACCAGCTTTCCTATATCACACACAGCAATTCCGGCGAGGGCCTGTTGTTCTATGGAAATGTACCATTCCGTTTGTGGATCGGTTCCCTCGCGGAGAAATCTATGACCTGCTGACTACCCGCCCGGAGGATATGAAGAATGAAACGAAAAACGAATAAGACCAAGGAGGAGGCTTGGTCGCAGACCGCCCACGCCCCTGACGGGGAACAGCCCGGGCCGGAGGCTTCCGACACTTCGGGACAAAGTGTCCCGAAGTCCAAGTTCCGCAAAAAGAGCCAGCAGGAACAGGCTGCGGCGGCAAAGCTCCACATGGAGTCCCAAGGCGAAAAACTGGAACAGGCCCGGGAGAAGCTGGCAAAGCAAAAGCCGCCGAAAAAGCCCGGCCCGGTAAAACGCATAGGCCGTGTTGCCAGTGGTTCCGTTCACAGCTTCGTGCATGGCAAGATTTTTGAAGTGGAACAGGAAAATGTCGGCACAGAAGGCGCACACCGTTCTGAGCTTGTGGGAGAAACCGCGCTGCGGCACGGCTCCCGCTTTGTGCGCCGTAAAGTCCGGGAACATCCGGCAAAAGTGGTACGCAAGGCCGAGACCCGCTATACCAAATACACGGCAGACTACCATTTTCACACCGCCGCACAGGAGCACCCGGAGCTGACGAAAAATGCCCTTACCCGCTACTGGCAAAAGCAACGGCTTCGCAGGCAATACCGCAAGCAGGCAAAGGAGGCTGCAAAGCAGGGCGCGGCTGCGGCTGGGAAAACTGCCACAGCCACAGAACGCCTGACCGCCCGGGCAGTGGAATTTGTCAAAAGTCATCCCGCAGGTGCCGTGGTTGCGGTGCTCTGTGTGTTACTCCTGTTTGCTATGCAGTCCTGTTCCTCTACCATGCTTATGCTGGGGAACGCCGGGGCCGGTGCATTAGGAGCCAGCACCTATCCTTGCGAGGATCGTGATATGCTGGCCGCCGAAGCCGCCTATTGTGCGCTGGAAGATGATTTACAGCATTATCTGGACACCTATGAAAGCACCCATGACTATGACGAATACCACTTCGATCTGGACGAAATCGAACATGATCCCTATGTGCTTCTTTCTCTTTTGTGTGCGCTCCATGAGGGGCAATGGACAATAGACGAAGTACAGGGAACGCTGCAAATGCTGTTTGACCGCCAGTACATTCTCACGGAGGATGTGGTGGTGGAAACCCGGTATCGCACAGAAACCGACACATGGACGGACGAGGACGGCAACTCCCATACGGACACCTATCAGGTGCCTTACGATTATTACATCTGTACGGTCACGTTGGAAAACTTTGATTTGTCCCATGTACCTGTGTACGTTATGGGCGAGGAGCAGCTTTCCCGATATGCCATCTATATGGCAACGCTGGGGAACCGCCCTGATCTGTTCCCGGATTCTCCCTATGTGAACAAGTATATTACCGGGAAACCCGGTGATTACGAAGTGCCCGGAGAATATCTGGACGATGAAACCTTTGCCGCGATGCTTGCCGAAGCACAGAAATATATCGGCTATCCCTATGTGTGGGGCGGCAGTTCTCCTGCCACTTCCTTTGATTGCTCGGGGTACGTTTCGTGGGTCATCAATCACTCCGGCTGGAATGTGGGCAGGCTGGGAGCCAGGGGCTCTATAACATCTGTACGCCAACAAGCTCTCCCAAACCCGGTGATTTGGTTTTCTTCAAAGGCACCTATGACACGCCGGGCGTGAGCCATTGCGGGATTTATGTCGGTGACGGGAAAATGCTGCATTGCGGAGATCCCATCGGCTACGCAAACTTGAATACAAGCTACTGGCAATCTCATTTTTACGCCTACGGGCGTTTACCGTGACAGGAGGTTTTGAAATGGCAACTACCAAAAGCATGAAAATTCAGGCCGAGATTGATAAGGTCAAGGCCAAAATCAGTGAACAGCAGGCCCGGCTCAAGGAGCTGGAGCAGAAAAAGCTGGAGGCGGAAAACAGCGAGATCGTGGACATTGTGCGCGGTATGAGCATTTCCCTTACGGAGCTCCCGCTGCTGTTTGAAAAGCTGAAGGACGGAGGTACTTTGGTACAAAGTGTCCCGAAGTTCGAAGAAGAAAAGGAGGAAAACTGAATATGAAACACTTTCGTATGTTGGCGGCGGGGCTTTGCTCCGCTGTTCTTTTATGCGGCTTTGCGATTCCGGCCTACGCCTATTCGGACAGCGGAAATGAGGAACCGCCTGTTGTGGAAGAAACTCCGGCCCCGGAACCTGCACCTACATTACCCCAGGCGAGGGCTTTTCGGAGGATGGAAACCTTGTGACCCGCGATCTGCTCTACGATGCCGCAACCAACAAACAGTTCATCACGGTGGAAACCAGCGGCGGCAACACCTTTTACATTGTCATTGACTATGACAAGCCTGTGGACGAGGACGGCGAACAGTATCACACCTACTTTCTGAACATGGTGGATGAAGCCGATCTGCTGGCGGCACTGGAGGCCGCTGGCGGAGAACTTCCGGCCTGCTCCTGCACAGAAAAATGTGCGCCCGGAGCCATCCATACGGATTGCGAGGTCTGCGCGGTCAACATGACCGAGTGTGCTGGCACAGCTCCCGAACCCGCTCCGGTGACGGAACCTGCGGAGGAGCCGGAACCCGAGCCCCAGCAGAAAAGTAATACCGGGACGCTTCTGCTGATTTTGGCAGTGGCTGTTCTGGGCGGCGGTGCAGGCTGGTACTTGAAAATCTACCGCCCGAAGCATGAAAAAGCTGCTGTACCCGAAGAGGATTACAGTGAGGAACTGGCTGATTATGACGATCCCGAGGACGATGGGCCGCCTTGGGACGAGGACGATACCGAAAGCGAGGATAATGAATGAGATTTACCAACAACCCCTATGAGGGATTTATGAAAGAAAAAAGCTACTTTAAGGGTGTGCCGCCCAGCCTGCCGCCGAAGGGCTCCCGTTGTGACGGCTGCCCTACTGGCGCGGGATCGGCTGCGTGTTCTGCTACCGGGAGCAGCTCAAACCACCGGGCAACGGGAGGTGATGCTGTGGGCCGAGAACTGACCCGGACAGAAAAAGCGGCAATCCGCAGGCTGGTGTCAAAATGGTGTGCCAACTATGACCGGGACTGCGGCTGCCTGCCGCTGGATTGCGAGTGCTATATGTTTGGGAAATGCTGGACGGGGGCTTATTGCCGCTACTTCCGCGAAGCTGTTCTGCCCCTTGATCCGGCGCTGGAGGCTGCGCTGCTGGCAGAAGGGCCAAGCCGGATTCAAGGCTTGCCCGGTATGCGGCAGAGCCGTGGCTCCTGATGGACGGCAAACCTATTGTTCAGCGGCCTGTGCAAAAGCGGCACACCGCAGACAGCAGCGGGAATATATGCGAAAAAAACGGGGCTGATGTGTTGACAATTAGGCCCCCAAAAAACCGCTTGTAGCAAGGCTTTTTAAGGCCCTTTTCTGCGGGAGGCGTATGTTTCTACGTCCGGCCCTGTTTCCGTGAGATGCTGTCAACATTTTAGCAGCCGGGGCTTTGGGACAATTTGTCCCAAAGTTCCGGCTTTTGTGGAAGGAGGTACTATGCCGAAATATTATCCGATCAACGAAGAAGCCGCAAAGCGGGCAAAAGATATGAACAGCTTTTCCGACTATCAGCCGGGCTCCGCTACGGCGGGCTACCGGGCAATGGTCGATGAAGCGTATGCAGCGGCGGAACGCCAGAAAGCCCGTGTCGATCCCATGTACCATGATAAGATTGACGCGCTGGTGGATCGCTATGCCCGGAAACTTGCGGAAAATCTGAATGAACGCAATGTGATTGATGCCCGGGTGCCCTCTATTCTGATCTCCGGGGGCGGTAATTTCCCTGTGGCAAAAAAGCACAAGCAGAACGCCGCCCGGGATCGCAACTATGGAGAGTATGCGGAGATTTCAAAGCTGCTTGATAAAATCCGCTCTGTTGGAATGGGTGGGATCAGCGCAGACGATGATCTGGCCGTGGAAAAGCTGACAAAAAAGCTGGAGGGGCTGGAGTCCCAGCAGGCCACCATGAAGGCGGTCAATGCGTATTTTCGGAAACACAAAACGCTGGACGGCTGCCCGGAGCTTACGCCGGAGCAGGCAGAAAAGCTCAAAGCAGATATGGCGCTGTCATGGCACTTGGATAAAAGCAAGCCGTATCCCGCCTATCTGCTTTCCAACAACAACGCCAACATCCGCCGTGTACGCCAGCGCATTGAGGAACTGAGCAGCCGCTCCGAGTTTGCAGGCTGGACATTCCCCGGAGGCGAGGCAAAAATCAACGAGGCCGAAAATCGTTTGCAGCTTATTTTTGAGGAAAAGCCCGATGCCGATCAACGGCAGGAACTGAAAAGCAACGGTTTCAAGTGGGCTCCCAGCCAAGGGGCATGGCAGCGGCAGCTTAACCAGAACGCCATCCGTGCTGCGGCCCGGATAGACTTTCTGCGGCCCGAGGACGGTACAAGCCCCTATCAGCTCCAGCCGTTTGTGAAAAGAGAAAACAAAGAAATGTCTCGATGATGGGAGGTGTACTATGGACAAAAATCAAGGCTATGCTATTTTGAAGGCGGTCATGCTGGAAAATGGGCGGGGATTTGCATTGGGCGAACATCCCACCGCGCCATCCCGCTATGTCACATGGGCCTGCTATGATGACAAGGACGGCCAGCGGCAGTACGAATGGGGTCACTATGGAAATGACCGCACCGCGATGGAACAGGATTTTACAGACCGGGTGCAGGACTATCAGCGTATTTATAACGTGGGGATCAGGCAGACCGAGGCTCCCGGTCTTTACAAGTATTATTCGACCAGCGGTCCTGTGGACATCGGGACATTCCCGAAGCCGCCTTATAACAAGCCGGATGAAATC
>ENA-OPZM01000976-OPZM01000976.1-human-gut-metagenome-genome-assembly--contig:-NODE-976-length-10892-cov-2.573711_pt1 | contig 10892 bp, 13 predicted proteins | sample MGYA00242478_ERZ504493 | MGnify/ENA primary metagenome ERZ504493 (study PRJEB26092, sample SAMD00036227) | human gut metagenome | host: Homo sapiens | study: EMG produced TPA metagenomics assembly of...
TAATAAAGCTGTAACTGGTGAATATCCTCCTGGTTCTACTTTCAAAATCATCACAGGTACTGCTGCTTTAATGGAAAAGTAGTAACTCCTGATGAATTAATTTTTGACTCTGGTCAGCACTGGATAATTCCAAAAACAAAATGCTGATGGTGAAGCTTTAGGTTATATCAATTTTGAACAAGCCTTAGCTCATTCTGATAACGTTTATTTCTACGAAATGGGTAACCGTTTAGGCATCGATAGATTAGCAAAATGGGCTCGTATCTTTGGTATTGGTGAAAAAACAGGCATAGACTTACCATATGAAGCTGTAGGTAATGTTGCTTGCCCTGAATACAAACGTAAGGTATTTGATGAAGATTGGTATCTTGCTGAAACATTTGACGCTTCCATAGGTCAAGGGTTTACACTTGCTACACCATTACAAATGGCTTTAGTTATGAGTGAAGCTGCTAATGGTGGTAAAAAATATCGCCCATATTTAGTAAAAGATATCATTGCTCCAGATGGTACGGTAATCAAACATTTTGATCCAGTAGTTGAACGTGATTTAAATATCGATCCATCTGTTATCAGTCTTGTTCAAGAAGGTCTACATGAAGTTAGTACTGTCGGTACAGCAGCTGCCATGTTTAAAGACTTCCCTGTACCAATTGCTGGTAAAACAGGTACTGCCGAAAACTCTCATGGTCGTGAACATGGTTGGTTTGTAGCCTACGGTCCATTTGATAATCCTAATATTGCTGTAGCTGTTATCGTAGAAAATGCAGGTTATGGTGCTACTTCTGCCGTACCTATTGGATATAAAATTCTAAGTGCTGCTTTTGGTTTAGATAAGCCAAAAACTCCAGAAAATCAACCAGCTCCTGTACAACAATAATAATAAAATGAAGTGATTATATGAATGAATTAATAACGTTTAAAGGTTCTAATGATGGCTTAATTTTAGTCATAACAAAAAAAGCTAATTTCAATCAAATTAAAGAAGCATTAAGTAAAAAATTAGCTTCTTGTTCCAATTTTTTTGAAGATAATACTACTATATTGCTCAAAGATGATAAATTCTCTCAAGAAGAGCAAAATATCTTAGCTGATATCTTAAAACAATATCAATTAAATTTAAAAATTGTAGCTGTTGATAAGACAGCTACAAACCAACATTGTTCAGCACAAAATCCGCCATTAATCATCAAACGCACTGTACGTGGAGGCGAAGAAATTTTTTCTAAAGGCTCTATCATCATTGAAGGAAATGTCAACCCTGGTGCTAAAATCATAGCTGGTGGAAATATTGATATTCATGGTCATTGTCGTGGCATTGTCTATGCTGGAGCCTATGGCGATATTAATTCTTATATAATTGCTGATAAATTATCGCCACTGCAAATACGCATAGCACATTTAATTGCTAGAGCTCCAGATAATAGTGAAAACATTACTGATAATAAAAAATCAGCAACTCCTGAAAAAGCTATTATCTGTGATAATACCATTATCCTAGAGCCATTCAATCGAGAAAATTAATTTGCACAAAGTATATAATTGTAAAGAGAGGTGCTTTTCTGTTTGTCTTGTAGTGCAAAAAGGCAACAGTAATCTTATATGACCCAAACTAATACAAATTGTAAAATCATTGTTATTACTTCTGGTAAAGGTGGTGTAGGCAAAACTACTACTACAGCCAATATAGGTGCTGGTCTTGCCATGAAAGGATATAAAGTCGCACTTATTGATACAGATACAGGGCTTCGCAATCTTGACTTATTATTAGGTTTAGAAAATCGCATTATGTATGATTTAGTAGATGTAACATCTGGTAAAATTCCTTACAAAAAAGCCCTTGTTCGCCATAAAAAATATGAGACATTATTCTTATTGCCTACATCTCAGACAAAAGATAAACTCGCCGTATCTCCTGAACAAGTTGTCGCTTTATGTTCAGAAATGAGTGCAGATTTTGATTTCATCTTGATTGACTGCCCTGCTGGTATTGAACAAGGTTTCAAAACAGCTGTAGCTGCTGCTGATATCGCTTTAGTTGTTACTATGCCTGAAATCTCTGCTGTTCGTGATGCCGATAAAATTATTGGTGAATTGAACCGCGCTGATAAAGAAAACATCTTATTAATCGTCAACAGAATTCGTCCTGATATGGTAGCTAAAGGTGAAATGCTTGACCTTGATGATATCAACGATATCTTAGCTATAAAATGTATCGGTCAAATTCCAGATGATGAAATGGTCGTATCTTCTACTAACCGTGGTGAACCTGTAATCGCTAATACAAAATCTCAAGCTGGTATAGCTTATCAAAATATCACTAGACGTCTTTGTGTGAAGATGTTCCATTTATGACTTTCCGTACTAAAGAGTCTTTCTTTGCTAGATTAAAAAAATTATTTTAATTAAGGAGAGCATAATATTATGTTTGAGGTTGTAATGAAATTATTAAATAGAAATCAAAAAACATCTAAAGAAATTGACTAAAGATAGATTAAAAGTCGTATTAATTCATGACCGTGCTAATATTTCTCCTGAAGTTATGCAAGCTTTAAAAAACGATATAATTGAGGTAATTTCTCATTACATGGATATAAATAAAAATGAAATGGAAATTTCACTAGAAAATGATGATAATTCTGTTGCATTATTAGCTAATATCCCTGTAAATCGCATCAAAAATCAAGCTAAAAGATAAATTATAGGCAAGCATTTATTTTTAATAAGTGCTTGTCCTTTTATTTTTTACTCAATATTTATCATCTATTTATTAGATTAGTATTTATTGCTTTGCTTTACACTTCATCTAAAAAATGGTACAATATAACATAATGATTATCAAATTATCCCATATTAATGAGGTTTATATTAATGAACAAATTCCATAAAAGACTTTGTGTCTTAATTTTTTTCGTATCTGTGATTTCTGCTGGAGTCATCTATTTCACAGTGGATATTAATACTTTATCTAGTTTGACACAGTTCAATCCTCTAGCAATAATCGCAGCTTTGATTTCCATTAGCTTTGGTTTATTTTTAGATGGTTTAAGACTTGTCCAGTTAGTTAATATCTCCAACGAAAAAATCTCATTTTCACAAGCATTACATGTAGTATTTGGCAATTATTTCTTAGCACTGCTAACACCTGGTTTCAGCGGTGGTGCAATTGCTCAAGTACTCTTTTTACGTCATGCTGAAATACCTGTCGGAAAAGCCACTATAATTGTCATTGTCCGCACAATTTTATCCATTATGTTTTTAATCATGTGCATGCCGTTTATCTTCATGCACGATGCAGGCATAATTCCATGGATTTCTGATGAAACTTTAATGATTATCTCTAGTTTAGCTTTTTTAGTTATTTTGATGTTGATTTGGTGTTTCAAGCATAATTACTTAGATTATCTAGTAATTAAATTTGTTCGTCGACTTTCTTACAAAAAAGCAAAAGCATTTCTTTCTTTTTATCGAGATAATAAATTAGCTATAAACCTTTTATTAGCTTCTCCTTTAAAAATGCTTAAAGTCTATATTACGTCGGGCTTAAGTTTACTTTTTATCTATGCTATCGTACCAATTTTAATGTTTAGTTTAACTGATGATTTTGATGGTGTCTTAGCATGGGACGTATGATAATTTTAAATATCTTACTTTACTTTTCTCCAACACCAGGAGGTTCTGGTATCGCCGAAGGTGGCTTTATATTATTGTTTAACTCTATGTTACCAGAAGGTACTGTCGGTATTGTAGCTGTTACATGGCGCTTAATCGCTGAATATATACCTTTCCTCATTGGTTTTTACTATACAATTAAAGTCTTTGGTCGAGATTTTTTAAATAAACCACTTATAAAATAATCTTTTAAAATTTTATTTATGGAGGCAAATTTTATTTAATGGAAGACTTTAATGAACGCATAGTTTCTGGTGGCGAGATGGATATTGATAATTGGCAGTATTCCCTACGCCCTAAGAAATTACAAGAATATATAGGACAAGATAAAGTCAAAGATAATTTATCTATTTTCATTCAAGCAGCTTTAAATCGCAATGAAGCTCTTGACCATGTACTTTTATACGGACCTCCTGGACTCGGTAAAACTACACTTGCCAATATTATCGCTAATGAAATGGGAGTAAACTTCCGTGTAACTTCTGGGCCAGCTATTGAACGCTCTGGCGATTTAGCAGCATTACTTACGAATCTCACCGAAAAAGATGTATTATTCATTGATGAAATTCACCGTCTTTCTCACAGCGTAGAAGAAGTTTTATATTCCGCTATGGAAGATTTTGCCTTGGATATCATCATTGGTAAAGGGCCAAGCGCTCGCTCTATTCGTCTTGACATTGCACCATTTACACTCATTGGAGCGACTACTAAAGCTGGTGCCTTAGCTTCTCCACTACGTGATCGCTTTGGTGTTATTTCTCGCCTAGAATATTACACACCTGAATCATTAGTTTTTATTATCAAGCGCTCTGCTGAAATCTTAAATATACCTATCGAAGATAGAGGAGCTTTGGAAATCGCACGTCGCTCTCGTGGAACACCTCGAGTAGCTAATCGCCTTTTAAAACGAGTTCGTGATTTCGCTCAAATAAAAGGCGACGGTATTATCACTGATGAAATCGCAGATACGGCTCTAGCTATGCTTGAAATTGACAAGATGGGGCTTGACCATATTGACCGCAATATTTTACTCACTATGATTAATAAATTCGGCGGTGGCCCTGTCGGTCTTGAAACATTAGCTGCAGCAGTAAGCGAAGAAACAGATACTATCGGTGATGTTTATGAGCTTATTTACTTCAATTAGGCTTTATCAATCGCACTCCTAGAGGGCGAGTTGTTACCAAGCTTGGTTATGAACATCTTGGTTTGACAAAAACGGAATAATTTATATTTATTTAGGGAGTTTATAAATGAATATATTACTTCATATGTGTTGTGGTCCATGCGCTTGTTATCCAGTGCCAAACTTCGTTCAGAAGGTCATGATATTACAGGATATTTTTTCAATCCTAATATTCACCCTTATAAAGAATTTAAGCATCGTTTAACAACTGCACAAGAATATGCACAAAAAGTTGATTTAAAACTTATCGTAGATACAAATTATCAATTACGAGATTTTTTACAACGTGCTTTAACGATCGAAAAAAATACAGATGGTCTTAATTTAGATAATCGACGCTGCCGTATGTGTTATGCTTGGCGACTTCATCAAACAGCTATCTATGCTAAAGAAAATAATTTTGATGCATTCTCATCAACTTTATTTGTCAGTCCTTATCAAAACCATGAAATGATGAAAGATGTCGCTCAAAAAATTTCTCAAGCGGTAGGTATTCCTTTTTTCTATGAAGATTTTCGACCAGGATTTGCTGAAGGAACACAAACAAGCATTGATTTAGAATTATATCGTCAACCTTATTGTGGTTGTATCTTCAGTGAAGAAGAAACGTTATTCCAATTCTTTCAAGAAAAAACGTAAAAAAAAATTAAAAGCTCTCTTTAATGAGCAAAATAATAAATGATGTGATGGGGTTTTTATGATATCTATTACTACTGCAACAGCTGATGATTTAATAACTCTTGCAGATATTGAGCAAATATGTTTTTCATCCCAAGAAAGTGCTAGTTTAAATACTTTAAAATCCAGATTTGATGTATTTCCTAATCATTTCTTAGTAGCCAAAATTCATAAACATGATGACAATGAAATTATAGGTTTTGTCAATGGTATGGTAACTGATGAAGAAACTATTACTGATGAAATGTATACAAATGCTAAACTTCATCAACCACAAGGAAAGTATCAAACAATCTTTGGTATTGATGTATTACCATCTTATCAACATTTAGGCATTGCGACTAAATTAATGAAAAATTTTATTGAAAAGGCTCAAAAAGAAAAACGCACTGGAATTATTTTATGTTGTAAACATCAACTTATTCCATTTTATGAACAATTTGGATTTCAAAATTTTAGGTATTTCTAAATCTACACATGGTGGCGTTGTCTGGTATGACATGCTCCTAAATATATAAAAATCCTCTATAGTTAGTGATGAATAATTCATTTAACTATAGAGGATTTTTTTATACGGCTTTATTTACTTTTAACATTTTCTCCTTTGGTGATTTTTTTTATTCCCGCAAAAAAGAAACCTATACTCAATACAGTGAATAAAATACCACCTAAAACTACATTATTTATACCAAATTCATCAATGAACATGCCACATACAAAAGCTGCTATACAAGTACCTACATTTGTAGCTACTAAAAATAAAGCATTAGCAAAATCAGGCACATTAAATGCTACTCTTGTTATCCAATACTGATTAATATTGGCAGCACAGCCCACGAGTATTCCCCAGATTAAAACTATACCCATAATTACAAAGCCCATATTACCTAAAAAATAACATTGCTAAAAATAATATTGTCAATAAAAATGGATATATCCCTACAAATGAAAGTGGTCTTTGGCTTAATAATCCACCAGCAATAACATTACCTAAAATATTCGCTAAACCAAAAATCAAAAGTGTAATGCTCACAAATTCTGTAGATAATAGCGATACTCTTTCTAAATAATCGGCTAAATAACTATATACACCAAAATTTGCACCATTTAATAAAATTACAGCTATCAAAGCCCACCATAAATTAATATCTTTTAAAATTTTGAGCTGAGAACCATAAGACATTTTTTCTTTAACTGGCATAGATGGCACATATATTATTGTCAATGCTAAAGCGATTAAATTCACCAAAGCAAAAGCCAGCATAGCTATTTCTAAAGAAAATAAATTGGCAATATAGCTCATAACTGGTACACCAAGCACCATACCAGCTGAAACACCAACCATTACCTTTGCTACCGCCTTAGGTGCATCTTGTTTGGCTACAGATGAAGAAGCTATAGCAAAGGATAATGAAACATATACAGGATGTAAAAATGCAGGCACTACTCTTGCCACTAATACAAGCCAAAAACTTCCTGCAAAAGCAGATATCACATTACAGATAAAAAAGGTTCCCAAAGATATTATCATAATCGTTTTGCGATTATATTTAGATAATAATAAAGGTAATATCGGGCCAGACACGGCTACTGCTAAAGCAAATAAACTAACTAATAAACCCGCCACAGATATTTCTATATTATAAGTACTTGCAACTATTGGCAATATACCAATGACACCCATCTCCGTATTTAAGATACTAAATACGCCTATAGTCAAAATAAATACGATTAAATTATTTTTAGTCATAATTTCGCTCCTAAATACATCTTGAAAATATCAATAAATTATTTTATTTATTCAAAGCTTTATTTAAAACTTTTACATATTCATTGACTACATCTTTTGCATATTGTGTATCAGGTGCAATCACTTCAAAAGCATGATACGCTCCTGGATAAACATGTAATTCTGCTGGCACACCTGCTTGAGCTAATCTTGCCATATAATTTATCGTATCATCTCTAAATGGGTCTAAATTACCTACACAAGAATATGCTGGTGGCAAACCTGTCAAATCTTTTGCTCTAGCTGGAGCCATATAATAAGACACTTCATCTGTTCCTGCTAAATCACCAATATAAGCATGCCATGCGTATTTATTAGCTACATTATTCCAAACTCGCAAATCTATATTTTCTTGACTTGCTGGTGTCTGAAATCTATCGTCAATCATTGGATAAAGAGGCATTTGAAAAGCTAATTTATATTCGCCTTTATCCCTAGCCATTAAAGCAGTAGCTGCACATAATCCGCCACCTGCACTAGCACCAGCTACAGCAATTCTATCCTTATCTACACCTAATCTATCTGCATTTTTAAATAAATAACCTAAGGCTGTATAACAGTCATTTAAACTGGCTGGATATTTATTTTCAGGCGCTAATCTATAATCTACAGCTACAACTACTGCACCCACTTCATTAGCAAAGCGAATACTTTGCATTTCATCTTGTTCAGGCACACCAAATAAATATCCACCACCATGTATCCATAAAATACCAGCTAAATTATCTTGTTTATTCACTGGCTTATAAATGCGCAAACGTAAATCCTTATCACTATCAGGATTTTCTACATATACATCATATACATTTACATTTTCATCTTTTGGCAAATCCTTAGAACCAACTAAATTATTGAATAAATCCTTATATCCTTGCACACCAGTTTTAGCAAAATCCATCTCGCTACTTTGTTTTAATGCTGGTAATAATTCTTTATCTGTTCTTGCTTCTGTATCTGATATATCTTTTGCCAGTGCACTAACAGACATCATCAAAATTAAATAACAGCATAATATTATTTTCATACATAATTTCATCTTTTATCGCTCCCTTTTATCTATATTATTTTTGATTAAAAAATTACTTCCAATTTCACTTACCAATAAAAAAGAGAAGTAATACTACTTCTCTTTCTCACTAACAAATACTACATTAAATACTTAATTACTTTAAAATTATTTTAAGTAAATTTTTTATTTCTTATAAATTATCTTTAAAGAACTCTGTTAGTTTTGCAAATGGAATTACATCTGTTCTATCATATAAATCCACATGACCTGCATTTGGTACAATATATAATTCTTTTGGCTCTGCTGCTAATCTGTAGGCATCTTCACTAAATTCTATAGAATGAGCATCTTCTCCAGCGATAAATAACAATGGTCTTGGAGAAATTGTTTCAATATCATTGAATGGATAGAAGTTCATGAATTTTACATTACTTGTAAGTGTTGGATGTGTAGTTGTATTTGCACTATATCCTCTTGTAGTACGATAAAAATCATAAAATTCTTTTTCAATATCAGAAGGATTTTCACTCAATTTATCAGCTGTACCACTTGTATATTTACGTTCTTGCCCTAAAAACTCACTATAACGCTGATTAGACGCTTCTTTGATAATTTCTTTTCTCTGTTCTACACTTTGGCTATGACCTAAAGCACTTCTAGTGGCTGTACCCATATCATACATACTAACTGTAACTATAGCTTTTAAACGAGAATCAATTTTTTGCTTCGCTGATAGCAAAACTACCACTACCACAGATACCAATAACACCAATTCTATCTTTATCCACAAAATCACGTGTACCTAAATAATCAACTGCTGCACTGAAATCTTCTGCATAAATATCAGGAGATACGCTATTTCTTGGTAGACCTTCACTTTCTCCCCAGAAAGATAAATCCATAGCTAAAGTTACAAAACCTTGTTCTGCTATTTTTGTAGCATATAAATTTGCCGATTGTTCTTTCACCGCTCCCATAGGGTGTCCTACGATAATAGCTGGAGCTTTTTCATTCTGCGCTAAATTTTTAGGTACGAATAAATTGCCCACAACTGTCATATTATATTGATTTTTAAATTCAACTTTTTGCATATTTACTTTATCACTTTGATAAAAATTATCTGCACCTCTTGACATATCTGGTTTATAATTCTTATCGAAGGCACTTTTTGGTGCTTGCAAATTATCACTTGCTGATACCATATTCATATTTATGCACCCCATTGTCCCTAGTGCCAAACACATGGTAATTGCTCTAACTATTTTTAAATTTTTCTTAAAGTTCATCACTAACCCACCTTTATATTTACTCTCTTTTTTTAGATTAATAAATAATTTTTTCTTTGCTTTCATTATAATTTACCATTTCTACTATATCAAATACTTATATTTAATAGTCAACTATACTTTTTAAGCATAATAAAATATAATATAATTCATCTATATTTTTTAATACTAAAATCTGGAGGTCTTTATGGATATACGTGTTTTAAAATATTTTGTAACAGTAGTTGAAGAAGAAAATATTTTAAAAGCTTCTCAAGTTTTGCATATAACACAGCCCACTTTATCTCGTCAATTAATGGATTTAGAAAAAGAACTAAATTGTAAATTATTTATCCGCTCTAATCGCAAAATTACTTTGACTTCCGAAGGTCTATTTTTATATAACAAAGCCAAAGAAATAATTTTATTACAAGCAAAAACAATTAATGCTCTGAAAAATTCTCATGAAATCATCAGTGGCGACATATATATCGGCTGTGCAGAAACAAATGCCTTTAAATTTTTAGCTAAAACCATGACTAAAATAAAAAAAACACATAAAGATATACATTATCATATCTTTAGTGGCAATGCTGATACTGTAATCGAACAACTAGATAAAGGTATTTTAGATTTTGGCTTATTGATTGATGCCCATGATAAACAAAAATATAATTTTATCACCTTGCCTGTAAAAGACATTTGGGGACTATTAATGTTAAAAAATTCTCCTCTTGCTGATAAAGAATATATAACATCTTCTGATATTTTGAATATCCCCTTAATATGTTCAAGTCAAACAATGGTCAGCAATAAAATAGCAGGCTGGCTCAATCAAAATTTCACTCAATTAAATATAGTTGCTAACTATAACTTAATCTATAACGCCTCTATCATGGTTCAAGAAAATCTAGGCTCTGCCCTTTGTCTTGCTAACCTAGTAAATACAAACGCCACTAATTTATGCTTCAAACCACTATATCCACCACTTGAAGCACAAATTGATTTAGTCTGGAAAAAACATCAAATTCTCACTAAACCAGCTCAATTATTTTTACAAAATCTTCAAGAATATCTACTTCACAATAAATAATACGTTACTTTTTCCGCATTTTATCATCTTTTTACGGTAGCTATTAGCAAAATAAAAAGTGCGTGAGCAGGTGATTTCTTTGATTTGTTTCTTTGTCATACAAAGATGAAACAAACACCCTATTTTATACTTACTTTTCTTTCATGAGCAAGAAAAAGTAACAAAAGAACTCTACCTCCCGATACCAATTTTTCTTTGTC
>ENA-OPZM01000977-OPZM01000977.1-human-gut-metagenome-genome-assembly--contig:-NODE-977-length-10885-cov-1.671128_pt1 | contig 10885 bp, 17 predicted proteins | sample MGYA00242478_ERZ504493 | MGnify/ENA primary metagenome ERZ504493 (study PRJEB26092, sample SAMD00036227) | human gut metagenome | host: Homo sapiens | study: EMG produced TPA metagenomics assembly of...
TTTTTCTTGATCTACAGCAACAGTTTTCTGGCAAAAAGAAGAAAAAGAGTTCGGTCTGTTCCAGATTCTCGGCATGGAGAAAAAGCATCTGGCGAAGATCCTCTTTTTTGAGAGTCTGTATCTGTGGGCGGCATCGCTTGGAATCGGTATTCTGCTCGGTGTGTTGCTGTACCGCCTGCTGTTTCTGGTGCTGATGAAGCTGACCGGACTGAACGGAACAATTGGTTTTGCGTTCAGTGCAAAAGCCGTGGGAAGTACGATGCTGCTGTTCGGCCTGACTTTTGTGATCAATTTTCTCTTAAGCCTTCGCCAGATCCACGTCTCACAGCCGGTCGAACTGCTGCACGGCGGCGCGCAGGGTGAGCGGGAACCGAAAACGAAGCTTTTGACGGCGGTTCTTGGATTCATGCTTCTTGGTGTTGGCTATTATCTGGCTCTGACCAGCCAATCCTCGATGGACGCACTTGATAAGTTTTTTAATGCAATCGCCTTGGTTATGGTGGGAACGTACTGCCTGTTTTCTGCTGGAAGTATTGCATTTTTGAAAATTCTGAAGAAAAACAAGAATTACTATTACCAGACACGCCATTTTACAAGCATTTCGGGCATGCTGTACCGCATGAAGCAAAATGCGGTCGGTCTTGCGAATATCTGTATTCTGTCAACGGGTGTGCTTCTGGTTATCTCCATCAGCACATGTCTGTGGACGGGGATTGAGGAGGTTACCTATACGCGGTTTCCACATCAGATTTCGATCGAAGCAAATACTGGCGTGAGCGGCATTATGAAGACGGTGGAACCGGTCAGTCAGAAGATGATAGAGGAAGTGAAAACTGGAATTGATCAGCATCTGGAAGAAAAGCAGCTCAGAAAAAAGTATGAAAGTGATCAGAGATACTATGTTATGCTTGCTGCTGTAGATAGAAACAAAGTAGAAAAAACACAGTCAGATGATGCTGCGGCGAGTACACTGATAAAGATTATGGAAGAGTCGGAGTACGAACAGGTAACCGGCGAACAGGTAGAGCTGGAACCAGGGCAGGCTCTGGTTTTTCAGGCAAAACAGAAAAATTATGGATATGACACGATTGAACTGGGAAATCAGATGTATGAAGTAAAAAAATGGAATACCAATAAAAAATCGTACATTCTGGATGAGAAGACGCAGGTGTATGAGACAATGACGGTGGTGACGCGGAACATGAAGCAAAGGAAGCGTATGCGGCTGTGCAGGGAAAGGAGCCAGAAGGATACAGTTGGGAATATGCTCTGGATCTTATCGGGGATGCCGGCGAACAGATCACAGTTGGAGATGAGATTGAGACGATACTGACGGAGTCATCTTTTAACGGATGGGTGGAAGTGCGCGAAAAAGAGCGCAATACGGTTTACAGTCTGTATGGTTCACTTCTGTTTTTAGGTGTTTTCGTCGGTGCGCTGTTTTTGATGGGTGCCGTTATGATTATCTATTACAAGCAGGTTTCAGAAGGCTTCGATGACCGAAAACGGTTCCAGATTATGCAGAAGGTCGGCATGAGCCGCAAAGAAATCCGTCAGACGATTCAGTCACAGGTGGTAACGGTCTTTTTCATGCCGCTCGCGGTGGCCGTGGTGCATACAATGGTAGCGTTTCCATTGACCAGGCGTATCATGGCAATGCTGAATTTCCCGGACAGCAATCTGTTCCTGGCTGCAACAGCGATTACGATTGCGGCGTTTGCCGTGGTTTACCTGATCGTCTATGTGCTGACGGCGCGGGCGTATTACAAAATTGTGGAATAAGAAGATGTACTTTTTTTAATACATCGAAGCGCCTTTGAAAAAAACTTAACAAAAAAATAATAAGAAAAAGACATCCGGCGCAGACGGAAAATCTGCGGGGGATGTCTTTTTGGTTGTTCTATTTATAAATGCCGTTGATGGTAACTTTGAAAAGAGCTTCCTTTCCATTGAGTTCGTCTTTTCCATAGTCTTCCGGGAAAGTGACGGTTACATCTACGCTGTCACCCGGGTGATGGCCGATGAGCTGTTCTTCAAAGTCATCGATGTAAGTGTGGGAGCCGATCACAAGATCAGCGCCGTTTCCTTTTGTGTTTCCACCTTCAAATTCCACGCCGTCAATGGAGCCGACATAGTCGATATTGACGGTATCACCGTCCTCAATGGTGAGGGAAGTGTCGGTCTGCAAAGAGGCAGAAGCCGAAGTGGAGGCTGATGAGGCGGATGCGGCCGATGAGGCTGTGGAGGTATCCTCCGAGGCACTTTTGACAGAGAGTCGTTTGGAATCGAGTACGCTGGCAATAATAAGGCCGACGATCACAACGACAATCAGAGCTGGTCCGGCCCAGCTCCAGATCTTTTTGTAATGCGCTACTTTCGCTTCGTGCTCCCGCTCTTTGGCACGCCGTTCCTTGGCAGCTTTTCTGTTTTCTTTGTTCATAAAAAGGATCTCCTTTGCGCTTTTACGACTGCAATCGTATTTTATAATATCAAGTATATCATAAAAATATGGTAAAAGTGTGAAAAAAATAACACGATCCAACATTGTCAATGCTCAAAAATGACGATATAATGAGTGCAAGTGAGTCAAATGAAAATTTATTTTCATTTGACGAACGACGAATGTCGCTTACGCGGCAGCGTAAGATTGAGTGCAAGTGAGCCAAATGAAAATTTATTTTCAGCTGGCGAACGACGAATGTCGCTTACGCGGCAGCGTAAGATTGAGTACAAGTGAGAAAACGCGGCGAGTAAGGGAGTGAATAAAATGGATGACTGGAGTAGTTTCAGAACGACGACATCCGAACAGCAGCGCCTCCGGGCTGCACTTTCCGGCTTTTGTGAATTGCAGGATCTTCCGGAAGAACAGCGAGCCGCATATACCGCATACCTGCGGAAACGCATCCGTCCCGCTGTCGAAATGCTGATTCGTGAGGATGATTTTTCAAAGCTGGAACATATTCTGCAGACCGGATGGCTGTCCGATGCAGACCGAAAACGTTTCTCAACCTTGCTGCCGACCAGCAGAAATGGCAGGCCTTCCGCATTCTCCTGAACCGGAGCTCACAGGATCCGATGCAGGAGAATACGGAAAGCAGAAAAACAGAAGCTGCGTTTCAAAAAGAAAAGCCCACAAAAGAAAAAGAAGCGCTGGCGCTCCGGCTTTTCGAAGAAGCCCGCAAAAACCTCTGCTGGCTGTACCCGGAACTTGGTGAAGCGATTCTTTTCTTTCAGCATCAGCCATCCGACAGGACAAAAGCCATCACATCCGACGGTCATACGATATATTTTAACTCCGATTTTGTACTCTGCATGTGTGCCGAAAATTCATCGTTCCTCAAGGAAGGCTATCAGCACCTGCTGCTGGAATGCATCCGCCGGTTTGGGAAAGAAACACCGGAGCCGGAAAAAAAGAACAGCCCCCGGTTCATGGCTGATGCCGGAAAAAGAAAAACAGTCTCCGGTTCATGGCTGGTGTCGGGAAAAGAACCGGAACTTATCGAGTCTTTTCAACCAGTCTGGAAACGTGCTGCCCGTAAGTTGGCGGAAAACTACGGCACCGGCGCCTGCGGCGAGGCCAGAACCGTGGTGGAAAAAAAGAAACCCTGTCCGGGATCGAAAAAAGAGCGTACGATTACCGCCGCTTCCTGAAACGCTTTACCGTTACCCGCGAGGAAATGGAGCTGGATCTCGACAGCTTCGATCCAGTCGCTTACCATTATGGGCTTATGTATTACGGAAATTTCCCTTTCATCGAGCCGCCGGAGACGCGCGAGGGAAACCGTCTCGAAGAGCTGGTTATCGCGATCGACACATCCGGTTCGTGCAAAAAAGAAATTGTAGCAAAGTTCCTTGGTGAGACGCGCAGCATTCTTGAAGAAAAAGAAAACTTCTTTTCCAGCTGGAACGTCTGCCTGATCCAGTGCGACAGCTTTGTGCAGGATGTCACGATGATTCATTCCCCGAAAGAATGGGAAGCATACCGCGAAGCAGTCACGATCAAGGGCCGAGGCGGAACCGATTTCCGTCCTGTCTTTCAGAAAGTGGAAGAGTTGCGGGAACAGCACGTATTCCGAAACTTAAAAGCGTTGATCTATTTTACCGACGGAGACGGAATTTATCCCGAACAAAAGCCCGATTACGAGACGGCATTCGTCTTTGTCAGACAGACCGAAAAAATGAATCTTGTCCCAAATGGGCAAAAAAACTGCTGACAGAAGAATGTACTCTTTGAACACAACTGACAAAAAAGCATCTCGCAAAATCAAACACAGAAAGATTTCGAGAGTACATAAAGAGTGCACAAGATAGAGAGAACATATGAACATACAAGAAGCAAAAGAGACAATTGAAAAAGCCCTGCGCGCATACTTTGCAAGAGATGAAATTGGTTTTCCACTGGTTCCGCTCCGGCAGCAGCGTCCCATTCTCCTGATCGGCCCGCCGGGCATCGGAAAAACGGCAATTATGGAGCAGATCGCAGAAGAGTGCGGTGTGGGGCTTGTCGCCTACACGATGACACACCATACGCGTCAGAGTGCCATGGGCCTTCCGGAGATCTGCACACGTGGAATCGAAGGGAAAATGGTACATACAACGGAATACACGATGAGCGAGATCATCGCCTCGATCTATGACTGCATGGAGCAGACCGGAAAGAAGCGGGGTATCCTCTTTCTCGATGAATTAACTGCGTCTCCGAGACCTCGCTCCGGTAATGCTGCAGCTTTTGCAGGACAAAAAATTCGGCAATCAGTACATCCCGGATGACTGGATGATCGTGGCCGCCGGAAATCCGCCGGAATACAATAAATCTGTGCGGGAATTTGATGTGGCAACGCTTGACCGTGTGCGGAAGATCGAGGTGCTTCCCGAGCTTTCCGTGTGGCTTTCCTATGCAGAGAAAAATCAGATCCACAGCGCCGTGACAACGTACCTTATGGCACACAGTGACCATTTTTATTCTGTTTCGCAGGAAGCGGATGAGAAGCGTTTTGTGACAGCACGCGGCTGGGAGGATTTGTCGGCAGTGCTGAAAAGTTATGAAATCCTGCATTTTCCGGTCGACGAAGCACTGATCGGACAATATTTGCAGGAAGAAAAGACGGCGGAGGAATTCAGCTCGTACTACAGGATTTACAAAAAATATGGACAGGATTACGGTGTAGAGGAGATTTTGACCGGTGCATTTTCCGGAAAAATCATGGCAGAAAAACAGAAGATGGCGGCAAATGGTTCCGCAGAAGAGCGATCTGTACTGCTGTCTTTGTTTCATGCGGCACTTCAGAAAGAGGCATCCGGCTGCCAGAAGCAGGAGCATACGGCAAAGGAGCTCTCCGAGTGCTTTCGCCAGTTTACCGGGCTTTGCAGGCAGAAAAAAGATGAGACATACGCATCCTGGCTACAACAGAAAGAGCAGGGATTTGCAGTGTGCAAACAGCAGGGACTGCTGAAAAAGGGCGAGAAAGAAACGAATGCGCGGGTCTTGAAAAAGTTAAAAAAACTCGAGGAGACCGCTAAAAAATGTCGCAAAACCGATTCAGATCAGATGAAAGAGCTTTTTGAAACGGTATGTGAACTGGAACAGGAAAAAGTGGAGAAGGAAGTAAAGGATGTGAAACTGCAAATCCGCCGTGCCGCTGAATTTTTACAGAACAGCTTTCCGGGCGGAGCAGAAGTGGTGCTGTTTGAAGCAAATCTGGCGCGAAGTCCAGCGTTACGGAGCTTTTTGATTGAGAAAAGCATGGATGCCGAATGATAAGCGGCCACTTTGGAAAGGAGAAAAAGATGAATTATAAAATGATCCTGCAGTACGACGGCACGCGCTATAACGGCTGGCAGAAGCAGGGAAATACGGACAACACGATTCAGGGCAAGCTCGAAACGCTGCTGTCCAGGATCGCAGGAGAGCCGGTGGAGATCCACGGCGCGGGCAGAACCGATGCCGGCGTCCATGCGGCGGGACAGGTCGCAAATGCAAAGTTCCATACGGATCTATCCGATGAAGAACTTCTGCAGACAATCAACCATTATCTGCCGGAAGACATCGAAGTTACCAGCCTCGCGCGGATGCCGGAGCGCTTCCACAGCCGTCTGAATGCGGTGGACAAAACATACGAATACCGTATCGTGATCGATGGCAGAAAGCATGTTTTCGAGCGGAAATACGTGTATTTTCCGGAAGAACCGCTCGATGTGGAAAAAATGAAAGAAGCATCGAAAGCGTTTATCGGAACGTATGATTTCAGGAGCTTCTGTGCCAACAAACGTATGAAAAATCGACAGTACGGACGATTACCGGAATTGATTTCTGCGAGAAAGACGGGATTCTTATCATTTCCTATACCGGAACCGGTTTTCTGTACCACATGGTGCGGATCCTGACCGGAACACTTGTGGAGGCCGGGATGGGAAAACGGGATATCGCATCAATGACGGAGCTTCTCAAAGCAAAAAATCGCGAAAGTGCGGGTTTTCTTGCACCGGCATGCGGACTCCTGTTAAAAGAAGTCCGATATGAATAACCGAAATAATCAGGGCAATGCACCAGCCTTTTTTGCATAAAAACCGAAAAAAGGCTGTGAATTGATAAATGCAGCATAGAAAAGAGAAAGGATGAGGTGAAAAGCATGTTTCAGAAGAAAAGAAATACTTTTCATGGCGGCGTTCACCCGTACGAGGGAAAAGAGCTCTCCAAGGACAAACCGATTGTCAAAGCGCAGCCGGGCAACTTATTGTATTACGCAGTGTCACAGCACATCGGAGCGCCTGCTGTGCCGATCGTACAAAAAGGCGACCATGTAAAAGCGGGACAGAAAATCGCAGAAGCGGGAGGATTTGTTTCGGCTCCTGTTTACGCATCGGTTTCCGGCACGGTAAAAGGAATTGAGAAAAAAGTTTCCGCAGCCGGTTCCCCGGTAGACTGTATCGTTGTGGAGAACGACGGGCTGTATGAAAAAGAAACATTTGAGGAGTGCCCGCACTGGGAAAAGCTCGATGCAGATACGATCCGGAAGAAGATCAAAGAAGCCGGAATCGTCGGAATGGGAGGTGCGGGTTTCCCGACACACGTCAAGGTATCACCGAAAGATCCGTCAGCGATTGACCACATTCTTGTCAACGGTGCCGAGTGCGAACCATATCTGACAAGCGACTACCGCAGAATGCTCGAAGAGCCGGAAAAGGTGATCGGAGGTTTAAAAATCATGCTGCATATGTTCCCGAGGGCAAAGGGAGTCATCTGCATTGAAGACAACAAACCGGACTGTATCGCGAAGTTCCGTGAGCTGGTGCTTCCGGAGGATAACATTGAGGTTCTGGAGCTTAAAACGAAATACCCGCAGGGTGCCGAGCGTATGCTGATCTATGCAGCAACGGGACGAAAGGTAAATTCCTCCATGCTGCCGGCGGACGCGGGCTGTATCGTGGACAACATCGACACCGTAACCGCTATTTACCAGGCAGTCCGCTTCGGCGAACCGCTGATGAGCCGTATTGTTACCGTGACGGGAGATGCAGTACAGAATCCATGCAACTTTGAAGTGCCGGTCGGCATGCTCTTGTCCGAACTTTTAGAGCAGGCAGGCAGTCTGAAACATGAGGCAGCTAAGATCATCTGCGGAGGCCCGATGATGGGAAAAGCATTGTTTACAATGGATGTTCCTGTTACTAAGACAACATCTGCACTGACCTGCCTTACGGAGGATGAAGTATCTGCGCTGGCACCATCTGCCTGCATCAACTGCGGACGCTGCGTTTCCGTCTGTCCGGGTCAGATTCTTCCGGCCCGCCTTTCCGTTTTTGCGGAGCACGGAGAGGAAGAGAAGTTCCTGAAATACGGCGGAATGGAGTGCTGTGAATGTGGCTGTTGTTCCTTTATCTGCCCGGCAAGACGTCCGCTGACGCAGGAAATCAGCTCGATGCGTAAAGTGCTTCTGGCAAAGAGAAAGAAGAAATAGGGGGATCTTACATATGAATGGATTATTACACGTATCATCTTCCCCACACGCGCGGTCCAAGGTGACGACAGACAAAATCATGTTTGCCGTCCTGCTTGCCCTTGCCCCGGCAGCCTGCGTGGGAGTCTGGAATTTCGGCCTTCGGGCACTGCTTCTGATTGCGATTTCGATGGCAGTCTGTCCCCTGACGGAATATCTGTATGAAAAAGGAATGAAGAAACCGGTGACGATTGCGACGGCAGTGCACTGGTAACCGGTCTTCTGCTGGCAATGAACATGCCGGTGCAGGCACCTCTTTGGATGCCGGTGATCGGTGGTGTGTTTGCAATTCTCGTTGTAAAACAGCTTTTCGGCGGTCTTGGCCAGAACATCATGAACCCGGCGCTTGCAGGAAGATGTTTCCTTTTGATTTCCTTCCCGGGTCATATGACAAACTTCGCTGCCCCGGCAGCCGCACACCTCGTGGATACCGTATCCGGTGCGACACCGCTCGCCGCAGCAAAAGCAGGAGAGCAGGTGAATCTGCTGTCTATGTTCCTTGGAAATACGACCGGAACGATCGGTGAGACTTCCGCACTGGCACTTCTGCTTGGCGGCATCTTCCTTGTCTGTATTCATGTGATCGACCTCAATATTCCGCTCATCTACATTGGAACAGAGCTTTTATTTGCCCTGATTTTCGGCGCCACGGTTTTGATATCAATTTCCTTGGCGCGCATCTTTTTGGCGGTGGTCTGATGCTTGGCGCATGGTTCATGGCAACCGATTACGTTACCCGCCCGATCACAAAGAAGGGACAGTATATCTACGCGGTCATTTTAGGACTTCTGACCGGTGTATTCCGTATCTTTGGAAATTCGGCAGAGGGCGTTTCCTATGCTATCATCTTTACCAACCTTCTGGTTCCGCTTATTGAGCGCGTGACCGTGCCGGTTGGATTCGGAAGAGGAGGCAAGAAGAAAGCATGAATAAAATAGTAAAAAATGCCCTGATTCTTGCGGCGATTACGCTGATCGCCGGCCTGCTTCTCGGTGCGGCCCACCAGGTAACCTTAGAGCCGATCCAGAAACAGCAGGAAAAAGAAAAACAGGAATCCTGCCAGAACGTATTCCCGGAGGCAGTTTCCTTTGAAGAAGTAACAATGAGCGATGCAGAACAGGCAGAGCTTACGGCAGCACTGATCGGCCACGGTTTTGAAGCACAGACGATTGACGAACTGCTGCTTGCAAAAGACGCATCCGGCGCGACGATCGGCCTGGTTGAGATCATCTCCACAACCGAAGGCTATGGCGGCGGCATGCAGTTCTCGATGGGAATTGCATCGGACGGAACGACAAAAGGAATCTCTTTCCTGTCACTTTCCGAGACGGCCGGCCTTGGTATGCGTGCCGACACAGACGATTTCAAGAATCAGTCAAGGATAAAAACGTAGAAGCATTCTCCTACACAAAATCCGGCGCATCCGCGGATGATGAAATCGATGCGCTGAGCGGAGCAACTCTGACAACGAACGCTGTAACAAACGGTGTCAATGCAGGAATCTGCTGTTTTAACTACTGCAGTGAATCCGGTCTGCTTTCCGGAGAGGGAGGGAACTCATGAGAAAAGATACGCCGCTGGAACGGCTTTATAATGGTATCATAAAAGAAAACCCGACCTTCGTCATGATGCTGGGTATGTGTCCGACGCTTGCGGTTACCACTTCTGCAAAGAACGGTATCGGCATGGGCCTTGCGACGATGGTCATCCTGACCGCCTCCAACCTGATGATTTCCCTGCTTCGGAAAATCATCCCGGACGGCGTGCGTATGCCAGCATACATCGTTGTTGTGGCATCGTTTGTAACCATCGTGGAATTTTTGATGGAAGGTTTTATTCCGGCACTCTATTCCGCCCTTGGCATCTACATCCCGCTGATCGTTGTAAACTGTATCATCCTGGGACGCGCCGAGGCATATGCTGGAAAACATGGTCCGATCCCGTCTTTATTTGATGGTATCGGCATGGGCCTTGGATTTACCGTCGGCCTGACCCTGATCGGTATGTTCCGTGAGCTGATCGGAGCCGGAACCCTGTTCGGTATCCAGGTAATGCCGAGTGCTTACGAGCCGGTCAACATCTTCATCATGGCGCCGGGTGCATTCCTTGTGCTGGCAATGCTCGTTGCGGTGCAGAACCGCATCAAACGCCAGAAGTCAGAAGAAAACCGGAAAACCGGCAGTCCCGGCAGAAGAGACCGGCTGTATGGCATGCGCCAATAAGGCATACTGCCAGGCTGTGAAAGGAAAGGAGGAAGCGAAATGAAAGAACTGATTTTGATTGCCATCGGTGCTGCGCTGGTGAACAACGTTGTCTTAAGCCAGTTCCTCGGCATCTGTGCGTTCCTCGGTGTTTCCAAAAAGATGGATACGGCGGCCGGCATGGGCGGAGCGGTTATTTTTGTCCTCACGATTTCTTCATTTGTGACAAGTCTGATTTACAAATTTATCCTGGCACCGGCAGAACTTGATTATCTGAAAACGATCGTTTCATTCTTGTCATCGCGGCGCTGGTACAGCTCGTTGAGATGTTCCTGAAAAAGACGATTCCGTCTCTGTACCGAGCGCTCGGCGTTTACCTTCCGCTGATTACAACAAACTGCGCGGTACTCGGTGTGGCACTCATCAACGTACAGAAGGATTACACGATTCTGCAGGGTACGGTTTACGGTCTGGCAACCGCAATCGGCTTTACGATTGCCATGGTGCTGATGGCCGGCCTGCGGGAAAAGATGGAGTACAACGATATCCCGGAGTCATTCAAAGGAATGCCGATCGTTCTTCTTACGGCTATGCTGATGTCAATGGCATTTATGGGATTTTCCGGAATGATCTAGGAGGGATGAAGAGATGAATGGTATTTTAGCAGCCACCCTGATGGTGGGTGGA
>ENA-OPZM01000980-OPZM01000980.1-human-gut-metagenome-genome-assembly--contig:-NODE-980-length-10880-cov-6.236399_pt1 | contig 10880 bp, 11 predicted proteins | sample MGYA00242478_ERZ504493 | MGnify/ENA primary metagenome ERZ504493 (study PRJEB26092, sample SAMD00036227) | human gut metagenome | host: Homo sapiens | study: EMG produced TPA metagenomics assembly of...
ACATGTTATACTGGTTCAGTCAGATCGGTCGGTGTCGATGACGGTGAGGTTCCACCTGTTCCCATTCCGAACACAGAAGTTAAGCTCACTTGTGCCGAAGATAGTTCGCTGGAAACGGCGCGTGAAATAGGTAGTCGCCGACTTGAACAGAAAGCTCTGAGAGAAATCTCAGGGCTTTTTTGTTGCACAAAAATATGGAGCGGATTTTGGTCGAAATGATAACAGGACAGGACTTGACAAAAATACTACTATGCAATACAATATAGATAAGCTACTATGTATTGCATAATAGGTAAAAGGAGGTATCCAGTGGAAAACAACACACAATTGCTCAAGGGCGTTTTGGAATTCTGTGTTCTGAAGCTCATCAGCAGAGAGCCGACCTATGGCTATGAGATCGTGATGCATCTAAAACAGGTCGGGTTTTCTGACTTGAGTGAAAGTACACTCTATCCGCTGCTACTGCGGCTGGAACAGCAGGGAAAGGTCACGGTGAACGCAGACCCTCCCCCAAGGGACCGAGCCGGAAATACTACGTTGTAACGGAAGAAGGGCGGCAGGCGCTTCTTGAATTCCGACAAGATTGGAGCCAGCTATGCCAGCTGGTGGAAAAAATTTTTAAGGAGGAGCCATATGAATAAGTATTTTGCGTTGCGAAAGGCAAATCGGATGCGTACAAAGCTGCTGAACGAAAAAAGCCAGGAGCAGCTGAAAGAAGTGATCCGGTATCTTCGCCGGGTCAGCTGGGATTTCTGCGGAATCGAGCTTGTACGCAGCGATCTACTTGATATTGCCATCCAGGCAAATGCGGAGAACCGGGAACTGTTTCATTCAATTCCGGACGCAAAGACCTTTGTGGAGGAAGTCAAGCCCAGCTTGAAAACACTGGGGGCTGGGGATTACTTCTGGTTTGTTGCACCGCTGTATTTCTTTTTGGAGTGGGGCGTGGAAGGGCTGCTGCTTTACCCGGTAATTGGTGATTGGGTTTTTGAACTTTCTGTAGGCTATCTGATGCAGCTTGTTGTTGCAGTGACGGTTTTTTGCGCACTGTTCCGCCGGATGATGGAGCAGGTAGGCTTTCCGCCACGAAAGCATTGGCTGAAATATGCTACATGGCTGGTGCTTTATATCGTGACCCTGTATGGAACGGGCTGGTTCTTTACCCAGATCGCGGGTAAGATCGTACTGCTGCGGCTTCCGATCCTTAGCTATTCGATTTTTTGCCTGCTTCTGGGTGCAGGACTGTATGCAATACATTTTTGGAGATATGGAAAAGACCCGCGTCTGAGTGCTCGCATATAAAGTAAAAAGCGCCTCCGCTGCACTGTGCATAACGGTGCAGCGGGGGCGCATACTTTATTGGGTGGTGTACCGGTTACGATACGAGCTTCTGCTTAGCCCTTGCCTGCGCAGCCGAACAGCTCGATCTTCTCCTTGCACTTGGCCTCGATGGCCTTTGCGCCGGGAGCCAGCAGCTTGCGGGGGTCGAAGCCCTTGCCCTGCTGATCCTTGCCCTCTTCGATGTACTTGCGGGTGGCCTCAGCAAACACCAGCTGGCACTCGGTGTTGATGTTGATCTTGGAAACGCCCAGGCTGATTGCCTTTGCGATCATCTCGTCGGGGATGCCGGTGCCGCCGTGCAGAACCAGAGGAATGTTATTGGTGGCCTTGTGGATGCGGTCCAGAGCCTCGAAGTCCAGACCCTTCCAGTTTGCGGGGTAGACACCATGGATGTTGCCGATGCCGGCAGCCAGGAAGTCAATGCCCAGAGCAGTGATCTTTGCGCACTCTTCGGGTCTGCAATCTCGCCGGCACCCACGACGCCGTCCTCGACACCGCCGATGGAACCGACCTCGGCTCGATGCTCAGGCCCTTAGCGTGTGCCAGAGCAACCAGCTCCTTGGTCTTTTCCACATTCTCCTCGATGGAGTAGTGGCTGCCATCGAACATGATGGAAGAGAAGCCGGCCTCGATGCAGGCCTTGCAGCCCTCATAGGTGCCGTGATCCAGATGCAGGGCAACGGGAACGGTGATGCCCATGGAATCGACCATTGCGCTGACCATGGCAGCGACGGTCTTGAAACCGGTCATGTACTTGCCGGCACCCTCGGAAACACCCAGAATCACAGGGCTCTTCATTTCCTCGCAGGCGGTCAGAACGGACTTGGTCCACTCCAGATTGTTGATGTTGAACTGAGGCACACCGTAGTGGCCATCACGTGCTTTGATCAGCATTTCGGTTGCATTTACCAACATTATTCATTACCTCCACAAAATCATTGGGGTCTTGCTCGTTTCATATCCGCTTTGTGCACGGTTTAACGAACCTACAGAATTAGTATACCCCAAACAGCGGCCAAAATCAATCCAAACCGGTGTTTTTCCTGTAACAATGCGGGGATTCTGTTTCTGGCAGGGTGCAGGGGGTTACTGCCAGAAGCGCGTATATTCGATAGAATGCAACAAATTTCCATATAATGTGCAATAAGCGGCCGAAAGACAGAAAGCTTGATGAAGGACGGATTTTCAACACAGATCCACATTCGTCAAAATGATATTGGGCAATTTGGCAAAAGCGGACAGGATGCAGTTCAAAAAATTGTCATATTTCCGACTTGTATTCTACAAATTGTACGCAGGAAATCAAAAAAGGTCGAACCAAAAAGTGGAAAACCTTGTGGAAAGTGTGGAATTCCACAGGCAAAACAGGCTTTAAAGCTGGACTTTTGAACTTTCTCCACAGGGTTTTCAACATGTGGAAAAATAATCGCTCTTCTACGGATTGTATACCGCGTTTTTGTGGAAAACTTTTTTCTCCGGCAAAACAGAGGGATATCTACCCAGCAGCCGGGTAAAGCTGATGCAGGGCGGCAGAACATTTCTGCAAAAAAGCGGAAACGGTCTCCGGCACCACGAACAGAAAAACTTTTGCAGGACGCGGATAAAAAACGGTAATTTGCTGGCAAACAAGGTCGGCTTATGCTATACTTCAAGATGAGTTATCATCTTCAGATTATACCGGTGCGCGGCCCAGAGTGCGGCGCGCCTTTTGGAGGGTGTGCACAGCACCTTCCGGTGATACAACGGAAGGAGAAAATCATCATGGAAGAAAAGAACCAGCCGCGCCGTCCGCGCCGCAGCCCGGAAGAGCCGCTGCAGAAGAACGAGAGCCTTGTTTATGGCAAAAATCCGGTGACCGAACTGCTGAAAAGCGGTTCCGGCGTGGACACCGTGCTCATTGCTGAGGGCATGGCTCCGGCCGTGGCGGCTTACTATACCGCATTGGCAAAGGAAGCGGGTGCCACGGTGAAGCGGGTGCACCCCAACAAGCTGCGCCTGATGACCGGCACCGAGAGCCATCAGGGTGTGGCGGCATTTGCCAGCGAGATCGAATACGTGACGGTAGACGACCTGATGGCAGCAGCCAAGGACAAGGGCGAGGCACCTTTTCTGGTGCTGAGCGATGGCATTGAAGACCCGCACAATCTGGGTGCCGTGATGCGCAGTGCTCTGCTGTGCGGTGCGCATGGCATCGTGATTCCAAAGCGCGGCGGCGCATCGGTCACGCCTACCGTCATCAAGTCCAGCGCAGGTGCCGCAGAACGCCTGCCGGTGGCTCGTGTGGCCAACATCGGCGAGACCATCCGCCGCCTGAAGGAGCAGGGTGTGTTCGTCTACTGCGCCGATATGGACGGCGTGTCTCTGCGCAGGAACAACCTGACCGGCCCCATTGCACTGGTGCTGGGCAGCGAGGGCAGCGGTGTTTCGCAGCTGGTGAAAAAGCTGTGCGACGGCGTGGTGCGGCTGGATATGGCAGCACCGGGCACCGGTGTGGACAGCTACAACGTGTCGGTGGCTGCGGGCATTATTCTGTACGAGATCCAGTCCCAGCGCGCAGCACAGCAGGCATGATCCGGCATTCGGGCCGGAACCTCAATTTGAATTACAGGAGGGACTAGAATGCCGAAAGATAAAAATAATGGCCGGGAAATGACCCCGGATGAAAAGTTCCGCTCCTTTTTCAGCACCACGGCGGTGGATATCCCGGAGGAGATGACCCGGAGGACGAAAACCAGCCGGAGGAAAAGCCGCAGAAACGGTTTGGCCTGTTTGGCGTGGTAAGGAAAAGCAGGAGACTGACGAAGCTGCAGCAGAGCAGCCGCAGGAAATGCCCACCGGTGAGGTGCGGCTGGGTGAAGATGCGCAGCCGGAACCGGAAGCGGATCTGGAACTGATGCTGAAGCCGGAGGCAGACCCGGAACAGGAACTGGCCCCGTGGCTTTTCTGGAAAAGGAAGCAGAGGATGCACAGCCGGAAGCACCCGCCAAAAAGCCGGAGGAAAAATCTGCACCGCAAACGGCGGAACCCCCGGCGGCAGTGAAGCCGGAAACACCCCGGCAGAGCGCTGTCCCGGCGGCAAGACCCGCAGAGCAGCACAGCACGGCAAAGCCTCTCCGGCACCCCAAGAATGCGCCGGAGGTGCTGCTGCCGCAGGAAGAGCAGGAGCAGCAGGAGATGGCACAGCTCAAGGCGATGATCAACGGCCTGAGCGACCAGAAGCCGGAAAAGCCTGCACCGAGAGCCGAAGCAGCCCCGGCAGCAGAAACTGAACCGGCTGAAAGCAAAAAGAAACCGTCCGGTGCACCGCTGCCCGCGGCTGTGTTTGCAGCGGTAAAGGAGACGGCACCGGAGCTGCAGCCGGAACCTGTGCCGCAGCCGGAAAAAACGGAGCAGCCGGAAAAGCAGCCGGTGGCCGATTTCTTTGGCAAGGCGCAGAGCGAGGACGCACCGCAGGCACCTTTGGCCCCGGCAGAGGAGCCTGCCGCAAAAGAGGACACCATGAGCCTGCCGCTGCTGCCGCTGGACGGTGAAGAGCCGCAGCAGGCACCGGAGAAGGCACCCGCTGCGCCACAGCCGGAACTGAAAGCTGAGGCGGAGGACGCGGTGTCTCCGGAGGAACATGCTGAAACGGAGCTGCCCGAGCCGGAGGCCACGGCGGATAAGCTGCACCGCATGAGCGCAGAGCTGACGCTGCGCTGCGTGCTGGGCGGCATTCTGACTGTGGTGCTGCTGCATTTTGGTTTGGTGTCGGATGGGCTGCTGCCCGCCATGGCGGCGCTGGACCCGGATGCTGCCCCGGCGGCATTCTATGCTGCAAACCTGCTGCTGCTGGCAGCAAGCCTGTGCGTGGGCTTCCCGGTGCTGCGCGACGGCCTGAACGGCCTGCGCGGACGGTCTTCTTCCGAGACGATGCCGGCGCTGGCCGCAGTGGCAGCGCTGGTGCAGGCGGTCACAGCCATGCTGAACGCAAATGTTTACCGCGGCACCACCGGCATCTCGCTGCTCAGCGGCATGGCCGCGCTGGGGCTGTTCCTTGCGCTGCTGGCAGCCGGGTGATGCTGGCTGCTGTCAAGGGCGGCTATGAGCTGGTGACCAATGGTGTGGAGTTCGAGGGCGCTTACCGCGCCAAGGACAAAGACCTACTGCGCGCCCTTGCACGGGATCTGGAACAGAAGGACCCCTGGGTGCTGCTGAGCCGCCCGATGAAGGAAGCTGACGGCTTTGTGGAGCAGAGCTTGAGTGAACGCGCAAGCGAGCGCCGTGCCCGCAAAGTTTCGTACATCCTGCTGGGCGTTGCCCTGCTCAGCGGCGTGCTGTTCCTGCTGGCAGGTGCCGGCTGGAACAAAGCGGCGGCTGCCATGGCCGCTGTGCTGTGCATGGGCGCACCGCTTTCTTCTACCCTGATCGCGGGCGTTGCTCGCTACGGCTGCAGCGTGCGGCTGCGGCTGTGGGCGCAGTCGTGCCCGGTTGGCAGGCCATTGAGCAGCTGGGCGGCATTGATACGCTGCAGATCGATGCAGACGACCTGTTCACCGCCGACAGCGCACAGCTGGAGGATATCCGCATCTTCAAGGGCGGCCGCATCGACCGCGCCATCCTGTACGCGGCCAGCGTGTTGAACGAGAGCCACGGCACCCTGAAGGGGCTGTTCCGCCAGATCGTTGAGGAACGCACAGACATCCTGTTCCCGGTCAAGGATCTGGAGCAGCACCATGGCTGGGCTTTTCCGCCTGGTGCGATAACAACCGCATCCTCATTGGTACCCGCCGCTATCTGGAGCAGGAGGGCGTGCCACTGCCGGACGAGGAATACGAGATGCAGCACTCGAAGAACGGCGAGCTGCAAATTTTGTATCTGGCTGTGTCCGGCAACCTGCACGCTATGTTCGTGCTGAAATATGTGGGCGGGCGCAATGTGGCCCGCGGCCTTGCCGTGCTGCAAAAGGAGAACATCCGCCTGCTGGTCACATGCCAGGACCCCAGTCTGACTGCACACCACATTACCGAAGCATACCGCCTGCCGGAAGGCATGATCACCGTGCTGGATCAGGAGCAGTGCAACGCCATCAAGGCCGCACCGGAAGACCCGGAGGACACCTGCTGCATGATCCATCTCAAGGCGTTTGCCAGCCTGACCGGCGGCCTGCAGGCTGCGGATCAGGCCCAGAATGCCGAGAGCAGCGCCACCACGGTACAGATGGTCTCGGTGCTATTCTCCATTATCATTGCAGCGCTGCTCACCAGTGCAGGCAGCATCTGGGAGCTTTCGGTGGCAACGGTGCTGATGTATCAGGCAGCGTGGAGCGCCCTGAGCATTGCTGTGTGTGCACTGAAACAGCATAACTGAGAAAAATTCTCATAATAAATAGGAATTATTCTTGATTTCCATCAAATAATATGGTATACTCTGTTCAGAACCTGAGCCGCAGGCGAAAAAATTACCGCCGGGCTGAATGATAGAGCCGGGATCGGTCGATCCTGACAGAAGATCCGTTTTTGAAAGGAGAGCATCATGGAACTGAAGGGTACCAAAACCGAGAAAAATCTGATGGAAGCGTTTGCAGGCGAGAGCCAGGCACGCAACAAGTACACCTTCTTTGCCAGCATGGCAAAAAAAGAAGGCTACGAGCAGCTGGCCGCGATCTTTGAGGAGACCGCCGGCAATGAGAAGGAGCACGCAAAGATCTGGTTCAAGCTGCTGTGCGGCGGCGCGATCCCCGATACCCTGACTTGTCTGGACATGGCAGCAGGCGGTGAGCACGATGAGTGGACCGAGATGTACCCCCGCATGGCCAAGGAGGCCAAAGAAGAGGGCTTCCCTCAGATCGCAGCACTGTTCACCATGGTGGCACAGATCGAGAAGGAGCACGAGGAGCGCTACCGTGCGCTGGCCGAAAACCTGAAAAACAACAAGGTCTTTGCCCGCGAGGAGCAGCAGGTATGGCAGTGCCGGAACTGCGGCTACACCTATATCGGCAAGTCCGCACCGCTCAAGTGCCCGGTGTGCGCACATCCGCAGAGCTACTTTGAGCTGAAAAAGATCAACTACTAAGCTGAAAATTCAAAAGCAGAACAGCGCCGCCGCATCCGGTTTGCCGGGTGCGGCGGCGTTGTACAAAATTGAAAAGCGGATTTTATTATTCTCCACAAAATAAGGCTCAGCTGCCCGGCAGAATGGGCAAAAAACTTGACCCGGTTTTGCACTGCGTGTAAAATAATACGGAGACAGGAATATTTAAAGGATCTTGCAGCAAAGCAGGCGGGGAGGGCAAAGCCCATGAAGCAGGGGTTCAAAGCGTGTGTTTGTGCAGTGGTGCTGTGCGCAGAACTGTTTGCAGCCGGGGCCTTGTCGGCCTATGCTGCGCAGGAGCAGCCGCTGCCGGACAGCGGCATGACATTGGACACTGCCGAACTGACGCTGGATATCACCGAAGGAGACCCGGCCCCGGTGGCCTACCTGAATGTGCAGGCACCCAACGACTACTTCTTTCTGATCTGGACTTCCAGTGATCCGGCAGTGGCATCGGTGGACGGCACTGGCAAGGTGACCGGCCATGCCGAGGGCACTGCGGCCGTCACGGCCCGCAATGAGCGCGGCGAAAAGACCACCTGTACCATCACGGTGCGCAAAAGCACAGCCAGCCGCCTGGTGCTGAACACCAGCGATCTGACGCTTACCATTACAGAGCAGGAGCCTGTCCCGACGAAACAGCTGAAGCTGGAACAGAACAAAGGCGGGTTTACCTATGTGCGGCAGTGGGTCAGCAGCAACCCGGCGGTGGCATCGGTAAGCACAAACGGTACCGTAAAGGCGCAGGGGTCCGGCAAGGCCGTCATCAGCGCACTGACCACAGCCGGGCAGGTGCTGCGCTGCACGGTAACGGTCACATCGGAGATCGGACGGGTGCAGATGAGCAAAAATGCCATGTTGCTGCAGGCAGTGGGAGCCAGTCAGAAGCTGACCGCGCAGGCTGCAGGCGCCAAAAACGGAACGATGACATGGATCAGCAGCAATCCGGGCGTGGCAACTGTGAGCGCGGATGGCATGGTAACGGCGGTGGGCGACGGTGAAACGATGATCCTTGCCGTTACACCGGAGGGTCGTGCCGATGCCTGCTATGTGGCCGTGGGAGCGGCGGCGTGGCGGTTCCGCTCGGAGGACGAGCTTGCCGAAACGCTGACCCTGACCGGCCAGCTGCCTTATTCGGATGGAAAGTAAAAAGAAAAATGGGAGCGTTCTGTGCAGCAGGATGCTCCCATTTTTCAAAACCCGCTGGCAGAAAGATCATGGTTCCCCGGGCAGACCACGCCATCCGCTGGGCCATGCAGCCGGGCGCACCGGCCAGCAGAAACAGGGCCAGTGCGGCGAGCAGCAGCACCCATCCAAGGCCGCTGTGCGGCCTGCCGGAAAAAGGATCCCCTTTTTTGCGTCTCATCCCGCTGCCCCCTTTTTGCTGTGCTGGGCCATCCTATGCGCCGCAGGCACCGATTGTGCAACCGGCCCGGCTGTGGTACAATAAAACCTTAAGAGATACATTGTGCAGGGAGAACGATCTTTATGCTTACCATCACACTGCTGGGCACTGCGGCTACCATGCCACTGCCGGACCGGGCACTCTCGGCGGCGTTTGCTGCCTGCGGCGGTCACGGCCTGCTGTGGGACTGCGGCGAGGTACGCAGGCAGCGGCACACCGGCAGGCGTGAACCTGATGCGGGCAGATGCCATCTGCCTGACCCACTACCATGGCGACCACATCTTTGGTCTGCCGGGCCTTTTGCAGACTCTGGGGGCGCAGGGCCGCACAAGGCCGCTTGCCCTGTTGGGGCCGGAGGGCCTGCCGGATATCTGGGCGGCGGTGCGGGCACTGACCGGCCCGCTGCCCTATCCGGTGAAGCCGCAGGTGCTTATGCCGGGCCAGCCGCTGGCGCTGGATGCGCTGAGCGAGGGCTGGCCTGCCGGTGCGCGGCTGGTGCCGTTTGCCACAAAGCACCGGGTAAAAAGCCTTGGCTACCGGCTGGAGCTGCCCCGTGCAGGCAAATTCTCGCCGGAGCAGGCCCGGGCGCTGGGGGTGCCGGTGCAGCAATGGAAGCTGCTGCAGAAAGGGCAGAGCGTTGCCGTGGAGGGCAGAACGGTGCAGCCTGCGCAGGTGCTGGGCGCCCCGCGCAAGGGGTTGAGCGTGGTATTTTCCGGCGATACGGCCCCCTGCCCGTATTATTTGCAGGCGGCGCATGACGCAGACCTGCTGATATGCGATGCCACCTATGCCCTTCCGGAGCAGGAAGACCAGGCCCGTCAGTGGGGGCACAGCACCTTTGGGCAGAGCGCATCCCTTGCCGCGCAGGCGAGAGCAAAGCGGCTTTGGCTGACCCATTATTCCCCCATGATCACCGACCGGAGGAGTATGCCGCGCAGGCACAGAGCATTTTCCCGACGGCGGAGTGCGGCTTTGACGGCAAAAGCATCACCCTGCAGTACGAGGAGGCACAGCCATGACCATCCGGATGGACGAGGGTGCGGCAGAGCTGCTGGACACCCTGCACAGGGCGGGCTATGCAGCTACGTGGTGGGCGGCTGCGTGCGGGACAGTCTGCTGGGCCTTACACCGCACGACTGGGACCTGTGCACCAGTGCTCTGCCGCAGCAGGTGATGGAGCTGTTCGGCGCGCAGCGGTGCATCCCCACCGGCCTGCAGCACGGCACGGTAACGGTGAAGCAGAGCGGTGCCCTTTACGAGATCACCACCTTCCGTACAGAAGGCACCTACACAGATGGCCGCCACCCGGACGAGGTGCACTTTGTGCCGGATGTGCGGAAGGATCTGGCCCGGCGGGATCTTACCATCAACGCCATGGCCTACAATGAAAAAGAGGGCCTTGTGGACCCCTTTGGCGGGCAGGCCGACCTGCAAAGCGGCATCGTACGGGCGGTGGGTGTGCCCCGCCAGCGGTTCACCGAGGACGCGCTGCGCATCCTGCGGCTGTACCGCTTCGCAGCCCGGTTTGGCTTTGCCATCGACCCGCCCACGGCGCAGGCGGCACAGGAGCTGTGTGCCCATCTGGACTGCGTATCGGTGGAGCGCATCGAGGAAGAGCTTGCAAAACTGCTGAGCGCACCCGCCCCTGCGGCATATCTTGACAAAAAAATACTGCTTGTTATTCTGCCGGAGCTTTCATCGGAGGCACTGGCGGCGGCAAAGCCGGTGGTGGATGCCTGCCCGGCGGGTGCAGAAAACCTGCCCGTCCGTCTGGCGGCGCTGCTGCTGAGCTTGGCGAGGATGGCATCCGCCGCACCCTCAAGCGCCTGCGCTGCTCCAACGCCTTGATTGAAGAGGCGGCGGTGTTGGTGCGGGAAGCCAGAAGGCGTGACGGTAGCTTTCTCTTCGGACACGAGTACGGGTTGCGGCACCCAGCGGATGCTTCGTGCTTTGAGCAGCACTCGCATCCTGCTGGCCGCTGCTCCAACAGCAACTCCTTGTTTCCGCCGCAGGCGCAGTCGTTGACCGTTGCAGGCCTATTCCATCGCCCGCCCTATTGCCTTCG
>ENA-OPZM01000981-OPZM01000981.1-human-gut-metagenome-genome-assembly--contig:-NODE-981-length-10879-cov-4.402251_pt1 | contig 10879 bp, 14 predicted proteins | sample MGYA00242478_ERZ504493 | MGnify/ENA primary metagenome ERZ504493 (study PRJEB26092, sample SAMD00036227) | human gut metagenome | host: Homo sapiens | study: EMG produced TPA metagenomics assembly of...
TCGCCTTTTTACAAACCAACACACCCATCGTGATCTTCAACCAGATTGTCGTCACGCTGCTCACGGTCTGCTTTCTGTACCAGGTGGTCTTCTTTGTCATTGGCGCTCTTCGTGGCGAGGTCGCGCCTCCCAAGGCCAAAAAGCTCCATCGCTATGCTTTCTTTATCGCGGCGCATAACGAGGAGGCCGTGATTGCCAATCTCGTTCGCTCCATCAAGGACCAGGATTATCCGTCCGAGCTTATCGAGGTCTTTGTGGTCGCCGACGCCTGCACCGACAACACCGCACAGCTCGCGCGCGAGGCAGGTGCCATTGTTTACGAGCGCAATGATCTTGCCCGTAAGGGTAAGAGCTGGGTCATGGACTTTGGTTTCGATCGCATTCTCAACGAGTATCCCGATACGTTTGAGGCTACTTTATCTTCGATGCCGACAACGTTATCTCCCGCGATTACGTGTCCAAGATGAATGACGCCTTTGACCAGGGCTTCCATGTGGTCACAAGCTACCGCAACTCCAAGAACTTCGGCAGCTCGTGGATCTCGGCAGCTAATGCCACCTGGTATCTGCGCGAGGCACGCTTTCTCAACAACGCGCGCAACATCTGCAAGACTTCTTGCGCCGTCTCGGGTTCGGGCTACCTCATCTCCGCCAGTGTTATTGAGGGCATGCACGGCTGGCAGTTCCACACGCTGACCGAGGACATTCAGTTCACCACGTTCTGCGCCATTCACGGCATCCGCATCGGTTATGCGCCGGCAGAGTTCTTTGACGAGCAACCCGTGACGTTCAAGGCATCCTGGAAGCAGCGTATGCGCTGGACCAAGGGCTTTTATCAGGTGTTCTTTACATATGGTAAGCACTTGGTCAAGTCGACCTTCCGTTACCATCGCTTTGCCGCCTACGACATGTTTATGACCATCGCTCCGGGCATGCTTCTGTCCCTGATTTCCATGCTCGCCAACGCGACGTTCCTCATCGTGGGTGGACTCTCACACGGCTTCTTGGCTACCGAAGTCGAGATGCAGGCTTGTGCCGCCTCGCTCATTATGACCTTCGCGATGATGTACCAGACCTTCTTTATCCTTGCGCTGCTCACGACCATCTTTGAGTACAAGCACATTCACTGCGCTCAAAAGTGGCGCCTGGTGACCAACCTGTTTACCTTCCCGATCTTTATGTTCAGCTATATCCCCATCACGGTGGCCGCACTGTTCCTGAAGGTCGACTGGGTGCCGACGCAGCACGCCGTGAGCGTTACCCTTGACGAGGTCATGCAAGGCGCCAAATAACCACCACCAAAACTACCACAAAGGGGACAGGCACCTTTGTGGTGGTTTTTGCTTTTGAGCAGCTGTTCATGGAGGTACACGATGTTCTACATCCCATTTTGGATCTGCGCTTTTGCCGGCGCGGTGATTGATGCCCGTGAGCGGCGGTTTCCCAATGAGCTTGCCGGCGTGTGTGCCGTGGCGGCGCTTGCAGGCGTTTGGCTCGACAGAGGTGTTAACACGGCGCTTGACCACGCCGGTCTTGCGGTCATCGTCTACCTTGCCCTTGTGCTCACTGAGTCGCTCTGGCGTCGTGTTCGCCAAGCCCCCGGCATCGGCATGGGGGATGCCAAGGCGCTCTTCGCGCTTTGCACGCTCGACCCTCTGGGGGGCATCGTGGCATTTGCCGTCGCGCTCCTGGTCCTGGCCCTCTCCTGCTCTTCACAAAATCGCGCTCCCTGCCATTGCTCCCGTTTTTGGTGCCGATATTTGCCATAATCGAGGTCGTGGGCTGCACATTGTAACCGATTGCGCATCCTTTTTAAGGAGCATGCCATGGCAACTAATCAAGAAACGGCCGTCATTAAGGCGCGCATGGACCGCATTCCCGCGGCGTTGTCGTCCGAGCTGGTCGAGCGTATCGCCGCCGACCGCGCCTCGGGTGTCGTTAATCCTTATCGATGCGGTGATGACCAGGTCATTCGTCGTATTGATCGCGCTGCCGACAAAGGCACGCTTATGCGTCCGGCGTTTATGCGCGATACCGAAAAGATTCTTCATCTTCCGGCGTACACGCGTTATGCAGGCAAAACGCAGGTCTTTAGCTTCCGTAGCAATGATGACCTGTCGCGTCGCGGCCTGCACGTGCAGCTTGTCTCGCGCATTGCCCGCGATATCGGCCGCGCCTGGGGCTCAATTGCGATTTGATCGAGGCGATTGGCCTGGGCCACGATTTGGGCCACACCCCCTTTGGCCATGCCGGCGAGCGTTTCCTCAACGATATCTATCACGAGCGTACGGGTCGTTATTTTTTCCATAACGTGCAGTCCGTCCGCGTGCTCGACGCGCTGTACGGCCGCAACGTGTCGCTCCAGACGCTCGACGGCGTGCTGTGCCATAACGGCGAGTACGAGCAACGTGTATTTGAGCTGTCACACATGGCGACCTTTGACCAGTTCGATCAGACGGTTGAGGACTGTATCGCCACGGGTTATAGCGCGATTGAGCACCTGCGTCCCATGACGCTCGAGGGCTGCGTGGTGCGTATCTCGGATATCCTCGCCTACGTTGGGCGCGATCGCCAAGACGCCATTGCGGCGGGCCTGCTGTCACCCGACGCCTTTGACGATGGCCTGGGCGGGGCTTACAACAGCTGGATCCTCACGCACGCCTCCATTGATATCGTTGAGCATAGCTACGGCAAACCGCGTATCGAGATGAGCGAGGACCTGTTTGAGGAGATTCGCCGGGCGAAGCGCGAGAACTACGAGAAGATCTACAGCAAGGGTGGTATCGAGGGAGATTCCGAGGCGGAGCTGCGCGAGGCGTTCGAAAAGCTCTACGACCGCTGCCTGAAGGATCTAAATAAAGGCGACGAGTCCTCTTACATCTTTAAGCATCATATTTCGCGCATTGAGCAGCAGCTTTCCTACTACGATCGCGCTTATGCCTGGCAGGATGACAAGGATCAAGCGGTGGTGGATTACATCGCGAGCATGACGGACGGCTATTTCTGCGAGTTGACGAGCAAGCTGTTCCCTGGTCTGGAGTTTCCGCATCGTACCTATATTAACGAACGGTAGTTCGTATTTATTCGGTATACTGTTGACGAATAAAGCTTTTGATTGATGCACGGGATGGCTATGGACGACCTTTTTTTCTGCTTCGACGCGCGAGCGTTCCTTTCAGAACGCGCCGCTTGCGGTGCGCATGCGCCCCAATTCGCTCGACGAGTACGTGGGGCAGCAAAAGGCCGTGGGCAAGGGTTCGTGGTTGCGTGCGGCGATCGAGCATGATGTGCTATCGAGCGTGATTCTGTATGGGCCGGCCGGTACGGGCAAAACGACGCTGGCCCACATTATCGCTAACCATACCAAGAGCGAGTTTGTCGAGGTCAGCGCCGTCACGGGTACCGTGAAGGACCTGCGTCGCGTGATCGACGAGGCAAAGACGCGCCTGAATACGTATGACCGCCGTACCATCTTGTTCATCGACGAGATTCACCGTTTTTCGAAGTCGCAGCAGGATGCGCTTTTGCATGCGGTTGAAAACCGTACCGTCATTATGATTGGCGCCACGACCGAGAACCCGTACTTCGAGGTCAACTCGGCACTGTTGTCGCGCGGGCGCGTGGTGGAGCTTGAGCATCTGAAGGATGAGGATATCGCCACGCTTATTGAGCGTGCGCTTGAGGCACCGCAGGGCTTGAACGGAAAATTCTCGGCCGATGATGATACGGTCAAGACCATTTGTACGCTGCTGCGGGTGATGCACGCTCGGCCCTGACAACACTCGAGTTGGCGAGCGAGATTGCCGTCACGCGTCCCGATACCGAGGGAACGCCAGCGCCTGCGGCGGGGGAGCGCTATCCCATTACCGTGGATGACGTGAAGATTGCCAATCCGCGCCGTGGGTTTTCGTATGACAAAAATGGTGACATGCACTACGACATTATCAGTGCGTTCATTAAGTCCATGCGCGGCAGCGACCCCGATGCCACCATTTATTGGCTCGCGCGCATGATCGATGCGGGTGAGGATCCTAAGTTTATCGCCCGCCGCATTATGATTCAGGCTTCTGAGGACGTTGGTAATGCCGATCCGCAGGCACTTTTGGTGGCGCATGCTGCCTTTAAATCTGCTGAAGTTATTGGCTATCCTGAATGTCGCATTAACCTGGCACAAGCTGCGCTCTATGTGTGCTTGGCGCCTAAGTCCAATGCGTGCGAGGCCTCGATCGATGCGGCGCTAGCCGATATTCATTCTAGTGGCTTCGCGAGGTGCCGAGTTATCTGCGCGATCGCCGGCGCCTGGTAGCGATGAGTACGGCGTTTACAAGTATCCGCACGATTATCCCGAAGCTGGGTCGATCAGCGCTATTTGCCCGAAGGCCTGGAACGTGGTGCCTTTTGGCAGCCTGCCGGCCGCGGTTGGGAAGAGTGGCGTGTGGAGCAAAGCGAACGCGACCGTAGCGGTAACGCGCCCAAGTAGGTCATTGGCACCTCGCACATTCCCTTTGGGTATCTTTCCCCTTCTTTGGGGTACCATGAACAGCGTCTGTATTTCGATTTTTCCGGGAGGCTTGTATGAGTCCCATTCAAATTGCCCTGCTGGTGCTTGCCATTGCCGGCGTGTGGGCTATCGTTGAGCTCGCGCTCACGCTGCGCAAGACCCGCACCGTTGTCGACTCGCTCGACAAGACGGTGAGCGACCTCAACAACACGATCGCCGAGGCGCAGCCGGTGGTGGCAAAACTCGACGGCGCTGTCGACGAGCTTACACCGGCACTTGCCAGATGGAGCCGCTGCTTAAGTCGAGCAAGACCGCCGTTGACGCCCTGACGTCCAACCTCGTTGAGGTTGAGGCCGTCGTTCGCGACATTTCCGAGGTCACGGGCAGTATGGCCGAGGCCAGCAACGCCGTGTCGAGCGTGACCGATTCTGCGCCGGTGCCGTGCAGAAGCTGTTCAATAAGGTGAAGGCACCTGCAGCTGACGCCGAGCGCAAGCTCGTCGCTGCCGCTGCGGAGGCCGAGCAGCCCACCGTGCGTGTCCTAATTGGCGAGGACGAGGCCACCGATGGTGCAGATGTGGCTCAGAAGTCTGCAACCAAGCCGCTCAGTATTACACCTATACGCCCGCCGAGACCTCTGAGGAGTCCTGCGATGAGTAGCGAAGCAACCTGCCCCATCACGCTGACCGTTGCCGGCGACCCGCGTCTCGCTCGCCTTGTGCGCATGACTGCCGCCAACGTTGGTGCCCTGTGCTCTATGTCTGTTGATCGCATCGAGGACATCCGCATGGCTGCCGAGGAAGCTTTCATCTTTGGTTGTACCGCGGTCGACTGCGACGACATCACCATCATATTCGATGTCGATGAGACCCACGTTGGCATGACTATTACCTTTGGCGATCAGGCTACGGTCGATGAAGACGACCAGGCTGCGGTGTATGCCGAGCTCATCCTCGCGAGCGTGTGCGACTCCTACGAAAAGACTGCGGCGCCCCTGACGCTTTCCCTCGACCTCAAGGCGGATATCTAATATGACCGAACGTTCCCGGAGCGGTAAGACCGCTTGGGACAAGGAGAAAACCCGCGAGCTGTTTCGTCGCTACAAAGAGACCGGTGATCCGGACGCACGTGAGCAGCTCGTCATGTCCCATATGAACCTGGTAAGGTTTCTTGCCAACAAATTTAAGAACCGCGGCGAGCCGCTCGACGACCTCATGCAGGTCGGCTATCTGGGTTTGCTCAAAGCTATCGACCGCTTTGACCCCGAGCGCGGACTCGAGTTCACGACGTTTGCCACGCCTACCATCCTGGGCGAGATTAAGCGTCACTTCCGTGATAAGGCTGGAGCGTGCGCGTGCCGCGCCGTTTGCAGGAGCTTTCTGCCAAGGTCAACCAGGCCACCGACAAGCTCACCAATGAGTTGCAGCGCTCGCCTAAGGTTGAAGAAATCGCTGAGTACCTGGGTGTGACCGTCGACGAGGTGCTGGAGGCCATGGAATCGTCTTCGGCCTATACCTCGGTGCCCATCGAGGCTCCTGGCGCGTCCGATTCCGATGATGCCCCCTCGATTCTCGACCGCTATGCCGATGACGACAACGAGCTCGATTTTACCGATGACCGCCTGGTGATCGAGGAAGCCATCCGCGATTTCTCGCCGCGTGAGCGTGAGGTTATCGAGCTGCGCTTTGTGAAGGGCATGACCCAGATCGAGATCGCCAAGAAGCTGGGTATCTCGCAGGTGCAGGTTTCGCGCCTGCTGCGCCGTACCCTTAAGAAGATACAGGACAAGATCGACCCCGACGGAGTGATGGTTCGTTCATGATTGAGCACCCCCAACAAACCGACCGCACGCTGCGTGATACTCGTATTCTGACGCTTCGCATTTGGGCTGTCGTTGGCTGCATTGTCATCGCAGCGTCATCTTTAACCTTATGGGTATCCTGGCGCCTGTTATCGAGTTTCTCGCTGTCGGTTCCATCATCGCTTTTGTGATGTCGCCGATCACTAACTGGCTCGAGCATCACGGCGTCGGTCGTGGCATCGGTTCGCTCATCGCGCTGATCGTGGTTGTGGCAGTGCTCGTCGGCGTCGTCTGCATCCTGTCGCCTATTTTGCTCGGTCAGATTATGGAAGTCCTGAGCCGTCTGCCTGAGCAGCTTCGCGTTGCGGGCGGTGATCTCAACGAGATGATTTCGCACGCTAAGACGCTCAACAACACGCCGCTCAAGGAGTACCTGGACGATAATCTGTCCTCGCTGGTTACTGTGGCGTCCAAGTACGTATCGCAAATCGCCGCTGAGCTCGGTCGCGGCGTGTTCCCGCTGATCACCAACACGGCCTCGCAGCTGTTCGTAATCTTCCTGGGTTTGGTGCTTGCCTACTGGCTTGCCTGCGATTATCCCCGTATGCACCACGAGGTCTGTACCATCATCGGACAGGAAAAAGAGACCTCGTACCGCTTTATGGTCGCGATTCTTTCGCGCTCGGTCGGCGGTTATATGCGCGGCATGGTCGTGACGTCCATCTGCGGTGGCATCCTCGCCTTTATCGGCTTTACGCTCATTGGCCATCCCTACGCGGCACTCATGGCCATCTTTACCGGCATCATGCACTTGGTCCCGGTTGTCGGTCCCTGGGTAAGCGCGGCTATCGCCACGGTGCTTGGCTTTATGTTCAGCCCCATGCTGGCGTTGTGGACGCTCGTTGTGACCATGGTGGCTCAAAACGTCACCGATAACGTCATTTCCCCCAAGGTCATGCAGAGTTCGGTGCAGGTGCATCCCATCATGAGCCTGACGGCCCTCGTTATTGGTTCGGCACTTATGGGTCCCATCGGCATGGCCATCGCCATTCCGCTGTGCGCGGCCCTCAAGGGCATTTTCGTCTACTACTTTGAGAACGAGACCGGTCGCCAGCTCGTGGCATACGACGGCGCTGTATTTAAGGGCACGCCATATCGCGATGCCGAGGGCAACCCGGTCGCCGCCTACGACGCGCTTGGAGACGATACGTTCATTTACGAGTCCGAGCTCATCGGCAACGAGACCGCGCCCGAGGCCCAGGCGATGCCCAAGCCCGAGCTCGAGAATCCCTGGATCAAGCTCTCGGGCCTGCAGCCCGATGCGACGAGCTTTTTCAAGAATCCCTTCGCCAAGGACGATGACTCCAACTCGGACGACGATACCAAAACCGGCTTCGACGGCTCCATGGACGATTCGGATTCCAAATAGGCACCGCTAGCGTTCTTGAAGTTGTAAATGACAAGAAACGCGAGCAAAGCGATTGATGAGGGGCCGGCTACATAGAAAAAGAGAACGTCAATTGCGCGTAGAGTGTAATAGCTTTATCGCCGGACATTACTGCATACAATACGTAGCCAAATGCTGGTTGGTTTGCGTACCAGCAGGAGAAAGCCAAAAGCGCTAAAAGTGCTACAACCAGAAGTGCATTCAGGACAAATCGTTTGCTTTTCATCGATCGCTCCTTCCGGGTGAATCTTATATGTAATTCTATAGTAGCCTTTTTCAATGCATCGCATACTCCTAAATAACGTGCACTTTCGCTGTAGGGTCGGCTTTATGTCGGCCCTCTTTTTTGCACTTGCGCGGCGGGATGGTAATATCGTTACGTTTGAACTGTTTCGATGTGAAACCGAGGAGATTCCCTCTATGAGTGCTGACTACCCGTCAATGACTACGGCCGAGATCCGCTCCAAGTTCCTCAACTTCTTTGAGGAGCGCGGTCTTAAGCTCTATCCTTCTTCGTCCCTTGTTCCCGACGACCCCTCGCTGCTGCTTGCCAACGCCGGCATGAACCAGTTTAAGGAGTACTACCAGGGCAAGAAGACCATGAAGGAGATCGGCGCGATCTCCTGCCAGAAGTGTGTCCGCACCAACGACATCGACTGCATCGGCGAGGACGGCCGTCACCTGTCGTTCTTCGAGATGCTCGGTGACTTCTCCTTTGGCGGCGTCTCCAAGCAGCAGGCTTGCGCTTGGGCCTTCGAGCTCATCACCAAGGAGTTCAAGCTGCCGCTCGATCGCCTGTACTTTACCGTCTTTACCGAGGACGACGAGACCCACGACGTGTGGCGTTCTCTGGGCGTTGCCGAGGACCACATCTCCCGCCTGGGCGAGGACGACAACTTCTGGGCTGCCGGCCCCACCGGCCCCTGCGGTCCGTGCTCCGAGATCTACTTTGACATGGGCGAGGAGGTCGGTTGCGGCAGCCCCGACTGCAAGCCCGGCTGCGACTGCGACCGCTTCCTTGAGTTCTGGAACCTCGTGTTTACCCAGTACGACCGCCAGGAGGACGGCTCCATGCCGGAGCTGCCGCACCGCAACCTCGATACGGGCATGGGCCTGGAGCGCATGGCCGCCATCATGCAGCACAAGACCGCCAACTACGACGGCGATTTGATGCAGCACCTCATCAAGCTGGGCGAGGAGATCAGCGGCAAGACCTATGACGCCGACGATTACTCCGGTGCCAGCCGCTCCCTGCGCATCATCGCCGACCACTCCCGTGCCGTCGACTTCATGATCTCTGACGGCATCCTGCCCGGTAACGAGGGTCGCGAGTACGTCCTTCGTCGCCTGCTCCGCCGTGCCGTGTTCCACGGTCGCCTGCTGGGCATCGAGGGCGCCTTCCTGACCAAGTTCATCGACGAGGTCAACGCTCAGATGGGCGAGGCCTATCCCGAGCTGCTCAAGAACGTCGCGCTCGTCAAGGGCATCGTCGCCTCTGAGGAGGAGCGCTTTTCCACGACGCTCGACAACGGCCGCGTTTACCTGGACGAGGCCTTGGCCGCGCTCGCCGATGGCGCTGTCCTTCCGGGCGATGTTGCCTTTAAGCTGCACGACACCTTTGGTTTCCCCATCGACCTGACCGTCGAGATTGCCGGCACTGCTGGCCACGACGTCGACATGGACGGTTTCACCGCCTGCATGGAGGACCAGAAGGCCCGCGCTCGCGCCAGTGCTAAGGGCGACGCCTGGGGCAGCTTTAACGACGTGTGGGTCGAGCTTTCGGACAAGGTCGCTGCGACCGAGTTCGACGGCTACGACAACGATGTGATCGAGGGCGCCAAGGTTGTGGCCATCGTGCGCAACGGCGAGTCCGTCGGGTCCGCTGCGGCGGGCGAGGATGTCGAGGTTGTGCTCGACCGCACCCCGTTCTATGCCGAGATGGGCGGCCAGCAGGGCGATGCCGGCGAGCTTTCCGCCGAGGGCGTTTCGCTGACCGTTTCCGATACCAAGAACCACAACGGCCTGTATGCCCACGTTGCGCACGTCGCCGAGGGCACGCTGACCGTCGGTGCTACCGTGACCGCCACGCTCGACGCCGAGCGCCGTGCTTCCTGCGCCGTAACCACACCGCCACCCACCTGCTTGACGCCGCGCTTAAGCACGTCCTGGGCGAGCATGTCTCTCAGGCCGGCTCGCTGGTGACGCCCGAGCACCTGCGCTTTGACTTCACGCACTTTGAGGCCCTGTCCTCCGAGCAGCTCAAGGCTGTTGAGGACCTGGTCAACCAGCAGATCTTTGCATCTAAGCCGGTCGTGACCCGCGTCATGGGCATCGACGAGGCCAAGGCCGCCGGCGCCGTCGCCTGTTTGGCGAGAAGTATGGCGACGTCGTCCGCGTCGTTTCCGTGGGCGCCGAGGACCAGCCGTTCTCCCGCGAGCTCTGCGGTGGTACGCATGCTGCCAACACTGCCGAGATCGGCCTATTCAAGATTATCTCCGAGTCCTCCACGGGCTCGAACGTCCGCCGTATCGAGCCGTTACCTCTAAGGGCGCCCTCGACTACATGGCCGACCGCCTGGCACTCGTTGACGCCGCTGCCGCTGCGCTCAAGTGCCGCGTTGACGAGGTTCCCGCTCGTGTGGAGAACCTGCAGGCCGAGCTGCGCGAGACGTCTAACAAGCTCAAGAAGGCGCTGACCGGTGGCTCCTCCGACGCTATCTCCAGCGCCATCGAGGGTGCCGTCGAGCTCGACGGCTATAAGCTCGTCGTCGCTGAGCTCCAGGGCCTTGAGGCCGCCGACCTGCGCAACGTTTGGGATACCGTGCACCAGAAGGTCGCCGGTCCCGTTGCCTGTGTTGTTGCCAGCGTGACCGAGAAGGGCACCCCGGCCCTGCTCGCCGCCGGCTCCGATGACGCCGTGAAGGCCGGTTTCCACGCCGGCAACGTGATCAAGCAGATCGCGGGTCTGGTCGATGGTCGCGGTGGCGGCCGTCCCAACATGGCCCAGCCGGTGGCAAGAACGCTGCCGGTATCGCCGATGCCCTCGCGGCCGCCAAGACCGCGCTCGGCGCCTAAGTAGTCGCTGTGGTCGCGCTCGCGCTGGACATAGGGGAGACCAGGATCGGCATCGCCG
>ENA-OPZM01000983-OPZM01000983.1-human-gut-metagenome-genome-assembly--contig:-NODE-983-length-10869-cov-1.818283_pt1 | contig 10869 bp, 11 predicted proteins | sample MGYA00242478_ERZ504493 | MGnify/ENA primary metagenome ERZ504493 (study PRJEB26092, sample SAMD00036227) | human gut metagenome | host: Homo sapiens | study: EMG produced TPA metagenomics assembly of...
CGAGATGATACCATCAGATTTTTCCGCAATTACCCCTTGCACAAGGAAGTGAAAGGGATCACTCGTGCGCTTGTGGAATCCATTCTCAAAGCCATGCCCTCAGAAAACAGTTTTCCTGAAGATCCCAAAGTACAGACAGAACAGCCAGCCGTGGAAGAAGCGGAAGACGGCAGACTTGTTTCAGGATTCCATCTACTGTCTGGCGAGGAAAGCCGGATCATGCCGTCTATGACGCCATGAAGGATTCCTACCCTCAACCAGTGATCGCCTATGTGCTGTTTTACTGGTGCAATGCCGACAAGTCCGAAACAGGACACAAGACCCCAGCGGGCAGAAAAACGCAGCTTGGTCGCCTGTTCGCTGAAAAAGAATACAGCGATCCCAAGTCGTATCGAAACCAGATGAACAATCTTCTCAAAAAAGCGGACACCTACCGTATCGTCAAAGGTTGATTTTTCAGACCCATATTCCCACATTCCCGCGTTTTCCCGTCTTTTTCCCGCCAAATTCCCTCACGGGCCTTTTTCCAAACGTGCCAGAGTCTCCTGAAGACCAACACCCTTCAGGAGATTTTTTTTTATGGCACAGCAAAAAACAACATTCCCCGAATTCGGCTTTGTCCGTCTGCCTCAGATTTGGCCTGCATCCCATTGTGAAAGCGCGTGGTGGGAAGGCTGCCGAACAGGCCGTTACCCCAAGCCGGTGAAGCTTGGCCCCCGCACCACAGCCTGGCGTGTTGAGGACATCAGGGAGCTTATTGAACGCCTGAGCAACGGTGAAGACAATGTCAGGTAACGCAAGTCTTCATCTCTATACCTGGAGGGCCGAAATGAGCGCCGACATTCTGCACAGCTTTGCCGAGTGTCTGCGTTCAGCGGGGCTGGAGGTCGAGGCGTTCAGGCCGACGGCTCCTGCACCGTTGCGGCACAACGGACAGGCCCCGGCGCAGGGACGGCGCATACAAGGCGTTTCTGGACGCTCCGGCCTCCCTCTGGTGGAAGAACTGGCGCACCGGCGATGAGGGAACGTGGACGGCCAGGCCGGAAAAGGAATTGACCGCCGCCCAGCGCAAAGCCCTGCATGAACGCATCCGGGCCATCAGAGCGCACAACGAAAGCCGAACAGGCCCGCCGCTGGCAGCAGCCGCAAAGCTGGCAATCAGTATCTGGAATCATGCCAGTCCTGTCGGGGACAACCATCCTTACCTGCAAAGAAAGGAAGTCCCGGCCATCGGCCTGCGGCAGACGGAGGACGGGCGACTTATTGTTCCCCTGCTGAACCAGTCCGGAAAAATCCAGAGCCTGCAATTCATCCTGCCGGACAAGCCTGCCGAAGGTACGGACAAGTTCTTTCTCAGGGGCGGCAAAACGTCCGGCGGCTTCTTCTCCATTCCTGCCAAAAACGGAACCAAAGACGGACCTTGCTCATTGCCGAAGGCTATGCCACAGGGGCAAGCCTGCATCTGGCTACCGGACACGCCGTGCTGATCGCCTTCAACGCCGGAAATCTGGAAGCCGTCGCCCGACTAGCCCGTGCCCGGTATCCGGATCGGGAAATCCTGCTTTGCGCGGACACCGACTGCGAAACCGTCAAACCCGACGGCTCGCCGTGGAATCCCGGCAGGGAAGCGGCTTCCAGCGCGGCGCAGGCTGTGGGCGGCAAGCTGGCCCTCTGCCCGGCACATGACGGCAGGGCGACGGATTTCAACGATCTGCACCGGCTGCGTTCCCTTGAGGCCGTTCGTACTGCTGTGGAAGCGGCGCGGAAGCAGGATGTTGACTTAATCCGTTAGCGTAGTCCCTGCCAAATGCAACAGCTTTGTCGTTCTCATAATACCGGTCTCCTGTACATGTCATGTAATTGGTCTTTTCATTATCCCCAAATTCTTCTTCCGTCTCAGAAACATCCCATGGCTCCCCGCTCCATCCGGACTCAAAATACAGGGAATTGGTTAAACACAGTCCGGTACTGTCGCTGATAAGGTCCGGGGTTATGATCTCCGGGATCAGACCTTCTGTGTTTTTTCACACCAGGAGTTGATGATACCACATGTTTTCTCCGCGGCAGAGAAATCCACATTTTCTACCTCAGCCCCAAAACTGTCCGATACAGTATTCCTGAATTTCTCCTGAAGTGTCAGTTCATCATCTGCCCAGACCGCATCTGCAATCTTTAATTTCGATTTATATCCGTAATTCTCATCTTCGGTATTGTATTCTTTGATCTTGTCCAGGTAATCTTTTGCATAGGAAGCAAAATCATCGGTTCCCAGGTAATCCCCCAGGACTTTTTTTGGTTTCTCCCTTTGCACCTTCCGCGATCATACCGAGTGCGAAGTTAAGACTTGTGGGACTGAACATGATGTTTTTTCCATCGGCTGCTGCGGAGATCCGATCTGTCATTTTTACGGAATTCTGCAATACTGCGGCTTTGTCGATATCAGATTTTTTCTCTTCAATAGATGCTGCAATCTGGACCTCATGGTCTTTTGCGGAATCGGCATATACATTGGCAACTGGCATTACGACAGTCATGGCCGTCATGATTCCGGCTAACAGTTGGTTCCTTCTCATAAGGCTTTTCCTCCTCTGGCGTTTTCTTTAGTTTAGCATATAATTCTTTCGGTTTTGTAATCTGCGAAAAACAAAGATCTTGCAGGATGGAAGGCCTGAAGCATCAATACAGAAATGCATAAAAAAACAGAAACCGTTGGCCTCTGCTTTCTGTATTTTACATCCCAGCCAGAAGTTGGTTTCTTCTCATAGGGCAGTTCCTCCTTTGGCATTTTATATAGTTTAACAGATGGTTTTCAGGGGGGGGGATTTTTATTTTTGGCTTTTTTTTGTCAAATTATAAAAAAATCCAAAAGGAGGAAACGGGATATGAAATTTTCAAAATCTTTAACTGGCTGTCAGCATGTCTGCGATGATGCTTTTTTCTGCACCGGTAGCAAACGCTGGTATTCTTCAGTGCCAGACTGTTGAAGCGGCAGTATCAAAACTTCAAAACTCAATAAGACAACAGCGAATCTTACTTTAGGAAAGGGTATCCAGCTTTCATTAAGCAATGCCGTATCCAGTAAGATCATGTGGAAGGTATCCTCTCCTACTATCCTGGGTGTTACTCAAAGAGGATATGTCACTGGCTTAAAAGCTGGTTCTGCTTATGTGTATGCTACGTACAAAGGCAGAACATACAAATGCAAAGTAACGGTCAAAGCGGATCTGTCAAAGGTTTTCTTAAACAAGAAATCAATTACAATGAACGAGGGAGATTTGTATAATCTTGTGCTATTTAATGCAAGTGGTGCAACCTATCGGTCATCGAATCCTTCTGTAGCTTCTGTTACAAAGAATTCAGACTCAGCAAACTCCTCTTCTTGTACTGTGAATGCAAAGAAAGCCGGAACTGCCACCATTACCGTTAAATATGCGGGAAACTCTTTCACTTGCAGGGTGACTGTAAACAAAAAGACAAAACCGGAGATCAATATCGACTCCGCAGAACTTAATGTAGGAGAGACTTTAAACTTGAAGCTACAGAATGCTTCCGGAAGCATTATCTGGAGAACATCCAACTACAGAGTCGCAAAAGTATCATCAACAGGAAAAGTAACAGGTGTTGCTGCTGGAAAGGCAACAATTACAGCACAGAATAATGGAAAGAAATATACCTGTACCGTAACTGTGAAAAACACAGTAAAAAGCAGTGAAATGAAAATACCGCTCTATATCCAGTCAGACTATTCGAAGGTAAAATACGGAAACAGCAACCTTGCTGTCTGTGGAGATGGGCCAACCTGTCTTGCCATGATCGCAAGTTACAAAACCGGAAAAACAGTGACTCCCGCGGAGATTTTGAAACCTCCACACGACTAAGTCGCGGGATTCCCGCACTTCCTTAAAGGGGAAGTACTTGAAGAGGACCCGAGCCTCACTACAGCAGGCGGACCCCTGCAGGTATAGCCCCCGGGCGGCAGACGGCCGATCTTCCAGGCATGGTCTGTCCCTTAGTTTTGCATGACTCTCTTCCAGTTTACGGACTAAGCTTTCGAGGGGTCACAGACCAGAGGCCTGTGTCCTGTACTTGCAACCGAAGGAGTGGTTTCTGCCCCCTGTGGCCGGATCAACATGTTTTCTGGGAAACGGTGGTTTACGCGATATTCCGGCAGGATCTGCCGTTTATCAGAATCCAAAGCATGCCGGGCGTGACTGTCCGGAGGCCTTCATCTTCATGATCAGTTCCGCCTGCATCTTTACAAACTGTCCGAACAGCTGCAGGCATTTTTCCCTGTCCGGTTTTTCCGGGGTGCCCATGCAGGACTGGAGGAACGCACTGTAGAGATCCCTCTGTACGAGCTGCCCCGCTACGGTCTTAAACCGTCTGGAGAGTTCCACTTTGATATACGCATCCAGGTCATGGTCATACTGGCTTGCACGGTACCTCCATTTATCAGTTTCCATATAGGCAAGTCCATACTGGACACATTTCTGTTTCAGCCTGGTCTGGAACAGGGCCGGACTGCGGTCGTTCACAGACTTTCCAAATCGCTTCTTGCGTTTATACTTACGGACTATCTTTACGGAACCGTCCTTCTTCTTTACCTCTGACAGTTTGTCCTGCCGTTCCGTCTTCTTCGACCTCTTTGCCAGTGCGGAGAATTCCATGGGTTCGTTCACGAAAGAGGATGCGGACTGTATCATCCGGTTCAGCAGGTTTTCATGCCGGCATTTGGCATATGCCGATTTTTTGCGGTACAATTCCCGCAGCTTCGCCTTTTTCCTGAGACAGTTTTTGGAAAACGTCCAGTGTTTTTCCTTCCACTCAGATCTTTTCCTGCAGGTGCCGTCTTCATTGAACTTGTCCGGGTTCGTCTTTCTGGTGGAAACATCGATCTGTCTCTGGAGCTTTGCGATCTCCTTGTTGTAATCCACACACCGGGGAGCCAGCTCTTCCAGGAACACGGCATCCCCGGATACAGCAGCGACCGTGGAAGTCCCCTCGTCAATGCCCATGACGGACTTTCCGGGTTCCACCTTCTTCGGAGCTTCCCCTTTCATATAGATGTCCACATAATACTTATATCCGGAACGGAACCAGATTCTCTTGATCTCGCAGTAGCAGATCTTACCGGAGGACAGGGATTCGTTGACATAGTTCCTGCCGCCAGGCAGGTCAGCTTTTGAAAGGTCGTATCTTACCGGGATGGTGATGCCGTTCCAGGTGATATAGCAGTTTACCTCATGTTTTTCATCGTCCTGGTCAAAATGGAGGATCACGCCATTGGAACAGCTCTTTCCCGGGATCGTAGTGAAGTCACGCTCTTTCTTATAATGGATATCTTTGCCGTCCCCGTACAGTACTTTCTCAAGGCCTTTGAGGATATGCGCGACCTCTGCCTGCACCTGGTGGGAGGAGATATTTTTCTTATACCGTCTCTGCATGACACTGGCATATTTTTCCAGCCCGCTCTTGGTCAGTCCCAGTTCCCTGATGGTCTCATCCATAAGACCGGAGATGCGTGATAAATCTGCCGCCACTTCCTCATGATTGTCGGGATCCAGTTTTTTCAGCCGTCCGTATTCTTTTTTTAATTCCTGGTATACCCTGTCTTTCTCCAGCCTGGACAGCTGTTTTTTAACATGTTTGCGGAGCTGGTTGCTGATATGCGCAAGGATCCGGAAACGTTTTTCCACGATCGGTTCTGTGCGGTAGTCCACCAGCAGCCTTAGTCTGAGCATATGCATAGGGAATTCCTCCTTCCTGACAATACTGATTAAGATCAATATGAAGAAAAATACTTTTTTTGAAAAATAGCATCCCCTGAGCCAATTCATCTCATGACTGAAGTCACAAGCATTCTTGGTTCAATTTGTAAAATGGTGCGGAAATAAATATTACATCAATGGATCTGGTACTTCTTACAATATCTTTTCTGCAGCCAAGAAATACGGGATCAAGTCTGTAACAAAAACATCCAGCACATCCATGGTATTGAAGGCTTTACAAGAGGGAAAACCTGTTGTAAGCGTACAGAAAAGAGGATTATTTACAAATAACGGAACTTTCATCGTTTTGAGAGGAATTGATAAGGGTGGAAAAATTCTTGTAAACTCTCCGAAAGACAGATCTGTTTACAGAAAATTATATGATCTGCAGAGCCAGATCGCAAAAACGTCCACAACATTTATGATCATTAACTGACATCAAGAAAGCAGGGGCTTATGGCCTCTGCTTTCTGTTTTTCTACTTTTCCGTAATGACATTGCAGGAATCTAATATCTCATCTGTAAGCATCGGGTTGTAATGCTCTGTCTGAAGGGGTAACAGGGATTCCGTACAAAGAATGGCTGATACCTGTGTACCTTTGATCCTGGAGAGTTTATGAGGAAAGTTGATTCCTCCAGCCAGATGTCCAAAATCATTGACCATAAGAGTTAAATGCTGACTGAGATCCATTTTGCCATTCAGGATATCATCCAGGATCAGTGTGATCTCAGCAATCAGTTTTTCGTTTCTTATCTTATCAGATCCTGTCAGATACAGGACTGTTTTTTCATTGTGGAAAATATTATAGTAATAATAACGAAAATAGTCGTAGAAAAAGCCCTTCGTGTCATCAACATTGCAAATATAAACATGGTATCCTTCCTGTTTTAATTTTTCACTGGTCTGTCCCTCAAGAATCCCCTCTGGATCGATTACCAGATAGGAACCGTTTTTGGCAAGTATTGATTGAACCAGATATTTTTCCGCTTTCTGTTTTACCTGCAATGAGCAGGATATTTTCATTATTTTTTTGTTGGCATTTGTATTTCCTCCTTCTATTCTGAACGATGTTTGAAAATGATATAGACAGTATACTACAAATCTGTCACATTCGAGTAATGATTGTGAAGAACTCATGACTAAAGTCACGAGCTTCCGATAGTCCGGCAGGCTTTTATAATCTTGCGATCCGGTTACGCCTTCCCTTCTATCTTCTTTCCTGCTTCATCTGCCCGGTGCATTGCCTTTCGGCCGTGTCTTACCCAGGCTCTCTGACATGCACCCTTGTGATGCCAGTCCTACTGCGGTGCAGGCTTTATAAGTGGACTTTCACCACGGCTCCCACACTTCCCCGAGGTACCGCTGCTTTGTTGTCTGGTTATTTCCGTTTCCGGAGTGCTTGTTTATATGTGACCGGTTTTACCCGTTGCTTGGTTAACAGTTATTTCTGAAGGATCAGTTTGAGTGTTTATTTGTTACAGGGAGACCAGCAATCTGTATCCCTTCATCCTGGAGCATTTTCGCTCCAAGCTTATATATGTTCTGCTGGGCATTGACGTCACGGTCATGCCAGGTTCCACATTTCGGGCATATCCATTTCCTGACACCCAGATCCTTAACATCCGTATTCTTATACCCGCAGCAGCCACAGGTCTGTGAGGATGGATACCATCTGCTGATTTTCCTGAAATACTTACCAGCGCGTTCCATCTTATACTGCACCATTGTTAAAACTGGGACCAGCCGACAGACGCGATTGATTTTGACAGATGCCTGTTCTGCATCATATTTTTCACAGCAAGGTCTTCGCATATGAACGCAACATAATTATCTGCAATCGCCCTTGAAAGCTTGTGATGGAAATCCCTTCTCTGGTCAGCAGTCTTACGCTGCTCCTTTGCCACCTTCGCACGTGCCTTCTCCCAGTTCTTCGAACCCCTGTGGGTGTTTTGGTCGTACTGCTTTCTGGATAAACTCTGCTGGAATCTCCGTAATCTTTTTGCATGAACCTGAATCCATCTCGGGTTTGGAACAGGGACTGATTCTTCCAGGTTCCCAAAAACGCCAAATTCTTTCAGTCCAAGGTCAACAGAGACGATCTCCCTGGCGTTGATAACGGTTGGGAATACAGGCTTGTCAATCACACTCTCCATTCGGAGGGAAATGCGGTATGAGCCATCTGGCTCCCTGCTTACGGTTGCCCCTTTGATTGACACTTCCTGCGGCTGTATGTCTATCAGCGTCTTACCTCTTGGAAGAATGAATCTGACATTCCCGATTTTTGGAAGTTTGACATACGGGATGCCGTCGATCATTTTCAGCTCAATATTGTTGTTTGTAAAATTCGTGGTATAACTGTTCCCGTTTGGTTTCGTTCTGGAGGCATACTTTGGAAATCCGGACAACCCCTTAAAAAATCTGTTGTATGCATCATCCACATTGTGGCAGGCATTTTCATAAACGAATTTATCTGTATCCTTGAGGTATTCCTTTTCTTCCTTTAATGCCGGCAGATACTCTTTTTTATACTGTGTAACAGTTAACGTTTTCTTATTTTCGTTATAATAATCAATGCGTTTGGAAAGGTAATCATTGTGTACGACCCTGGCATTTCCTATCTGCTGGTTGATCGCAGCCTGTTTGTCGCCGGGAATCAGCTCTAAAAGAACTCCGTAATTATGTATGCATTTCCCGTAAGGCTCTAATGCTTTATTTTTTGTTTAGTTGATATTGAATGTATTCCTGCCACACTGAAACTTAAAAGTCCCATCATCAAGCTGTTCTGCTGTAACTGTATATTTTATCGGTTTCTCCGTCTCAGCCTTTGCCTGCTTAACAAATTTTGCTTTTTTTCGCAGATTCAGCCTTTTTCGTCTGCTTGGCTTCCTGTAATTTGCGGGCTTTTTTCCTGTTTGAATTTGCCATGTCGTACATCTCCTTTCTGTAAATTACTGATGCATTTAATATGATGAAAAAAAATTAGAAATGAGACGTTTTTTGCGAAAAAATGCTTGAAATAAAAAAATTTCTCTACCCCGAAATATAAAGAAATAAAATGTCGTAAACGATACTTTTGTGCATTTAAAAGAAGACACTGTCTCACTCACGACTAAAGTCACGAGGATGCGACAGCGAATTACTCAAGTAGTGTATCAGAAAAATATTTCTTAATGTTTTTAGTGCGAAAAAACTTTCTACAAAAATGACATCTGACCGTATTCTTCCGAAATTTCAAAATTCATCCAGATCACTTCCGTTTTCTTTTTAAGGGACTGGGCGTATGTTTTGAACTCTATATGCTCCCAGTCTTTCAGCATGGTATCGTAGAGATCTGAATGGTATCCGGATAAGAGAACCGGTCCGGTATGCCGCAGGAGCTGTTGTAATAAAAGTTCATGCTCCCGGTCGGACATTTCTTTTTTGTACTGTGCCCCTCCCGATCTTGTTTCTGCCATATATGGCGGATCGCAGTAGATCAGGACATTTTTGTAGTTGTATTCTGCTATCAGTTCTGTTGCAGGACGACATTCTATCTGCACTCCTCTCAGTCTTTCCGCGGCCTCAAATACCCTGCCCGGAAGCGAACTCCAGTCTTTTGCGGCATATGCCCGTTCCCGTCCCTGCACATCCCTCTTCCAGCCTACTTTGTATCCATTCGTACGATACCCATAACCCATATTGCAGCGGATCAAAAACCAGACAGCCTTTTCATAAGGATCTGACGGGATGCTGATGTAGGATTCGTCGTATATCTGTCTGGAAAATGGTGTAAAATACACCATCCGGGACAATTTTTCCGGATCTTTTTGGATACACTGGAAAAGGTTTGCCACATCCCCGTCAAGATCATTGACGGTTTCAATATTGGACCGCGGTTTGGAGAACAGGACAGCCCCGGAACCAAAGAACGGTTCCAAGTAACTGTGATGTTTGGGGAAAAGGGACACGATCTGTTCTGCCAGCCGCCACTTGCTTCCGGGATATTTCACGATGGTTTTCATAAACACTTCCTCACTGGGAGTCTGGCAGAAGCAGTAATTTCTCTATCAGGGAATACATCTCTTCTACTTTTACCATATCTTTTTTACCTACTTCACAGACTTCCCCACCTGCATTGAATTTATCGAAATAGATCGCACCATTGTCGGACAGGTTTTTATCATAACAGAATTCATAGTATATGTTTTCAGAGACCGGAAAAGTAAAAACAGGCACGTCTTTGGGATAATGATCCGTAAGTCTCCTTACAATGGCTGCCATTTTTTGGGTATCCGGAGTGGAAAACACGGCCTCCTCATAGCTGTAGGAAGGCTGGTCTTTGCCAAGGAACAATAAAAGGTCATCCCTTCCGATATTATCTGCTTAAAACCAGTTCGTCTCCCTGCATGTGAAACAGCAAATCCCAGTCTGCAGTATTTAGGGTTCGGCTTTAAGATGATGGATGCTTCCGGACTGTTAAGTTCTTTGTCAGAAACGCGCAACATATGCAACAGTCTGACAAAAGAAGCAGTTTTGAGTTCTTTACACAGATATGGGCAAAATTTTTGTCTGACAGAGGATTACCGCCGTTTTTGGCACAGCAGATATTCCACAGCTGCTTTTTGTATCTGTTCTCAATGGAGTATTCAACATAATCAGAATAAATACGTTTCCAGGAACCGTCTTTCATACAGCATTCCAGATGTCCATCAGTCTTTCTGGTAAAAACGGAGTTTATGGAAACGGTCTCGTGCGAACTGTTTTTTGATATAAAAATACTGGTTTCAATGAGGATTCCGGACTCCTTTGCTTTAAAATGCAGCAGTACGGGATTGAGGACGTTCGGCTGTAAAAACTGAAACAGTCCTTCATCATCAACCTCTTCCAGTTCCCCAAATTCCAGGTGATGCTTTTTCGCTCCGGAAGGATGCTTTTTATGACCAGATCATGTAGTTTCTGCTTCTGTTCATATGCAGAACGGTATTCTTCAGGAGAGAATCAAAAAGCCGTGTGTCGATCTTATTTTCAGCGGTTACTTCAATGATCTTAGCCAATCCTGCCGCCTCCTTTCACCATATCCTTTGTAATCCTGATCTCGTAGGTATCTTCACAAACAATATC
>ENA-OPZM01000984-OPZM01000984.1-human-gut-metagenome-genome-assembly--contig:-NODE-984-length-10841-cov-2.602203_pt1 | contig 10841 bp, 12 predicted proteins | sample MGYA00242478_ERZ504493 | MGnify/ENA primary metagenome ERZ504493 (study PRJEB26092, sample SAMD00036227) | human gut metagenome | host: Homo sapiens | study: EMG produced TPA metagenomics assembly of...
CTTTTTTACTATAAAAAATATTGTTTTCTATTGACAAATACCCCATGAGTATATATTGTTCCATATAAAGAGGATACCCTATGAGGTATTTATGAGAAGGAGAGACAGCTTATGTCTGAAAAGAAGTCTGTCCCTGCTGCTGTGAAAAACACACTGCACGTTCAGAAGAGGAGAAAAAAAAAGCTGATCAATCGTCTGAAACGTATTGAAGGCAGATCAGAGGCATTATAGGAATGATGGAGAATGATGCCTACTGTAATGATATCCTAATCCAGTCTGCCGCAGTCAATGCTGCAGTTAATGCGTTCAACAAAGAGCTGCTTGCCAGCCACATCCGCACCTGCGTTGCCGGGATATCCGGGAAGGTAAGGATGAGACCATTGATGAGCTGGTAGCAACCCTCCAGAAGCTGATGAAATAAAGGGACAAACTGAATTTTAGGAGGTACTGAAAGAAAATGGAACAATATAATGTAACTGGTATGAGCTGCGCCGCCTGCTCTGCCCGTGTGGAAAAAGCCGTATCAAAAGTTCCGGGGGTGAATAGCTGTTCCGTCAGCCTTCTGACCAATTCTATGGGAGTTGAGGGAACCGCTTCATCCGGCGAGATCATTGCCGCAGTGGAAGCCGCCGGATATGGTGCATCCTTAAAGGGCGGAGCTGCCGGAGCAAATATTTCCATGTCTGCGGCAGAAGAAGCGCTGGAAGATCATGAAACCCCGATCCTAAAGAGACGTCTTATCACATCCGTGGGATTTTTGCTGGTGCTGATGTACTTCTCCATGGGGCACATGATGTGGGGATGGCCACTGCCGAAATGGTTTGACGGCAATCACGTAGCCATGGGACTGGTACAACTGCTCCTGGCTGGTATCATTATGGTGATCAACCAGAAATTTTTTCATCAATGGATTTAAGAGTCTGTGGCACCGTTCCCCAAATATGGATACTCTGGTAGCTCTTGGCTCCATGGCATCCTTCCTGTGGAGCGTCTATGCACTGTTTGCCATGACAAGAGCACAGGCAGACGGAGATTCTGCTGCAGTTATGAATTACATGATGAATTTTTATTTTGAATCTGCAGCCATGATCCTGACATTGATCACCGTAGGAAAAATGCTGGAAGCCCGTTCCAAAGGAAAAACTACCGATGCCCTGAAAAGCCTTATGAAGCTTGCGCCAAAAACTGCGGTTGTAGTACGAAAGGGACAGGAACTTCCCGTTCCTATTGAGCAGGTTCAGAAAGGAGACATCTTTGTTGTCCGTCCGGGAGAGAATATTCCGGTGGACGGAGTGATCCTGGAAGGAACCACCGCAGTCAATGAATCCGCACTGACCGGAGAGAGTATCCCGGTTGATAAAGAAGCCGGAGACATGGTTTCTGCGGCAACCGTGAATCAGTCCGGATTTATCAGATGTGAAGCGACCAGAGTCGGAGAGGATACCACTCTTTCCCAGATCATAAAAATGGTCAGTGACGCGGCAGCCACCAAGGCACCGATCGCAAAGATCGCAGACCGTGTTTCCGGCGTGTTTGTACCGGCAGTGATCACTATCGCAGTGATCACAACGATCATCTGGCTTCTTGCAGGACAGACCTTCGGTTATGCTTTGGCAAGGGGAATTTCCGTTTTGGTCATCAGCTGTCCCTGTGCACTTGGCCTTGCAACACCGGTTGCCATTATGGTCGGCAACGGTATGGGTGCCAAGAACGGAATCCTTTTCAAAACGGCTGTTTCCCTGGAGGAAGCAGGAAAAGTCCAGATCATCGCACTGGATAAAACCGGAACCATTACCAGTGGTCAGCCGGAGGTAACAGATATTCTCCCGGCAGAGGGAATCACAGAAACAGAGCTTCTCACTCTAGCCTGTGCACTGGAGAAAAAAAGCGAGCATCCACTGGCAAAGGCAGTTCTCAAAAAAGCCGGGGAAGAGAACCTTGCCACATGTGAAGTAACCGGATTCCAGGCACTTCCGGGAAACGGACTTTCTGCCGTGCTTGGAAGTGACAAACTGACAGGCGGAAGCATGAAATTTATCAGCGGCCAGACAAAGGTTTCCACAGACCTTAACAGACGGGCCGATCAGCTTGCAGAGCAGGGAAAAACACCCCTTCTTTTCACCCGAAACGGAAAACTTCTGGGAATCATCGCAGTTGCGGATGTGATCAAGGAAGACAGTCCCCGTGCAGTAAAAGAGCTTCAGAACATGGGAATCCGTGTAGTTATGCTTACTGGTGACAATGAGCGTACCGCAAAAGCCATCGGAGCTCAGGCAGGAGTTGACGATGTGATCGCAGGAGTTCTTCCAGATGGAAAAGAAAGTGTGATCCGCACTCTGAAGGAGCAGGGAAAGGTTGCCATGGTCGGTGACGGTATCAACGATGCGCCGGCACTTACAAGAGCCGATATCGGAATTGCCATCGGTGCAGGAACAGATATTGCCATTGATGCGGCAGATATCGTTCTGATGAAGAGCCAGTTAAGCGATGTTCCAGCGGCAGTACGTTTAAGCCGCGTCACACTTCGGAATATTCATGAGAATCTTTTCTGGGCATTTTTCTACAATATAATCGGCATTCCCCTTGCAGCAGGTGTCTGGATCCCGCTTTTCGGATGGACCTTGAATCCGATGTTCGGAGCTGCGGCCATGAGTCTTTCCAGCTTCTGTGTTGTAACAAATGCGCTGCGTCTGAACCTGTTTCAGGTCCACAATGCAGCCAAAGACAAAACGATCAAAAATCCGGTAACATTACACATCAGTCATGATGAAAATATAAAAGAAGAAAAGGAGAACAAAACAATGGTAAAGGTAACAATCAATGTAGAAGGAATGATGTGCGGACACTGTGAAGCACACGTAAACAAAGCAATTCAGGCGGCTTTCGGAGCAGAGGATGTGGTATCTTCCCACGAGAATGGAACAACTGTATTCACAGTACCTGAGAAAGTTGACGAGGCAAAAGTGGAAGAAGTGATCAAAGAAGCCGGTTACGAGTTCAAGGGAATCACTCAGGAGTAATGAATATAAAAAAACGTGTACCTGTGTTAAATGATCAAAAGTTTTAAACGATCTACAAAAAGAAACAGTTCTGCATAAAAACAGAGCTGTTTCTTTTTTGTATATGATTGTATAGAAACCGGCATCCTGAAATATAATAAACAGAGAAAATGAATGCTGTCCGCAGATCTTCTCAGGCCAGAAAGGGGGATATTTTTGAAAAAAGATACCAGAAAACTGATCACCTGCATTGCAGTGCCTCTGGCGACCGGAGCTGTTTCCGGTTTTTTTACCAGAAACGGAATGAAAGTATTTGCAACATTAAATAAGCCTCCCTTATCGCCGCCAGGATGGCTGTTCCCGGTTGTATGGACGATTCTTTTTATCATGATGGGGATTGCTTCGTTCTTGATCGCATCCAGGCCCAAAAGCAGAGCCAGAGATAAGGCTCTTACTTTATATGGGATCCAGCTTGCTGTGAATTTCCTATGGCCGTTTTTCTTCTTTGGGGCAGGATGGTATGGCTTTGCATTTCTCTGGCTTATTTTTCTGTGGGGACTTGTATATTGCTGTATCTGCACATTCGGGGAGTTTTCCCGGAATGCTGCATATCTGATGGTCCCGTATCTGGCATGGCTGACTTTTGCCGGTTACCTGAATCTGTTTATCGCACTTTGGAACTGACGGAACATTTGCCTCACGCATAAAATGCTTTCTGCTTCTATAAATCCGGCTAATATCATTATAATTTATTCTGAAAAAGCAGGAATATCCGCCAAATTGGTTTTTATTTTCAATTCTCTTATGCTATACTGATAGCGATTATGGATGTACAAACGACAACAAAAATCGTTAGCATTATGGTAGTAGAGAGGAGCACATTATGAGTGGATTTTTTGGAGTAGCATCGAAGGATGACTGTGTACTGGAGCTTTTTTACGGAGTGGATTACCATTCTCATCTGGGAACACGACGCGGAGGTATGGCGGTTTACGGAGAAAGTGGATTTGACCGTGCCATCCACAACATTGAGAACACGCCTTTCCGTACAAAATTTGACGGAGATGTGGGTTCCATGAAGGGAAATATGGGAATCGGATGTATTTCTGATTATGAGCCTCAGCCCCTTCTGTTCAGTTCCAGGATCGGCAGCTTTGCCCTCACTTTTGTGGGAAAGATCAATAATTATGATGAACTTCTGCAGCAGCTGTACAATACGACCAAGGTACATTTTCAGGAGATGACCAACGGAACAGTCAATGTGACCGAACTGATCGCTGCACTAATCTGTGAAAAGGACAATTTTGTGGAAGGTATCCAGTACGTACAGGGCCTGATCGATGGCTCCATGACTCTGCTTCTTATGACAAAAGACGGAATTTATGCAGCCCGTGACAAGATGGGACGAACTCCTGTGGAAATTGGCCACAAAGAAGGGGCATACTGTATTTCTTTTGAAAGTCATGCCTATATCAACCTTGGATACGAAGATTATAAAGAGCTAGGCCCTGGAGAGATCGTATTCGTAACAGCAGACGAAGTTAAAACTCTGGTTAAGCCTGGAAAGAAAATGAAGATCTGTTCTTTCCTCTGGGTTTACTACGGATATCCGACAGCCTCTTATGAAGGTGTAAATGTAGAGGAGATGCGCTACCGCTGTGGAAGCATGCTTGCAAAGAGAGACGGCGATTCCGTGCATCCGGACATTGTAGCCGGTGTTCCGGATTCCGGCATTGCCCATGCCATCGGATACGCCAATGAATCCGGCATTCCTTACGCAAGACCTTTCATCAAATATACACCAACCTGGCCCAGATCTTTTATGCCGACCAATCAGAACCAGCGTAACCTCATTGCAAAAATGAAGCTGATCCCGGTACGTGCGCTGATCAAGGATAAAAAACTTCTTCTCATAGACGACTCCATCGTACGTGGTACCCAGCTCCGCGAAACAACTGAATTTCTGTACCGCAGCGGTGCCAAGGAGGTTCATGTCCGTCCTGCCTGCCCGCCGATCATGTACGGCTGCAAATACTTAAACTTCTCACGTTCCAAATCTGAGATGGAGCTGATCACACGTCAGGTGATTGAAAAAAGAGAAGGCCCCAACTGTCCGCAGGAAATTCTGGATGAATATGCAGATCCACATACAGAGAAATACGAGCAGATGGTACAGGATATCTGCAAGATGCAGAATTTTACCACTCTCCGTTATCACAGACTGGATGATCTTCTGGAATCCATTGGAATCGATCCTTGTAATGTATGCACATATTGTTTTAACGGTAAAGAATAAAAAATATTTTGAAAACAGAGAGCTACTGTTTCAGATGAGCCTCATTAACTCCCGGTTGCATTTTGGGAATCTGCGGCTTATAATAAATGCGGATATATCTTTTGTGATATATCCGCGTTTTTTATGTCAGTTTTTTATATCATGGAAAATTATTTCGCAATGTTCCAATGACAGAGTATCACAAAAAATTTTTCAGGAGTATAAACATGATTTTCCTATAAAAGCCATGATATTTGATGCAGATGGTGTCCTTCTGGACTCGCTTTCTGTTTGGAAGGAGCTTGGAAAACGATATATTACAGATCTGGGATATCAGCCGGTTGCGGGAATGGACGAAATCCTTTTTCCCATGAGTATGGAGCAGGGAGCGGCCTGGCTGAAAAACAGGTTTACTCTTGAGTATTCCGAAGAAAAGATCGTGATGGATCTAAAAGCCCGGATTCGTAAATACTATTTTGAAGAGGTCCCGGCAAAATCAGGTGCCAGGGAGCTTCTTCAATGTCTTGCAGAACAGAAAATCCCGGCTGCTGTGGCAACATCAAGCCCCAGGGAACATATCTGCCGGGCGCTTGAAAGAAACGGACTTCTTTCCTTTTTTGATAAAATCTATACCACCAGTGAGATCGGAGAAAGCAAACATTCTCCGAAGGTCTATTTTACAGCAGCAGAAGCACTGGGATCGGAGCCATCCCGGACGCTGGTTGTGGAGGATTCGCTCTACGCGTTGCAGACTGCCGGAAAAGCAGGATTTCTGACTGCCGGTATTTATGACGCATTGGGAGAACCGGATCAGGAACAGCTGAAAAAGGATGCCTATATCTACTGTCGGGATCTGACAGAGTTACAAAATCATATATTCACAGAAAATGGAGGAAACCAAAGATGAAAACAGCATTAACCATCGCAGGCAGCGATTCCAGCGGAGGAGCTGGGATCCAGGCCGATATTAAAACCATGATGCAAACGGAGTATACGCCATGAGTGCCATCACCGCACTGACTGCCCAGAATACCACCGGTGTCACAGCCATCCAGAATGCAACCGCAGAGTTCCTGGGTCAGGAGCTGGACTGTATTTTTACGGATATCTTTCCGGATGCAGTAAAGATCGGAATGGTTTCCGAAAGTGATCTGATCCATATGATCGCAGGAAAGCTCCGCTGGTATCGGGCAAAAAACATCGTGGTGGACCCGGTTATGGTTGCCACCAGTGGTGCAAGACTGATCAGTGAGGAGGCGGTGGATGTTCTGAAGGAGGAACTGTTTCCTCTTGCAGATCTTCTCACCCCTAATATCCCGGAAACCGAGGTGCTTACCGGACGGAAGATCAAAAGCGCCGATGATATGATCGAAGCTGCAAAACAGGTTTCCGAGCAATATCACTGTGCAGTTCTCTGCAAGGGCGGACATAAGCTCAATGATGCCAATGATCTTCTCTATGTAAATGGAACATATCAGTGGTTTGAGGGAAAAAGGATCGACAATCCCAACACCCACGGAACAGGATGTACTCTTTCCTCAGCCATCGCTTCCAACCTTGCAAAGGGATTTTCCATGGTGGAATCTGTAAACCGTGCCAAGGACTATATTTCCGGAGCCCTTGCTGCCATGTTAGATCTGGGAAAAGGAAGCGGCCCTATGGATCATGGCTTTGCGATAAAGAACAGTTATACAGAGGAGGCATAAGATTATGACAGTTACAGAACGGATCACAGCTCTTCGAAAACAAATGAGGGAAAAGGGAATCGATGCTTATCTGGTTCCGACCGATGATTTTCATGGTTCTGAGTATGTTGGAGATTATTTTAAATGCAGAAAATACATCACCGGATTTACCGGTTCTGCCGGAACTGCCGTGATCATGCAGGACATGGCCGGACTCTGGACAGACGGAAGATATTTTATCCAGGCTGCACAACAGTTAGAGGGAACGCCGGTTACTCTGTTTAAGATAGGAGAACCGGACGTACCAACGATTCACAAATTCCTGGAAGAAAATCTGAAAGAGGGAATGTGTCTCGGCTTCGATGGCCGTACTGTAAGCGCAGAAGAAGCAGAGACGCTGGAAAAAATTCTTCAGAAAAAACAGATACGTTTTTCTGTAAATGAGGATCTCATCGGAAATATCTGGGATGACCGTCCGGCACTTTCCTGTAAACCGGTTATGGAATTATCCGAAAAATGGGCCGGAAGGTCCAGAGCAGACAAGATCCGGGAAATCCGCAGCAAACTGAAAGAGAAGGGGGCAGACCTCTTTATCCTCACTTCCCTTGATGACATTGCATGGCTTTTAAATATCCGCGGAAATGATATCCACTGCTGCCCGGTAGTTCTTTCCTATCTTGTGCTGGATGACAGCGAGCTCCGTCTTTTTGCCAATGAAAAAGCCTTTTCGGATTCTGTTAAGGAAGCACTTTCCAAAGACGGTATTGCCATTTATCCATATGATGATATTTACACCTATGTACAGACGATCCCCGAAGAGAAAAAGGTATATCTTTCGAGAAGCAATGTAAACAGCCGGCTGGTCAGCAGTATTCCGAAGCAGGTAACGATCCTGGACGGTGAAAATCTGACCCTTCTCCCAAAAGCCATCAAAAATGAAACCGAAGTCCAGAATGAAAAGACTGCCCACCTCAAAGATGGCGTTGCAATGGTGAAGTTTATCCACTGGCTGAAGAAAAATGTGGGAATGAGGAAGATCACCGAGCTTTCCGCTGCTGATAAGCTCTATGAATTCCGTTCCGTACAGGAGAATTTTCAGGGAAACAGCTTTGATCCCATCATTGCCTACGGTGCACATGGAGCCATTGTCCATTACAGTGCAACAGAAGAAACCAATATTCCACTGGAGCCAAAAGGGCTGGTTCTGATGGATACAGGCGGACATTATCTGGAGGGCACCACTGATATCACCCGCACCGTTGTACTTGGCCCGGTTACTGAAAAAGAAAAAAAATATTTCACAGCAGTACTCCGTGGACACCTGCACCTGGCAGCAGCAAAATTCCGTTACGGCTGTACCGGCCTGAATCTGGATACACTGGCCAGAGGACCTCTCTGGGCTATGGGAGAGGATTATAACCACGGAACAGGCCATGGCGTAGGTCATCTTCTCAATGTACACGAAGGACCGCAGAGCTTCCGCTGGAAAAGCCCTGCCGAGCTTCCGGCTCCTGTTCTGGAAGAAGGAATGATCACCTCCGATGAACCGGGATATTATGCGGAAAATGAGTTCGGCATCCGTCACGAAAATCTTGTAGTCTGCAAAAAAGCTGAAAAAACATCCTACGGCCAGTTTATGAAATTTGAGCCACTGACTCTGGTCCCATTTGATCTGGAAGGTATAGATCCGGGACAGATGGAAGCAGGAGAGCGCAAATTGCTCAATCAGTATCATGCCCTTGTATACGAAAAAATTTCCCCATATCTGAATGAAGAAGAGAAATCCTGGTTAAAAAAAGCCACACAGGAAATATAACCCGGAATTCACTTTAATATTTCATTCCGGCAGATACCTTAAGAAATATAAAATCATTTCCGGGATAAGAATAAATCCTGACAGGGAGGTACTTAACGCCTATGAAAACAGAAAATAATCATTAATCACTACATCGATCTCCACGCACATCTGGACGGCTGCATTACCCCAGAGATAGCCAGAAGACTTGCCGCATTGCAGCAGATCACACTTCCGGCCGCCACAGATGAAGAGCTTCTTTCTCTCCTTTCTGTACCGGATACCTGCGAAAATCTCAATGATTTTCTGAAATGCTTTGACCTGCCTCTTTCCCTTCTTCAGACAGAAGAGGCATTGGAAGAAGCTGTTTATCTTATCCTTTCTGAAATGAAAGAAGACGGTGTGATCTACGCAGAACTTCGTTTTGCCCCACAGTTCCATACACAGAAGGAAATGACTCAGGAAACAGCGATCCATGCTGCATTACGTGGTCTGAAAAGAGCTCCCATCCCCGGTAATCTGATCTTATGCTGTATGCGCGGTGATCTTAACCAAAAAGAAAATCTGGAAACTCTGGAGCTGGCCAAAAAATATCTTGTTGAAGATGGCGGCGTGGTTGCTATCGATCTTGCAGGAGCCGAGGCACTCTTTCCAACAGAAGATTATGAGGCACTTTTTGCAAAAGCAAGAGAATATCAGGTTCCATTTACCATCCATGCAGGTGAGGCCGGAAATGCAGAGGATGTAAAAACAGCTGTCCATATGGGTGCGGTCAGGATCGGCCATGGTGTGAGGATTGCGGGAAATAAGGAAGTGATACAGCTTGTAAAGGATAAGGGGATTTTTCTGGAAATGTGTCCTACAAGCAATCGCCAGACAAAAGCTGTGGAAGAAATGTCTGATTATCCGCTGAAAGCATTTCTCGAAATGGGACTTAAGGTAACCTTAAATACCGATGATCCGGCGATTGAAAGAACAACCCTTTCCCGGGAATTCCGATATATGGAATCTCTGTTAAATCTTACCCAGGAGCAGAAAAGGCTGCTACTTCTGAATTCTGTGGAGGCAGCCTTTACTTCCAGGAACAGAAAATGGAAACTGAAAGAACAGCTTCTTTTCTGAACCTTGGAAGCTACGATCACATTAACATAATTCTTACTGTATGCCATCTTGACATTGACCGGTATTCTGTTCATCATATATGGGAGAATATGATTTTTGAAAGGCAGGTTGAAAATGATCTATATCTCTACATATTTATCACCTCTGGGAAATAGTTTACTGGCTGCCGATGATATTGGGCTTACCGGTCTGTGGTTTGAAGGCCAGAAATATTTTGCCAACACACTTCCTGATACGAGAATAGTGCAGGAGACGAAAATCCTTACAGAGGCAAAAAAATGGCTGGATATATATTTCTCCGGTGAGGACCCCACATTTACTCCCCCTCTTCATCCTTCCGGATCCGCATTCAGACAGGCAGTATGGCAGATTTTATTACAGATTCCTTATGGGCAGACGATCACATATGGAGAGATTGCACGAAGAGTAGCTGAAATGCAGCAGCTTTCTCATATGTCTGCACAAGCTGTAGGCGGTGCAGTTGGACACAACAAAGTTTCTATTATCATTCCCTGTCATCGTGTAGTAGGCGCAAATGGCAGCCTGACAGGATATGCCGGAGCCTTGACAAAAAAATAGCGCTTCTTGAACTGGAGCATGCAGATATGAGCCGTTTATTTATTCCCGGGAAGGGCACTGCACTGTAGCATGTATTGGAAGCCTATCAGTCTGTGCACGTCAACTCATTGAAACCGCCGTGTACCAAACGGTACGCACGGCGGTTTCGATAAAAGGGCGGGAGCTAATCACTCCCTCCTACTCGATTATCTTCTGTTATTAATAACCTCTCTCGCCATATCTGCAAGTTCTCCGGCAGATAATTTTCCATCTATTTGCAGCAAATCATACTGGATGCCATCCTTATTCCAGTTAACGCTTTGAACCTGACTGACTTCAATCTGAGAAGCACTGTCATCGTAACTGAATACAACTTTTCCACTGGCCTGGTCTTTTTTATCCTGTTC
>ENA-OPZM01000986-OPZM01000986.1-human-gut-metagenome-genome-assembly--contig:-NODE-986-length-10828-cov-15.345856_pt1 | contig 10828 bp, 13 predicted proteins | sample MGYA00242478_ERZ504493 | MGnify/ENA primary metagenome ERZ504493 (study PRJEB26092, sample SAMD00036227) | human gut metagenome | host: Homo sapiens | study: EMG produced TPA metagenomics assembly of...
CGAAACCTACCCGGAAGCGGTGCTCGTATCGGAATGGGGTGACCCCGAAGAGGCGCTGCACGCCGGATTCGACATGGACTTCCTGCTGCATTTCGGGCCTCGCATTATCTTGACCTGTTCCGCGAGAATCCGTATTTTTCGGCCGGATCTTCCGAAGCTACGGGCAGCGCCGAAACTGCCGAAACGAAACACGACGGCGAACGCAGCGAATGCGACGGCGCGGGCAGCAGCGGGTGCGACAGCAACGGCAATTCAGTCGTCGACGGAGACAATCCAAATTGCAATAACGACAATGTCGGCAATGCGAGCGGCGACATCAAGGCGTTTGTGGACACATATACGGCCATGCTTGCCAGCACCGCCGGAACGCCTGGATACATCTGCATTCCGTCGGGCAATCACGACATGATCCGCATGCGCGACACCTTGACCACCGATGAAATGAAGCTCGCGTTCACATTCCTGCTGACCATGCCCGGCTGCCCGTTCATCTACTACGGCGACGAAATCGGCATGCGCTACATGCACGGGCTCAAATCCAAGGAAGGCGGATACGAGCGCACCGGATCGCGCACACCAATGCAATGGAGCTGCGCAACCAACGCAGGATTCTCCGCAGCCCGGCCCGATGATCTGTATCTGCCGATCGATGCCGACAGCGAGCGCCCGAACGTGGCTTCGCAGACCGGACGCAGCGACTCGCTACTGGAAACCGTACGCGCACTGAACACGCTACGCCTGGCACATCCCGCACTGCAGGCCGACGGAGCATCGAGTTCCTCTACGCGGAAGATCACGCGTATCCGCTGGTGTACGCGAGAAGCTCCGAGGCCGGCGAAGCCGAACGCGACGCAACTGACGGCGAACGCAGCGGAACAGCACACGAAACCAGCTGTGAAACACCTTGTGAAACATGCAGCAAGATTAATCGCGAAGCAGGTGGCGAGCGCATCGTCGTCGCCATCAATCCGTCAAACACCGACGCAAGCTGCACACTGCCGAGCGACTATGTGAAACTGCTGTCTGGCGGCTTAGCGCAGGAAATATCGCAAGAACCAGCGGAGAAACCAACGCAAGAACCAACGGAGAAACCAACGCTGCTGAGCATCGGCAACCCCGCACGCTTCGACGGCACCCAACTGCACGTCCCAGCCCGCAGCGCCACCATCCTCCCCTGCTAATCCCGCCCCCAGCGTGTCCGATTCTGAAGAATCGGACATCCAAGCGCCTCAAAACATGTTCCGGTTGTCCGATTCACCAGAAACGGATAACCGGAACACCAAAACAGACCCACGGTTGTCCGATTCTCCAGAATCGGTCATTCAAGCGCCCCACTTTGACCTGTAGTTGTCCGATTCAGGAGAAACCGATACTCTGGTACTCAAAAACACATCCTGGTTGTCCGATTCGGGAGAAACGGACATTCACGCACCCAAAAGTACGTTCCAGTTGTCCGATTCTCCAGAATCGGACACTCAAGGCGACGAAAACGCGTAAAGGCCGTTCCGCGGAACTTGCAATCTGCGGAACGCCTTTACGAGCAAACAATTTCAGGACTGCGCTACCTTGCGCCCCTTGGCGTCGATCTCACCGTCGATACGGCGGAAAATCCAGTTGTAGATCCACGCGCAACAGTATTGCGGCAACGTGACGCCCATCAAAATCAGCAGCGGAATCATATATATGAAAAACTGCGCATACAGCACGGCGAACGCGGCCAAAATCACCAGCATGCACAAGGTGCGCGGGAAAAAGCCGAGCGCAAGTTTCGTCGCATTCTTCAACGTTTCGGAAGTCGGATTCTCATAGCGAGAAAGCAGCGGGAAGAAGTACTGCGCAATCGCAATAATCACCAATCCCATGAACGCGACGCACGCCATCAGCGGCCCGCGCATCGACCCCATGGACCGGGCGAGCATGCGTCGACCACCAGCACAATCGCCGCCAGCAGGAACGCAAGCCACGGCAGCAGCGACTGCTTGAGATTGCGCTTGAACGAGTCGAAAAACTGGCGCGCCACATACGTTTCCTCATGGCGGACCATGCGCCAGAGCACACTGTGCATCGCAGTGAACGATGCGCCGGCCGTGACGACCGGCAGGCAGCACAACAGCGTGAGCACGTTGAGAATAATCAGATCGAACAGCACGCCCATAATGGCGAAAAACATGTTGTCTTGATCGAAAAGCTTTGACATCTTTGACATAAGCTCACCTTACCCGTTTTTGCTGGGATTTCAGCTGATTCCCGGGAAAATTGTTTTCCCGATAAGACGATTTCTCGAAAAAACGAAAATGCGAATCTCCTTCCTGAAGGAGAGGTGACAGGAAGGACGATTACAGATTTATGGATTTATGCGCGGTCAGGCAGCGACCGGATCAGGCGAGGCTGAATCAGCCACGACCGGCGGATTGGCGATCAGATCGTCCGTGCGGTGCTCACCGGCGGCATCACGCCATTCGAGCGTGGCGACGGACGCGGTGTTCTCCACACCAAGACCACGGCCCGGCTCAAACGTGAGCGTGGCCTGAGTGGTCGTGCCCTCCCACGTGAAGCTGATGGACGTATCGCCGTCGGCGCTGTACGAGAAGGTGCCATCGAACGCATCAAGCTCGTTGCGGAACTTGGCAAGCGCGTTCAGTGCCTTCACCACCGGACGCTGCAGATTCTCGTCGATCTCAGCCGTGGAATAGTAATGGCGATTGATATCGCGGCCATTGTTGGTCTTGCGCAGCAGCTCCATGTCATTCTTGCCGGCAAGCGCGCCGACATAGTAGACCTGCGGAACGCCCGGCAGGAAGAACTGCACCGCGCGAGCCGCAATATAGTGCTGATCGTTGCATCCCAGCGCCGAATAGTAGGTGCTGTTGACCTGATACAGGTCAAGATTGGATGCGGCGGCACCGGTAGCGGCCTGCGATTCGCCGTGAGTGTTCGCATGAATGGCGTTGACGAGATTGTCGACATCCTCATCCGGCACGAGCCCCTTGAGCGAACGGTCCAGCTGATCGGAACCGATGTCGATCACGCCGATGCCATCATGCGTGTCAAGTACGGTGACGGCATTGTTCGGACGGATGTCGGTCCAATGCGCGACCGGCTCGACATGACCGGTATTCAGCGAATGCAGCAGCAGCGGCGGAAGGGCGAAATCGTAGACGCGATCGACCTTCGACGCGATCTCGACCTGCTTCTTGTAGTAGGAATGCACTTCGATGAGGATTTCCAAGCCGCGCTTGACGCCCTCCTCGCGCAGGCGGGAGATGAGCTTGAACGTTTTCGACGTCATGAAGCAGCTGGTACCGGCTTCCTTGGCACCGTAGCCGACGGCGTCAAGACGAATGTAGCTGACGTGGGATGCGGCCATCTGGTCGAAAATCGACATCAGGTATTCCCAGCCTTTGTCGGAATCCGTGTCGATATCGACCTGCTGCGGGGTGAAGCTGACCCAGACCAGGCGAGTCTTGCCCGCGAACTTGTAGTGGGTGAACGGCAGACCCGGGCGCGGACGGTAGATGCCGGCCAGATCCTCTTCGGTCGCGCCGTTCGGAAAGACGGAACTCATGGTCAGGAACATCGGGTAATACTCGGATTCCTCGCCCTTTTCAAGCACGTCTTGGAACTGCTTGGATTCCCAGCTCATGTGGTTGACGATGGCGTCGACCATGATGCCGTGGGTCTTGGAAAGTTCGGCGACATCGTCCCAGCCGCCGAGGCGCGGGTCGACCTTGGTATGGTCGATGGGGTCGAAGCCTGCATCCGCGCCGTCGAATGGAGTGAAGAACGGCAGGATATGCACGCCGTCATACACGCCGTCGAAACGGGTGCGCAGGATGTCGGTCATCGAGCTGAGGGTGCCGTCGCCGAGGCGATCGGCGTAGGTGATGAGCTGCACTTTGTTTTTCATGGGACCTCCCTTGGTTCATGGGTGCGGGTGCAATGTGTGCGCGTCTGCCTGTTTGTTGTTTACGTATTTGCATACTCACGTATGTATCGAACCGGTTCGATATTACCTCGAAAAGGGCGTCAATGTCCAGTCACACAGCGGAATGCGCGTGTCGAACCGGTTTGATGCGGTGTTCTATGCAGCCCAGACTGTCCGACCCCAACCCAGCGTTCCAACGCGCAGCATCAACGCGTGGTATCGCCTGGCACCAGCGTCATGGGAATAAGCACGTTCGGCTCGAACGGCTTGGGGATGTTCTTGCGCGAGGCGTTGGCCGCAGCCGCCTCTTCATTGGCGATCGCCTGCACCATATGGTCGGCCGCCGACTGCGCGATCGCCGAGAAATCCTGTGCGACCGCGGTCAGCTTCATACCGGCCAAATCGGTCAAATACGTACCATCATAGGCGACGACCTGCAGCTCGTCGGGAATGGAAATTCCGCGGCTCAACGCCTCACGCACGCAGAACGCCGCGCCAATATCGGAGCTGACCACGGCATCGACGCCGTCGGTCGCCACCCCATCAAGCGCACGGCTGACCGCACGATGATAGCCGGCGAAATCCATCACCTCACCGGCCTCGATATACTCATACTTCACGCCCGCGGAGGTCAATTCCTGTTCCAACGTGAGGTAGTAGCGCACCGTCGGGAACGTGGTCTTTCCCAAATCGAACGACCCCTCCTCGACTTCGCCGCGGACCGCCAGATCGAAGAACTGATCGCGCGGACCGCCAATCATCACCACATGGCGCGCGCCATTGCGAATCAGCATCTGCGCAATCAGTCGCCCACCCTGCTCGTGGTCAGATCCGATCGACGAAATACCATTTCCAAGCACGCGATCGAATGCGACGATCGGGCGGTGGATGGACGTCCAATAATCGCCGGGATGCGAGGTGTGAGCGCACATGACGATGCCGTCCATCATGTGCCTGCGCAGCATATCGACGTATTGGATTTCGCCGTCCGTCTCGTCGGTGGTGGAGCACAGCATGGTGCGCAGCCCCTGCGCGGCGAGCGCATGCTGCAGGTGCGCGGTAAACGTTGCAAAGAACGGGTGACGAATGGTGGGCACGATGACGCCGACCAGATTCGTGCGATCGTGGTACAGGTTGCGGGCAAGCTCGTTTGGCACGTAATTGAGGCTTGCATGGCCTTACGCACGCGGTCGCGCATGTCGTTGGATACATACCCGTTGCCGTTCACCACCAGTGAGACGGTGCTCAGAGACACCCCGGCCTTCTTCGCCACATCGCGCATGCCGACCATGATCGCACCTTCCCCGTTATCACTGTTCCATCGTCGTATTCTCACGTGCTTGCCGCGCGCTTTCCGTGCGCTTCTCGCGAGATATTACATTCATTTACATTCTCTCGAACCTGTTCGACAGTCCGGCGTGTATATCGCTTAACGGGGTTACCCCTTTACTTGATTTTCAATATTGATTTTCGTATGCTGCCCACGACACGGAAAACGGCAGCACAGCACAACAAAAGAAACGGCGCAAAGCTTGCGATATCCACACTCACTTTGCGCCGTCTTCTTGTATTGATGATGACCTACATTGCGATCAGTCGGTCGGCACGTCGCCGGACTGGGTGTGGTCAAAGACCGGCTTGTTGTCTTTGTCGAAGGCGTAGACGCCGATGTTCGCGGAGCTCGGATCATTGTTCTTATTGAACGGTCCGATACCGGTCTGGCCCTGGTACTGGATATCCTTGCCATCCTTCAGCAGCGGCTTGGTCTGGTCGAATGCAATCACCAGCGTCGCATCCGGCTGGCGGCCTTGATGGCGGTTGCGCTCAGATTTCTTTCATGTTACTCAGCGACCGTCCGCGTAACGTGAAAATTACGCCGGATTGGCGAGCAGCGCAATGCCGAAACCGGTGGCCACGCAAATGAGAGGCACCGCGACGGTTGCTATTCCATAGCCCAGAGCCAGCGTAAAACGACGCTGGCGAATCAATGAAACCACTTCGTTGAGCGCCGTGGAGAATGTTGAGAAACCACCGAGAAATCCGACAACGAACATCATGACCGTGTCCATATCCACCGATTGCGAATAGTAGGACATCATGCGATGCCCGCGCATAGCGAGGCGACGCCATTGATGACGAGCGTGGATAGCGGGAAGTTGCGGTTCGTTCTCCGATTCTCGCGATTCCAGCCTCGTTGAATTGACACGTCGAGCACGTAACGGGCCATGGCGCCAAGACCGCCGAACAGACAGATCATCCACATCATCAGCGCACCTCCCCGGTAGCCGGGTCGGCGATAAGCGAAATCTCCGCAGTGATCGGTTTGGGCTCGAAGCTGGGCGGAAGCGGGTTAGCCGGCTGCTGGATCGGCTGCGACTGCTGCTGGGGCTGCTGGATTGGTTGCGACTGCTGAATCGGCTCGGGCAGCTGCCCCAAGTCTGAAGTATCCTGCTCGCGCAGCAACGGCTGCGATGGCTGTGCCAGCTGAGGAACGGCCAGCGGAGGAATCTGCGGAACGCGGCCCGTCTGCATAGTCTGGCTGGCGGTCGGCGGCACGGTTGGTGTTTCGACTCGCGGAACCTGTCCCGTCTGTGCAATCTGCTGGGCCGCCTGCGCGGCCTGCTGCGCCGCCTGCGCGGCTTCCATTGCGGCCTGCGCGGCAGAACGCGCCACGTCGGCCACTTTCACATGGCGTACGCCCTGCGTGTCCGATTCGGCAGAATCGGACACGGAAACAGCTGAAAACGCACCCTGAACCCGCTTTCGAGTACTCCGTGACAGCAGTGCCTGCATCAGAACCACGCCGGCGGCGGCAGTGAGCAAACCGCCTGCAAAATTTCCCGCAAGATAGCCAAGCGCACTGGCGATATGCCGCTCGTGCAGACCTTCCATCGTTTCCAGCATCACGCCGGACATCGTCGAAAGCCCACCGAGCAAGCCAAGCCCAACACCACGGCTGACAACCTGCCGCACCCGGCGACGCAGCCACGAAGCGGTCGCCATGAATTCGGTCAGCATCGCGAACAGGAAGCAGGCGACCATATTCGACACAAACGTGCCCACAACGAACGGCGTCCCGCTGACCGACGGCAGAAGCATATCCAACGCATGCCGACAGCCGACTCCAACAAATCCACCGACGAACACCACAACATACATCAGTCCGTCGGCGAGCGGATTGAACCGCGCCTGCATACGTTTCATCGGTGCCAGGGGAATCGTAGGCGGATCCATGGTGTTAGCGGCGGGCGTGGTTGCACCAGCATGCGTCACCTCAACAGTGTCGATTGCCTGCGTGATGGGATGCGAGTCCTCACCCGCAGTCACCACGTCTCCCGGCGATTGTTCTTGCGATTCCATTGCGCTCCCCCTGTACTGGCCTTCCGCGGACAGCGTTGTTCCGCTCATAGGCCGTGCAACAACGAGCTGGGCCGCGGTTGCCGCCTTCCTAACGCATATGAGTTTACACGGAGCGCCAACGTATGCACCCTGGATGTCCGATTCCGCAGATTCGGACATCCAGAGTCCAGCCGAATTCAGCCAGGCTCAGTCAAGCCGGGCATCACACAGCCGCCGCATCGCAGGTCGTACCTCGCGCTCCTCCTCGCCACTGAACAGCACCACCAGATAGTCACCGGCACGCAGCCGTGTATCACCGCGCGGCACGATCTCGCTTTCGCCGCGACGCAGGCCGATGATCAGACACCCAGACGGCCAACGCACGTCACGCACCCGCTTGCCGTCCGCAATCGCCCCCATTTCCAATGGCAGTTCCATAATGCCGCTGCCCACATGGCTTGCGATTGCCATCTGCATGCCTTGCGCACGCACGTACCGCTCCAGCAACTCCCCATAGATCGGTTTGGTGCGCAGCAGATCGGACACCAACAGCGCGATGAAAGCGACGGCAGCGACCGGCAGCATGTGCGTCAACGTTCCGGACATCTCCACAGCCAACAGAATCGACGTGATCGGCGTTTTCACGGACGCGGCGAGCGTGCCCGTCATCACGCACACCGCAAACACCGCCACTGCGTCGGATGGCAGATCACCAAATCGATGCAACACTTCACCGCAGATGCCGCCGGCCAACGAACCGACCGCAAGAATCGGCATGAAAATACCGCCAGGCGCGCCTGAGCCGAAACTCGTGGATGTGAACAGCATCTTCGCCACGAACAGCAGACACAGCATTCCCAAGCCGACGCGCGCATGTTCGGCGGTATCAATCAGATTCGAGCCGCCGCCGAGCACGTCGGGCAACCAGATGCCGACAGGCAACGCGATCGCAATCGCAATCATCGGGCGGCTCCATGCCGGCAGTTTGCCGTACAGCGTCTGGAAGCCAAGCAACGAGCGGTTCATCAGCGAACCAACCAAACCGGCCACCAATCCCAACGGAATCAGCCACACATACTCTTCCAACGACAGCTGACCGATATCACCGAAATCCAAAACCGGACGCAGACCGAAACAGTATTTCGAGACGAAATCGGCGGTCAGCGATGCGGCAGTGGCACCCATCAGAATCGCAGGGGAAAAACTCCGATGCACCCCTTCCAAAGCGAACATCATGCCGGACAGCGGCGCGCTGAACGCGGCGGACAAGCCTGCCGCGGCACCGGCGGTGACCAGATAATGCTCCTGCATGTCCTCACGGCGGTGGCCGCGCAAACGGTGGGACACACACTGCGCTCCCGACGCACCAATCTGAATGGACGGCCCCTCACGGCCGAGCGACAGACCAAACAACGCGCCCAACAGTCCACCGACGAAACGGACTGGCAGAATCGTCTGCCAACGCATCTTCAAGCCGCATATCACCACGCCGTTGGTCTGCGGGATGCCGCTGCCACCGGCCATCGGCTCCTTGCCGACCATCCACGCGATCGCCAGCGCGGCCGCCACCGCGGCAACCGCCCACGGCGCAATCAGCCACGGGGTCTCGCGAATCCGCGCATATATCCAGCGGGACGCATCCGTGCCGTATTCGATGCCGAGACGGTATACGACGACCAGCAATCCTGAAACCAGACCAATGACTATGCCGGCCGCCGCCATCTTCCACTTCAAGTGGTCGAATCGCGGAATCAGCCGGCGGATATCATGTGCCGCGTCGTTGCCAGTCAAGCCGGGAAACTCGTTGCCGACGGTCAGTCGACCAGCGAATTGATCTGGATGATATGGTCGCGCTGCGGGCCGGTGCCGATCACGGAGATACGGCAGCCGGACAGTTCCTCAAGACGCTTGACGTAATCCTGACAGGTCTTCGGCAGATCATTGAAGTCGTGGATTTGGGAAATATCCTCGTCCCAACCCGGCATGGATTCGTAGATCGGCTTCGCTGCCGCGAATTCGGACTGATCAGTAGGCATATCGTCGCGGCGTTCGCCGTTGACATCATAGGCCACGCACAATGGGATTTCCTTCAGGCCGGTAAGCACGTCGAGCTTGGTGAGCACGATGTCGGTCAGGCCGTTGACCTGAGCCGCATAACGATTGACGACCGCATCGAACCAGCCACAACGACGCGGACGGCCGGTGGTCACGCCGTACTCGTGGCCCTGGGCTCGCAGCCATTCGCCTTCCTCGCCGAACAGCTCGGTCGGGAACGGTCCTTCGCCCACGCGGGTCACGTACGCTTTGGAAACGCCGATCACGCGGGTGATCTTGGTCGGGCCGACACCGGTACCGGTGCATGCGCCGCCGGCAGTCGGGTTGGAGGACGTGACAAACGGATATGTGCCGTGATCCACGTCGAGCATAGTGGCCTGGCCGCCTTCGAACAGCACGGTCTTGCCTTCGTCAAGTGCCTTATTGAGCACCAGCGAGGTGTTGGCCACGTACGGCTTCAAACGTTCGCCGAGCTTGAGCAGCTCATCCGTGGTTTCGTTCACATCAATCGGACGACGATTGTACAGCTTCACCAGCATCTGGTTCTTCTGATGCAGCTTGCCTCAACCTTGTCGTGCAAATGCTCAGCATTGAACAGGTCGTGCACGCGGATGCCCACGCGATTAATCTTGTCGGCATACGCAGGTCCAATGCCGCGACCGGTGGTACCGATCTTGTGCTTACCCAGGAAACGTTCCGTCACCTTATCAAGCACACGATGATACGGCGCAATAATGTGCGCACCCTCACTCACCAGCAGTCGGGAGCAGTCCACACCGCGGCTTTCCAAGCCGTCGATCTCTTCGAAAAGCACTTCAGGATCAACAACAACACCGTTGCCGATAACCGGAGTCGCGGTCGGGCTGATGATGCCGGAGGGCAGCAGGTGCAGCGCATACGATTCGTCGCCGACCACCACGGTATGGCCCGCATTGTTGCCGCCGTTGAAGCGGGCAACATAGTCGACCTTCGTGCCGATCAGGTCGGTCGCCTTACCCTTGCCTTCGTCTCCCCACTGGGCACCGATCAAAACAATTCCAGGCATGTTGTTGCACCTCCGCGCGTATGCGATTTCGCCTCAAAGCCTTACCAAGGCCTTACAAAGACTATCCTGCGCCCTCTACCGGATATCTGCCGGATATGCACCGATCGGCCGTTGAAACTAGTCAGTTCCATCGTTTTCGTCTCATACAACGCGACACACCCACCGTGCCGCCACACGCCGCATGCATTACGCGGCGCGTGCGGCATCACACTACTTCAACGCCTTGCCCGCGCTGCCAAGCTGCCTGCAAGCCTCCACCACGCGTGCGGCCATGGCGCTTTCCGCTTCGCGCCCCCACGAACGCGGGTCGTACATCTTCTTGTTGCCCACCTCGCCATCGATTTTGAGCACCGAATCATAGTTGGAGAACATGTGACCGGCCACCGCACGGCTGAATGCGTACTGCGTATCGGTGTCGATGTTCATCTTCACCACGCCGTAGCTCACGGCCTGCGCGATCTCCT
>ENA-OPZM01000989-OPZM01000989.1-human-gut-metagenome-genome-assembly--contig:-NODE-989-length-10813-cov-1.804511_pt1 | contig 10813 bp, 16 predicted proteins | sample MGYA00242478_ERZ504493 | MGnify/ENA primary metagenome ERZ504493 (study PRJEB26092, sample SAMD00036227) | human gut metagenome | host: Homo sapiens | study: EMG produced TPA metagenomics assembly of...
GATAGTCAGAGGATCAAGTATAATGAGTCATATAAAATGTTGACGGGAGGGATTTGTCATGGGAAGTTATCTGAATCCGGGAAATGAAGCATTTGCGGTTGCATTAAATTCTGAGATTTATGTTGATAAAACAGGACTGCTGACTTATACGAATAAAGTCATGAACACTCTGCAGGGATATATCTGCAACAGCCGCCCGCGGCGGTTTGGAAAATCAATTACGGCAAACATGCTCACCGCGTATTACAGCAAGGGCTGCAGTTCGAAAGAAATGTTTTCCGGGCTGGAAATCAGCAGGGCAAAGGATTTTGAAAAACATCTGAATCAGTATGATGTGCTCCACTGGGATATCCAATGGTGTATGGAACCGGCAGGCGGACCGGAGCGGATTGTTTCTTATATCTCAGAAAAAACGATTTCGGAGTTAAAAGAATATTATCCCCATATCCTTCCAGAAGAAATCCGGTCACTGCCGGAGGCGCTGTCACGGATCAACGCGGCATCCGGGACAAAATTTATTGTGATTATAGACGAATGGGATGTTCTGATTCGTGACGAGGCGGCGGATCTCAAAACACAGGAAGAATATATCAATTTTCTGCGGGCGATGTTCAAAGGGACGGAGCCGACAAAATATATTCAACTGGCATATCTGACAGGTATTTTGCCTGTAAAAAAAGAAAAGACACAGTCGGCGCTGAACAATTTCAAAGATTATTCGATGCTGTATGCCGGGCCGATTGCAGCATATGTAGGTTTTACAGAAACAGAAGTTCAAAAACTATGTGAAGTATATGGTCAGAAGTTTGAAGAAGTCAAACGATGGTACGACGGTTATCAGATTGGGAAATATCATGTATACAATCCAAATGCCGTTGTGAACCTGATGCTCGAAGGCGAATTCCAGAGCTACTGGTCCGGAACCGCATCCTATGAGGCGATTGTTCCGCTGATCAATATGGATTTTGATGGCCTGAAAAGTGCCGTAATCGAAATGCTTTCAGGAGATCATGTTCCGGTTGATGTTACCTCTTTTCAGAACGATACCGTTAGCTTCGCCAATAAAGACGATGTGCTGACGTATCTGATTCACCTTGGATATCTGGCCTATGACCGGACATTTAGAACTGCTTTTATTCCGAATGAGGAAATCCGTCAGGAATTGATTCTGGCAACGAAAAGGAAAAAATGGAATGAGTTGATTGTATTTCAAAAAGAATCAGAGCAGCTTCTGAAAGATACAATTCAGATGAATGGAAACGCAGTAGCAAAAGAAATTGAAAAAATTCACAGGGAATATACTTCTGTGATTCAGTATAACAATGAAAACTCACTCAGCAGTGTTCTGTCCATTGCCTATTTGAGTTCCATGCAATACTATTTCAAACCAATCCGCGAATTTCCCGCGGGTCGTGGATTTGCAGACTTTGTGTTTATTCCAAAGCCGGAGTTTCAGAATTATTACCCGGCGCTTGTTGTGGAACTGAAATGGGACAAAAGCGTCAGAGCAGCATTAGATCAGATCAGAGACAGAAAATATCCGGAGTCTGTTGCATGCTATGCAGGGGAGCTTTTGCTGGTGGGAATTAACTACAATGAAAAAACAAAAGAACATGAATGCCGGATTGAAAAGTATGAAAAATAAGGGCATATTTCAATTTCAGTTTACAGAGATAAAAGAGTATGGATAAGATAGAGATATATCATTATTTAAAAAGGCAAATATAGCGTATGAAATTACGGAACATAAGGCAGTTTTCAATATGGAAGAAGCAGATGCTGTTGATTTGCCGTATCCAGAGTGGGGCGCTAAAAATTTTATTTGTTCGCGACGATAAAAAAACGTAATTATTATTTGATAACGATGAAAGGGAACAAGCGAGTAGATTTGAAAGCGTTTCGCAGGCAACGTGGTCTGCGTGCACTTTCTTTTGCATCTGCGGAGGAATTATTTGATATTATGAAACTGATACCCGGTGCCGTTACGCCGCTTGGTATTCTAAACGATGCCGAACACAGAGTTCAAGTCTTCATGGACGTGGAATTTGTCGGAAATAAAATTGGTGTTCATCCAAATGATAATACAGCAACCGTTTGGATGCAGGCTGATGATTTAATGAAAATAATTCAGAAGCATGGAAATACTGTGGAATACGCATGTATATAATCGAAAGGTATTGCTGAAAAGTCTGAAAAAAGAAAAGTTCACAAACAAAAATGGTTCTCATTCTGCACTAAATATGTTTACCGAGTATTCCATGACAGATCCCGGTGATCTGGCGGAATATTTTGGCTTCACAGAGCAGGAGATATCTGCCCTCTGTGAAAAAATATGAGATGAGTTTTGAAGAAGCAAAAAACGTGGTACGATGGTTATCAGTTGATTACGCATCGGCAGACTGGAGACGAAATTTATTCCATGTATAGCCCGAAATCTGTGGTAGAAGCCATGCTGCGCCACAAATTCGGAACCTATTGGAACCAGACGGAAACGCATGAGGCCTTAAAAATTTATATTCAAATGGATATGGATGGCCTGAAAGATTCTGTGGTTCGAATGCTTGCCGGTATCAATTATAATAAAAAAACGAAGAAACATGAATGTGTTATTGAAGTAATGCAAAAATAAAAACGGAAGTCTCATGTCTGCGCAGTAAGGGTGGTGGATATGGGACTTTTTTGGTAAAGATAAATAAAATTTATGGAGGAAACAGAATGATTATTGATTCTTATGATATCAACAGCGAGCCGATTGTAAAGCTGGAGAATTTTTATGGGGAGAAGCAGCATCTGGTAAAAAAATGTATGGTAATTTTTTTCAAAAGTAATATATGAATACATGCTTGAAAAATTCCCATGCCGACAGATTGCAGAAGTAAGAGCATGCAATGGAAATATACCGGTTTGGACTCTGCCATATGAGGAAGAAACGATTGCTTTCTACCTGACACCAATTGGTTCCGCTCTTGCAGCAGGAACGATTGCCGAAGTCAATCATTTAACAGGAGCATCCGTCTTTATCATGTTTGGCTCGTGCGGCAGTCTGGACAAAGAAGCAACCGATGGAAAGTTTATTCTCCCAACGGAGGCATACCGGGGAGAAGGACTGTCCTATTATTTTGCAGAACCGCAGGACTACATAAAAATAAAAAACACGGACAAACTGGCGGAATTTTTCAAAGAAAGGAAACTGCCATACGTTCAGGGGCGCGTATGGACGACAGACAGTATGCTTCGGGAAACGGTAAATCTTGTAAGAAAACGAAAAGAAGAAGGATGCATTGCCGTGGAAATGGAACTCGCAGGCGTTCAGGCGATCAGTGATTTTTATGGATTTGAACTGTATGATTTTCTTGTTGCGGGAGATGTGCTGATCGAAGGAAACTATGAAACGGATGGATTATCTGCCGCTAACCACGATCTGGACAAGCTGTTTCTGGCGCTGCAGATAGCGAAAAGTGTATAAAATTACAATGTTTGAGGAAAAAGAAATATTTCAGAGCCGTTTGCAGAAACTTTTAGATAATACGAAAGCGGGAATTATGTATGGAGAATGGAATGACAATGGGCGATTGCTTACGGACGAATAAATTAATCATTTTAAGAGGAAATTCCGGCAGTGGAAAAACAACTATTGCAAAGGAATTACAGCAAGTGTTCGGAAATAATACAATGTTGATCTCGCAGGATGTTATCCGAAGAGATATGCTCAAAGTCAAAGACGGAGAAAATACAAAGGCGCTGCCTCTTCTGGAAGACTTCTGCGATATGGAAGAAAACACAGCGAGATTGTTATTCTGGAAGGAATACTGAATGCGGAATGGTATCGTGCATTATTTGAGCTGGCAGTAGCTTTATATGGAAAAAATATATACGCATATTACTTCGACATCCCCTTCGAGGAGACCGTGAAGCGCCACAAAACAAAGCCGAACTGCAATGATTTCAGTGCAGAAGATATGCAGAGATGGTGGAACGAAAAAGATTATACATCCGTTCTGTATGAAACCAGAATAACGGCGGATCAGGACAGAGAAAGCATAGTTCGTGACATCTGTCAAAACATAATATCCAATGGAAAATAATTGCTTCGGACAGGGAATGATCTTTGTTCTGCCAGAGAAATATGATAAAATAGAAACAGAAATAAATTTTTGCAAGCCTGTCGGTGGTAAAGGATTTAGGAAGGAGCAGACCCATGAAATCAGTAATTTCCATTGGAAATCAGGATTTTATATCCATCAGAAAGAATAACTGTTTTTATATCGATAAGACGGATTTTATCAGGGAATGGTGGGACAATCAGGACAGTGTTACTCTGATCACACGCCCAAGAAGATTCGGCAAGACCCTGAATATGAGTATGGTCGAATATTTCTTTTCCGTAAATCATTCCGAATGACAGCAAAATATTTTTGAAGACCTTGTCATCTGGAAAGAGGAAAGATTTCGTAAGCTGCAGGGAACGTATCCGGTGATTTCCCTCAGCTTTGCAGATATCAAGGCAACCACATATGAGACTGCAAGAAGAGCGGTAATTCGTAAGCTGGTAAAATTATATAGTACTTTTGAATTTGTCAAATCCAGCAAAGTATTAAATGAAAAAAGACCGCGCCTATTTTGATTCCGTTGAAGAAAATATGTCGGATGATGCGGCAGCAGTAGCTGTCAATTATCTGTCCGATTATCTGAGCCGCTATTACGGAAAAAAGGTGATTATTCTTCTGGATGAGTATGATACTCCTTTGCAGGAATCGTATATTCATGGGTATTGGGAGAATCTTACTGCGTTTATCAGAAGCCTGTTCAATTCCACATTCAAAACGAATCCCTATATGGAACGGGGACTGCTGACAGGAATAACAAGAGTCAGTAAAGAATCTATCTTTTCCGATCTGAATAATCTTGAAGTTGTAACAACAACATCGGAAAAGTACAGCGGCTCGTTTGGCTTTACAGAAGAAGAAGTCTTTCATGCGCTGGAGGAAAATGGGCTGTCCGATGAAAAAGGAACCGTTCGCTATTGGTATGATGGATTTTTCCTTTGGAAAACGGAAGGATATTTACAATCCGTGGTCCATTACAAAATATCTGGACACGGGAGAATATGGAACGTACTGGGCAGACACCAGCGGAAATATGCTGATCTCCAATCTGATCCGTCGAAGTCCTGCAAAGATCAAGACGGAAATGGAAGATTTATTAAACGGCAGAGTGATCTGCACAGAATTGGATGAGCAGGTTATTTTTGAACAGCTTGGCAGAAAGCGGGGAGCCATCTGGAGTCTTATGCTTGCGAGCGGATATCTGAAAGTGGATCGGTACGAAATGGATAACCGAACAGGAAAGCGCCAGTATGATTTGAAAGTGACAAATCATGAGACAATGCTGATGTTTGAACAAATGATAGAGGACTGGTTTACAGAAGAAGATTCTGCATATGGCAATTTTAAAGATGCTCTGCTTGCCGGAGATCTGGATTATATGAACCAGTTTATGAATCAGGTAGCACTTCAGACATTCAGCAGTTTCGACACGGGCGGAAAACCATCAGAGGAACTCGAACCAGAAAGATTTTACCATGGATTTGTCCTTGGGCTGATTGTTGATCTGGCCGGAAAATACAGAATCACTTCCAACAGAGAAAGTGGATTCGGAAGGTATGACGTAGTAATGGAGCCATTGAAAGAAAACCTGGATGCGATCGTAATGGAATTTAAGGTTCAGAACACATCAAAAGAAAAGTCGCTGGAAGAGACGGTGGAGCATGCACTTCGTCAGATTCAGGAAAACAGTATGACACAGAATTGCTTGCCAGAGGAATCGCAAAGGAGCGGATCAGGTATTATGGATTTGCGTTTCGGGGGAAGAAAGTGTTGATTGGAAATTAAAATGAGAGAAAATATGAAAATCAGAAAAGCAGAACTGAAAGACCTGTCCAGAATTGCGGAAATTTTCGTGTTCAACAACCGAATCAATTATTTCCCGATTTTTCACGAGGAGGCCTATTCCTTCGGTGAAATGCAGGTAGTTCCGATGATCGACCAGTACTTTAAGAAAGAAGAAATCTTAAACCGCATCTATGTCTACGATGATGGAATTATAAGAGGTTTTACAGAAATCAACGGAACCGAAATCTGTAAACTATACGTAGATCCATGTCTGCAGAACAACGGGGTCGGCCACGCGCTGATTACCTTTGTAATTGAAAAGTTTGACGCAGACCATCTATGGGCATTGGAGAAAAACACGCGTGCCATTGCGTTTTACAACCGCCACGGATTTCAGTGGACAGGAACGAAACAGCTGGAAGCAGGAACGACAGAATATCTGATGGAATTAAGACGATGAGAGCGCGGCGTGTTTTCTGTTCTTCCTGTAAAAATTAAAGCAGGAGAAAACGGTCTTGTATTTTAACCGAATCAAGCAAGTAGCGAAGCGGATTGCGAATATCCGCTTTACTGAAGCAAAAATAGCCGAAAAGCCTGTTCTACCGTATCGGTCATATTTTCTGCCGCATTTTTCACATCCATAGCTTCTTCGAGTGAAACGACGCTCCGCAGAATCGGGAAAAAGGCATCAATTCCGGCGGCGTTGCATGCAGATGCATCCTTTGTGACACAGCCGGAGAACGCAAGGACAGGTTTGCAGTATTCTTTTGAAAGTTTTGCAACTCCGATCGGCGCTTTTCCCATCACGGTTTGCCCGTCGAGCCGTCCTTCGCCGGTGATAACAAGATCAGCATCTTTTACATCATCACGAAGTCGGGTTTCATCCAGTATGATCTGAATGCCGGGTTCCAGTGAAGCAGAAAGAAACGTCTGAAAAGCAAATCCAAGTCCGCCCGCAGCACCCGTTCCAGGAAATTCCGCGTCAACGTTCGGGAATGTTTTCCGGCAGAGTGCGGCGTAGGAGGCAAGCGATGTGTCCATACGTTTGATCATGACAGCATCCGCGCCTTCTGCGGTCCGAAAACGGCGCTGCAGCCGTTGGAACCGCAGAGCGGATTCGTTACATCGCAGGCAATACGGAAGGTGCATTCCGAAAGTTCCGGCAGAACGTGATCTGCCGTAATCGCGGTAAGAGATTCCAGTCCGACAGCACCAAAAGGAACCTGTTTTCCTTCTGCATCGAGCAGTCCGAAACCGAGTGCCTGTAGCATACCAATACCGCCGTCATTTGTGGCACTTCCGCCGATTCCAATGATAAAGCGGTGGCAGCCATTGCGGATGGCATCGCAGATAACCTCACCGACACCGTACGTTGTGGCGTACAGCGGATTTTTCTCATCGCCGTGTACCTGCGTAATACCGGCAGCCCCCGACATCTCGATAATGGCGGTCTGCGTTCGGTCGATGATGCCATACGGGCAGATAACCTGCTTTCCGGCAGGACCGGTCACCGAAACGGAGACAAGCCGTCCGCCAAGACCTTCGGTCAGTGCCTGAACGGTACCTTCACCGCCATCGGCAAGCGGGCGCACAACCGTCTCCACCTTCGGATCGACACGATAAATCCCGGTGGCGGCCGCTGTTCCAGCCTGCAGAGAGGAAAGGCTTCCTTTAAAAGAATCAATTGCAATCACAACTTTCATCATTTTTCTCCTGATTTCAAATATTTTTCAATCCGACACTCATGCACCTTCGTCTTCTTATCATAATTAACACCAACCAGCAGAATATCCCCTGTATAAGATGCAATGGAAGCCGGGTAATGCTGTCTTTTAATCTGATCCAGTGCCGTTTTCGCATTCTTGTTCCATTTCAGTTCTACTACAAGCGCCGGAAAATCGTATCGGTATTCCGGCTTTGGCAGAAAGACAAAATCGGAAAAACCGCGCCCGGTCGGAAGTTCACGAATGGGTTTGAAGTAATATTGTATGGAACTTAAATAAGCAATCGTGAGCACACAACTGAGTGAATTTTCATTATGATACTGAATCACAGAAGTATATTCCTCATGGATCTTTCCAATTCCTGCAGCAACCGCATTTTCATCCATAGCAAGTGTAGCATCCAGAAGCTCTGCAGATTCCTGCTGAAAGGTAAGAAGTTCATTCCAGCGGTTGGAAGTAACCGCCGTCAGAAATTCCCGGCGGATTTCTTCATTTGGAATGTATGCCATCTGCGTCTGCTGATTATAGGCAAGATACCCTAGATGAATCAGCAGCGTCAGAACATCATCTTTATTCACAAAGCTGACCATATCATTTTTAAAGGAAGTAACCAGTACGGGAACTGCGGCGCCGGAAAGCATCTCCAGAATTGCTGTTTTCAATCCGTCAAAATCCATATTGATAAAAGGAACCATCGAGTCGTATGTGCTCGTCTCCGACCAATAGCTTTGGAATGTCCCATCCAGAAGCAGACTTGTTACCGCGTTTGGATTGTATACATGGTAATTTCCAAGCAGATAGCCGTCGTACCATCGTCTGACTTCCTCAAAATTTTGTCCGTATTTCTGACAGAGAGCGGAAACTTCATCTTCTGTGAATCCAATATAGGAAGCCAGCGGGCCTGGATTCAGCATGGAATACTGATGAAAATTATTTAAGGCAGACTGCGTTTTCAATTTTTTGATCGGAAGAATACCCGTGAGAAAACGCAAGCTGGATATATTTCGTCGGTTCCGTCCCTTTGAACATTCCACGAAGAAAATTAATGTAATCATCCTGAATTTTCTGGTTGGAGGCCTCATCACGAATCAGGACATCCCATTCATCAATAATAATTACAAATTTCTGTCCGGTCGCCTCTTTGATCCGGGACAGAGCGTCGGGAACGGTGGAAACTTCCGGCGGAAGCTGATCTGCATAGATGGTACGCAGCTCGGCCAGTGTACATTCTGTAATGTAGGCCACAATCTGTTCCGGATCGCTGACATTCGAAAGAAACCACTGGATGTCCAGATGAATCACATCGTACTGGTTCAGATGCTTCTCAAAGTCTGCCGTCTGGCTGATCGCAAGGCCAGAAAACATCTTTCTGGAATCACAGCCCTTGCTGTAATAGGCCGCCAGCATATTTGCAGCAAATGATTTTCCAAACCGCCGCGGGCGGCTGTTGCAGATATAGCCCTGCATGGTGTCCAGAACTTTGTTGGTATACGATAAAAGTCCTGTTTTGTCCACATAGATTTCGGAATTGAGAGCAACCTGAAATGCACTGTTGTCCGGATTCACAAATCTTCCCATGATTTCACTTCCCTTCCGTTTTTTGATTATACCCCGATTTTACCATTCCCCCATCCAAATAGCAACGCACACCCCCGAAAATCCCGTAAAATCGCGGAAAAGAACCGATAAAATGTGCTTTCCACTCTTGACAACGCTTACAGCCCCTAGTTATAATAAGGCATGAAAAACGATGACGAAGACAGTAGTCTGCGCGTGAACGGTCTGTGGAAAGAGCCGGGGATGGTGGGAGTCCGGTACAAGTAGCGGCAGGTGAACATCACTTCCAAGTTGCAGTTCTGAATCTGCGTACCCGGCGCATAAAATATAGAAAACCGGAGAGCAGTGGTAAGAAGTTGCCGGCCGTTCCCCGTTACAGGAAATGCATATGATAGTATGTAACAGGTGGTTACGATAAGTACAGCTTTCGTCCTATTACAGGGCGGGAGCTTTTTCTTATTTTACGCGAGCAAATCAAACGAGAAACTTAAGTTTCAGGAGGTACAAGCATGTACAAGAAAGTTTCAACCGACATGAACTTTGTCGAGAGAGAAAAACAGGTTGAGAAGTTCTGGGAAGACAATCAGATCTTCGAGAAAAGTATGAAAGTGCGCGAAGGAAACCCGTCCTACGTATTCTATGACGGACCGCCGACCGCAAACGGAAAACCGCACATCGGCCACGTAGAGACCCGTGTTATCAAGGATATGATCCCGAGATACCGTACCATGAAGGGCTATCAGGTGCCGAGAAAAGCAGGCTGGGATACCCACGGACTGCCGGTAGAGCTGGAAGTTGAGAAAAAACTCGGCCTGGACGGAAAAGACCAGATCGAAAAATACGGCGTAGAGCCATTCATCGAGCAGTGTAAAGAGAGCGTATGGAAATACGAGGGAATGTGGGAAGACTTCTCCCATACCGTTGGCTTCTGGGCTGATATGAAAAACCCATACGTTACGTATCATAACGATTACATCGAGTCCGAGTGGTGGGCATTAAAAGAGATCTGGAAGAAAGGTCTTCTGTACGAAGGACACAAAATCGTTCCTTACTGCCCGCGCTGCGGTACCCCGCTTTCTTCCCACGAAGTAGCGCAGGGATACAAAGATGTCAAAGAACGTTCAGCCGTTGTCCGCTTTAAAGTAAAAGGCGAGGACGCTTACATCCTGGCATGGACCACCACACCGTGGACCCTTCCGTCCAACGTTGCACTCTGCGTCAACCCGGATGAGGATTATGTAAAAGTAACAAGCAAAGGATATACCTATTATATGGCAGCTGCTCTGGTAGACACCGTTCTCGGTGAGGGCGCTGAAATCCTGGAGCATTATCAGGGTAAAGATCTCGAGTTCAAAGAGTACGAGCCGCTGTTCCCGTACGCTGAGAAGAGAATCGGAAACAAAAAAGCATACTATGTAGTCTGCGATACCTACGTAACACTGACCGATGGTACCGGTGTTGTTCATATCGCACCTGCATTTGGTGAGGACGACTCCAAAGTCGGCCACCAGATACGACCTTCCGTTCGTACAGCTCGTAAACGAAAAAGGTGAATGACCGAAGGAAACTCCTTGGGACGGGCACCTTCTGCGGAAGAAAACGTCTGACATAAATCGGCGTTCTGGCAGGGCTACTTTGAAA
>ENA-OPZM01000990-OPZM01000990.1-human-gut-metagenome-genome-assembly--contig:-NODE-990-length-10812-cov-2.244455_pt1 | contig 10812 bp, 10 predicted proteins | sample MGYA00242478_ERZ504493 | MGnify/ENA primary metagenome ERZ504493 (study PRJEB26092, sample SAMD00036227) | human gut metagenome | host: Homo sapiens | study: EMG produced TPA metagenomics assembly of...
CAAGACCACTGATGACAGCCCAGACTCTTGAGGATTCAGCCACATATTTGCTTCAGGAGCAGCAACTTCACCGATTCTTTCTCCTGATTCTGTATAACCACGTACGAAGCGGTCGTTATCCCAGCACAGTTCCTGAACTTTTTCGCCAAATGCTTTCTGAGTTTCTTCAAGATACTGTACATATTCTGTATCTTTTTATATTCGGCAAAGATTTTCAGGATTGTCATTGCATAATAGAACTGTAAAGCAACAAAAGAAGATTCTCCGTTTGCACCCAGACGGAGACAGTCATTCCAGTCTGCATAAGTCCGGCGGGCATTCCGTGAGGTCCAAGGTGATCAAGGGAGAAGGCAACTGCACGTTTCAGATGCTCGTATACAGTAGCTTCTTCTTTGTTGGCAAAAGGAATCACTTCATCAAGAAAAGCAGTGTTTCCGGTTTCTGAAATATATTTATATACAGTTGGGAAAAGCCATAATGCATCATCTGCACGGTAAGCCGGATGGCCGGTTTCCTGTACATAAGAAGCATCATCCGGAGTATCTTCTTTTCCAGGTGTGTGAGTAAACTTGACAAGAGGGAGTCCGCCACCGTTATTTACCTGCGCAGACAGCATGAAACGAATCTTTTCCAGTGCCATTTCCGGTGCCAGATGGATGATTCCCTGAATATCCTGTACAGTATCTCTGTATCCGTATCCATTTCTGAGTCCACAGTAAATGAAGGAAGCTGCACGGGACCAGATGAAAGTCATAAAACAGTTATATGCGTTCCAGGTATTAATCATAGTATCAAATTCCGGACTTGGAGTGCTGACTTTAAGATTATCAAGCTTACTGTTCCAGTCAGCTTTTAATGCTTTCAGTTCTTCTGCTACAGTTGGAGCCGGATTTTCGTAACATCTGATTACTTCAGCAGCTTCAGATGACGGTTTCATTCCAAGAAGAAAAGCAATTGTTCTGGTTTCACCTGCTTTAAGAGTTATTTTGCAGGAGAGAGCACCACAGGAGTTTTCATTATAGCTTGTCTTATCACCAAGATCACCACAGACAATACCTTCAGGGTTTCCATATCCATGGTAACTTCCGAGAAATTCATTTTTGTCCCCACAGTAAGAAGAAACCTCAGCACCTGCAAGTCCAAAGAAACGTTCTGTCACATTTTTCTCATCTACATTCTCATTTTCAGGAATTGCATCAAGATTTCCATGAATCTGCTGAGTAATTCTGTTTCCTTCGAACAGTGTACGAGAAATAAAAAGAGAGTACTGTAAATTAACCTGATCCTGTTCGTAATTGCTGTGGTTGGTAAACTCTGCATATCCGCTGAGAGTCAGGTTCCTTTCGTGATCAGAATGATTGGTCACAGATAATGCCCATACTTCATAACTTTTTCCAAGAGGAACATAGTAAAGGGCTTCTGAGTGAATATCGCTGTAGTCGGCAGAAATTTTTTGTATAACCGATTCCGTGACGGCATTCGCTCTTATACTGAGCCAGATCTTTGCCTGCAGGCTGCCAGGATGCAGACCAGAAGTCTGATGATCTGTCATCGCGAATGTAAATGTAACGTCCCGGCTGGTCAAAGTTATTAAAAACATAGCGCAGGATACGTCCGTTTGCACCGGATTTTGCAAAACTGTAGCCCCCTGCATTATTGGAAATGATTGCACCGTACTCCGGGGAACCCAGATAGTTTACCCATGGTGCAGGTGTTGCCGGATTAGTAATCACGTATTCTCGGTTTTCATTGTCAAAATATCCGTATTTCATATAGTAAATCCTTTCTGTTAGAACAATATTTATAACTGCGCCTGTCGACTGCTTTTATGGAGGCTGAGCAGCTATTGTTTTCAGGCAAGTGTCACTGTAATTTCATGAAGATCAGAAGAGAGGTTGTTAATAAATTCTCTGGAGATCATAATATGGGAATCTTCTACGATTTCTATTGCTGTTTTGTCGCAGTCCGCAGCGGCGATATGATAAGAACCATAATCTTTTCTGTCTGTGTTTCGGTAGGTAACATGGAACTGTTTTCCTGCAAAAGTAACAGAGACAGAAGCAGTTCCAGCTTCATCGAACTGTTCTGCCAGAAGTTTTGGATGAACCAGAAGGTTTCCGAAAACTCCACGGACACCAAAGACCTCTGTGATCATGGTAAAAAGATACCAGCTTGCAGCACCTGTCAGATAATGATACATGCCACGTCCGTCTGAACGGAAATATTCAGGAATTCCCGGGTAAATATGGCTGGTATCAAAGTCGAGAGCTGTATCAGACAGAGAACGCAATGCTTTCCAGCCTTCTTTTGCAAAGCCTCTCTGATATAAGGCATTTGCATACATAACTGCCATATGAGAGAAAACAGCACCGTTTTCTTTTTCGCCATAAGCGAAACCGAACATACGTCCCATATCAAACTTCAGTTCCTGAAAATCTGTGTTCAGGCGGTAACCGCCAATTTCTTTTCTGTAAAGATAATGATCTGCGCTTTTTACGATTTTCCTGATCTGCGCATCAGTGGCAACATTTCCCATAATAGAGAAAACCTGGCCTGTGAGCATCATACGCACCTGTTCATGGTGGAAACCTTCCACTGCCTCTCCATGATTATCGTAATAGCTGTTATACCATCCTTCTTCGCTGTCTTTGCCATCAATCCATTCCTGTGAACGGATATGATCTGTCAGCCAGTTGGATTTCTGGATCAGGTTGGCAGCAAGTGTGGAGAGAGAGAAGTTTTTCTTTCTGCCGCTTAGGTTATGCCTGCAACTTTTGGCATATTCAGTAAGAATCTTTTTCTTTTCAGATACACTGTCAAACATATCTGTCTGGTCGTTCAGCAGGATTTCAATTTCCTCTGACAGCGGGATACTGGTTTCGCCTGCAGATTCCATAAGGCGTAATATGGAAGCAAGAGTATGGAGATTGCCCGCATAAGCACAGGTAAAGGCAACACTTTCACCATTTTCTGCTGCCATATCCAGGGCATCGTTCCAGTCAGCTCCGCGGAGACGGTAAATATTATGAACACCTACATCATAAAAAGCGGCAAGCTGCTGGATCAGAATGTGCTCCAGAACACTTCCGGTATATACCTGACCGTCTTCGGTGCGCTGTTTATTTCCATATGCGTCATTCCAGAGAGTATCAATTTCTGTGCCGCGCATGGTTTGTGCATCTTTAAAATAAGGAACCTGTTTCTTAAGGATCTCTATATCTCCGGTCTGATTAATATAAAGACTGGTCGTGATTAGCGGCCAGAGTGCATGATCCATCCATACACGTGCGATTCCGTTTCTGTCAGCGATAAAATTGCCGTCACCGTCTCCGATAATAGTAGCATTTGTACCATCAATACGTACGCCGCCATAATTCTTTTCAATCATGGCACCTACATTCTGAGGATTCATCAGCAGAAGAGAAAGACAATCCTGCCACAGATCACGCCATCCGCGTCCACCACGTCCGTAATCATGATGAGGAAGGAAAGAACAGCCAAATAAACGGCGCAGGAATGGCTGGAAACTTACCCATTTCATATAACTGTCAAAGTCAGGATCCTGTGTGTGGAAGTCAACGTTTACCTGTTTTTTCCAGTAAATTCTGGTTTCTTCCAGTGCATTTTTTACTTTATCGGAAGTATTGTATTTTTCAAAAATATTTTCAATTTCTTCTTTACTGTCGGCAATACCTGATAATAAAATAAAGTCTGTTTTTTCACCGGGAGCCAGTGTGAAAGATGAGAAACAGAAAGCACCCATTGCTTCCTTTCCTGCTGCCAGACTGTGTGCGGGAACTCCTTTATATCCTTCATATACTGTGCGTGGATGTGTATAGGTACCACCTTCTCCGATAAAATCTTCTACAGTCGGATAATAGGAAATCGGATTTTCTCCCTTTCCGGAACAGCCATTTACATAATAGATTTTATGATTTGGCTGATGTCCCCGCTCGTCAAATGACATGGTGGGGCAGACGTTGATTCCATGTTCTGTTGTCTCGATACGATGGAGCATGGAAGTGACATTTCGATGATCACGAATGTTATCCGCACTTCTTCCGTAAACAGGAATTGCACCATATGCAGTAAATTTCTGTACAGTATCTGTCTGGTTTTCAACCGTCACATACATAATCTCCACATTATCACTTTTGGGGATAAAAGAAGTAACTGTGGAGATGAGCCCAAGTTCTCTGGAAGTCCTTTTCAAAGTCTGCCACATGAATCCGGCGGTTAGTTCACTGTCTTCCTGCCTGTCAGTAAAACGGTCGGCTTCCTGCTGAGCAGAGGAACCTGTTACTGAATAAGGAATGTGTCCTTCTTTTACGATCCAGAAATTTCTGGAAGAACGATTGTTATGAAGATTTTCGGAACTGACCGGTTCCAGCAGGAAGGTATCCTGATCAATTTTGCTGTCACCTCCAAGCACTGGTGTGACGGAACTTTTCAGACCTGCTTCTGATGCAAGAGGAAAATAAAGATAACTGGTATTTTCCGGTCTGTTCACACAAAAGCTCCATGATTATCAATAAACTTAATATGTTTCAACATTTTTCTCCTTCCATAAATATTGTATGGAAATTATATCGGAACTGAGTTCTTTCGGAAATAAGAAACATGAAGTAAGTATCAGAATCATGACATAAAATAACACAATTTCAGAAAAATATATGAGCAGGTAATGAATCAGATTGCGAATATTCATCTGGCTGATTTATAGAAAAATGGTACTTTTTATACAAAAATACTAATAAAAAAACAGAAAGATTATGATTTTAGGAAAGATTTCCTTATTAAATGACAAAAATCTGTCTGTATATAAAAAAGAACACAATGAGGTCATGAATCTGACATTTTGGTGGAAATTATAATATACCTGAAAAGCAGCTTAAGCTATAATCTGATACATCAGGTGAGGCAAGAAACTCACAAAGAGAAAAAAAGAAAAAGGAGGGCTTTTTTAATGAAAAAGAAAGCATTAGCTGTTTTACTTACAGCATCCGTAATTGCAGGTACAATGGGCGGAACCGCTACAATCGTACATGCAGATGAAGAAGGAAAAGTAATCAATATTTATTCCTGGAATGATGAATTCCGTCAGCGTCTGGAAGCAGTATATCCTGAAGTAAAAGAAACATCCAAAAGACGGAACAGTAACAACATTAAACGATGGAACAGAAATTCACTGGATCATAAATCCAAATCAGGATGGTGTTTATCAGCAGAAACTTGATGAAGCTCTTATGAATCAGGCTGATGCATCAGCAGATGATAAGGTAGATATCTTCTTATCAGAAACAGATTATGTATACAAATATACAGATGCAGCAGCGGATGTGGCAATGCCTCTGACAGATCTTGGAATTGATCCTGACAAAGATCTTGCAGATCAGTATGACTTTACAAAAACAACTGCATCTGATGCAGATGGAGTACAGAGAGGATCTACATGGCAGTGCTGCCTGGACTTCTTGTATATCGTCGTGATATTGCCAAAGATGTGTTCGGAACCGACGATCCTGAAGAAGTAGGCAAGAAAATGAAAGACTGGGATACAGCAAAAGCTACAGCTGAAGAACTGAAAGCAAAAGGATATTACACATTTGCTTCTTATGCTGATACATTCAGACTGTATGGAAACAGCATTTCCCAGCCATGGGTAGAAGACGGTGCAACAACTGTTAATGTAGACCAGCAGGTAATGAACTGGATCAAAGATTCCAAAGAATGGCTGGATGCAGGATACCTGAACAAAACTGTAAAAGGTCAGTGGAATGATGACTGGAACAAAGCTATGGGATCTGAATCCAAAGTATTTGCATTCCTCTTCCGGCATGGGGAATTGACTTTACATTGAAACCAAACTGGGATGGAGAAGACGGAGAATGGGCTGTTACAAATCCACCACAGGAATACAATTGGGGCGGTTCTTACATCCATGCAGCAACAGGAACAGATAATCCGGAACATGCAAAAGATATCATTCTTGCACTGACAGGAAATAAGGACAATTTATTAAAGATTTCCAAAGATTATTCTGACTTTACAAATACAAAGAGTGGTATGCAGGAAGTTGCAAAAGATGATACTTTCGCATCTGACTTCCTTGGCGGACAGAATCCATTTACATATTTCTCACCGGTTGCAGAGAACATCAAGATCGCACCACTTTCTGCTTATGACCAGGGCTGCGTAGAACTGATCCAGAACGCTTTCAGCGATTACTTCCAGGGTCAGGTAGACTATGACAAAGCAAAATCAAACTTTGAAACAGCAATCAAAGAACGTTATCCGGAAATCCAGGAAGTTAACTGGGCTGAATAATAAACGCTTTTGAATTGACAGTTAAAAAGTTTCAGGTGTAAATAACCTGTACAGATGCATTTGTATTTGCCAGACACGCATGAAAGAGATGTGTGTCTGGCACTAATATGTAAAGGAAGGAATGCTGAACTATGAAAAAAAAAGAAAAGCATCAGCTATGCAAAATGGGGATACATCTTTATCCTTCCATTTTTTATAACTTTTTTAATCTTTTCTTTGATTCCGCTGGTAGATACTGTACGTTATAGTTTCTATGAATATTATCGTTCAGGAATTAAAGAAATCGGACCGAATTTTATTGGAATTGCAAACTATCTGAGTCTGTTGAAGTCAGATATGCTCAAATACAGTACTAATACGCTGATTCTGTGGGTAATCGGATTTGTACCGCAGATCGTGATCGCACTGGTTCTGGCATGCTGGTTTACAGATGCGCGTCTGAAGATCCATGGACAGCAGTTTTTCAAGGTTGTTATTTATCTTCCTAACCTGATCATGGCTTCTGCGTTTGCATTATTGTTCTTTACCATGTTCTCTACCAACGGACCGATTAACTCTATTCTGATGTCTCTGGGATGGGTTAAAAAACCGATAGATTTCCTGGGTTCTGTAATCGGAACCAGATCTCTGGTCGGATTTATGAACTTCCTGATGTGGTTTGGTAATACAACAATTATGCTGATGGCTGCTGTTATGGGTATCAGTATGGATATTTTGAAGCATCTGAACTGGATGGCTGTAACAGTATCAAGAGATTTTTCTATATCACACTGCCGCTGATCCGTCCGATCCTTGCTTATACACTGATCACATCTATCATCGGTGGTCTTCAGATGTTCGATGTTCCTCAGATTCTTACAAATGGACAGGGAAATCCAGACCGTACATCTATGACTCTGATCATGTTCCTGAACAGCCACTTAAAGAGCAAGAACTATGGTATGGCAGGTGCACTGTCCGTATATCTGTTTATTGTCAGCGGTATTTTATGTATGATCGTATATAAGATGACAAATGACACAGACCCGGATGGTTCCAAGAAAGCTGCAAAGAAAAAAAGCAAAAGAAGAAAGAAGGAGGAGATAAACTATGAAATCAAATACATCAGGTCGTGTGCGCAGTATTTTTGTTCATCTTGTGCTGATCTTTTTATCCTTCCTGTGTCTGTTTTTCTTTTACATTCTGATTGTAAATGCAACACGTTCCCATGCGGATCTGCAGAAAGGATTTTCAGCACTTCCCGGAAAATATTTTCTTGAGAATCTGAAGAATGTGGCAAATGACGGAAGTTTCCCGATGTTCCGCGGTATTCTTAACAGTGTTGTTGTATCTTCCTGCAGTGCTGCACTTTGTACATATTTTTCTTCTTTGACAGCTTATGGTCTATATGCTTATGATTTTAAAATGAAGAAAGCAGCTTTTACCTTTATTATGGCAATTCTTGTTATGCTACACAGGTAACAGCAATGGGATTTTTACGACTGATCACAAAGATGGGAATGTATGACTCTTTACTTCCGCTGATCATTCCATCCATTGCATCTCCGGCAGTCTTTTACTTTATGTACAGTTACCTTCAGTCTTCCCTTCCTTTATCCCTTGTGGAAGCGGCAAGAATTGATGGCTCCGGAGAATTCAGAACCTTTAACAGTATTGTACTTCCGATCATGAAACCGGCAGTAGCAGTACAGGCAATCTTTACTTTCGTAGGATCCTGGAACAATTACTTCGTTCCTGCCTGATCATTCAGTCAAAGAGCAAAATGACAGTGCCGATCCTGATTGCAACTCTGCGTGGTGCTGATTATATGAACTTTGATATGGGTAAAATTTACATGATGATCACTGTTGCGATCGTGCCAATCATTATTGTATATCTGCTTTTATCCAAATACATTATTGCAGGTGTAACACTTGGTGGTGTAAAAGAATAATGAGAATTAAGAACCCCCATAGAGAGAATGCTATGGAGGTTCTTTTCATGAGAATTATAATATTAAAAACAGGAGTATAATTATATGAAGAAATGGATTTACAGTGGAACTAGAGAAGAACAGCCGTCAGAGAGAGAACTGATGCATGGAAAGCTTGCCAGAAAAGCGGCGTCAGAAGGCATTGTTCTGCTGAAAAATGAAGGAATCCTCCATTAAAGAAAGATACAGCTGCTGCACTTCTTGGGTATGGAGCAGAGAAAACCGTAAAGGGTGGAATTGGTTCTGGAGATGTTAACAACAGAAAGAATATTTCTATTTATCAGGGACTGAAAGAAGCAGGAGTAAAAATTGTAAGCGAAGACTGGATCAGCGATTATCACAATCGCTATGAGCAGGCGAGAGAGGCGTGGAAAGAAAAAGTTCTGGAAGAAGCTAAGAAAGTAGATAATCCTTTTGATGCCTATGCAGAGAATCCTTTTGCAATGCCGCTGGGACGTAAGGTGGCAGAGGAAGATATCTGTGAAGCAGATGTGGTGATTTATGTGATCAGTCGTATTTCAGGAGAAGGAAAAGACGCCGCAAAGTAAAGGGAGATTACTATTTAAGCGAGAGAGAAGAGGAAGATTTACGTTATCTTGCAGAAATGAACAAACCTGTGATCCTTATTCTTAATGCAGGTGGTCCTGTGGAGCTGACAGATATTCTGGAACAGACAGACAATATAAAAGGAATCTTAAATATTTCTCAGCTTGGTCAGGAAGGCGGCGATGCATTGGCGGATGTACTTCTGGGAAAAGAAGTGCCGGGCGGTAAACTGACAACAACCTGGGCAAGGCGATACGAGGATTATCCGGCTTCAGAAGAGTATGGGTATCTGAATGGCAATCTGGAAAAGGAAAAATACAAAGAAGGTATTTATGTAGGTTACAGATATTTTGACAGCTTTGACAAAAAGGTGATGTTTCCGTTTGGGTTTGGTCTTTCTTATACTATGTTTGAGATGAAGTGTTGTAGCATAAATATGGAAGAAAGTAAGATCAGAGCAGAGGTTCAGGTTACAAATACAGGAAATGAATATGCTGGTAAAGAAGTGGTACAGATTTATGTTACGCTTCCGCAGACAGAACTGGAAAAAGAGTATAAGAGACTGGCAGGTTTTGCAAAAACCAGAATTCTGAAGCCGGGAGAAACACAAACACTTACTGTTGAGATTCCACAGAAACAACTGGCTTCTTTCAATGAGGAAACACATACATGGATAGTGGAAAAAGGCAAATATGGCATTCTGGTCGGAAACAGTTCAGACAAACTGAAACTGGAAGCAGTTCTGGTAGTTTCAGATGATACAGTACTGGAACAGATGGATAAAATCTGTCCGCTTCAGGAAGAACTGGAACAGATTTATCTGACAAAAGAATTGAAAGAAAAATCTGTGCAGAGACAGGAAAAACTGATAAACAGCGCAGGTTCCGGAATATTATTTTAAACCTGCGATGATACCGGCAAAATCGGAAAATGCCGGAAAAAATCAGGAAAATCTGACAGAGGAAGAAAAAAGATTTGTTTCTGTTCTGGAAGACAGAACTACAGAAGAGCTGATTCCTCTGCTTTATGGAAAGATTTCAGAGAATATCAGTACTCTTGGTGCAGCAGGGATTCGAGTACCGGGATCAGCAGGTGAAACCTGCGGTACTTTGGAAGAGTATGGAATCCCGTCTCTTGTTATGGCAGACGGTCCGGCAGGAATCCGCCTCAGACAGTGGTATGAGGTAGATAAAGAGACAGACAGCATCTATGAAATGGGAGTTCTTGGTTCACTGGAAAATGGAATTCTGGAACCTGGTGTGCATCATGAGAATGCAGATACTTATTATCAGTACTGCACAGCTTTTCCTGTAGGAACAGCACTGGCACAGACATGGAATGCAGATCTCATGACAGAGTTTGGAAAAGCAATCGCAGAAGAAATGGAAGAATTTCATGTGAATCTGTGGCTTGCACCAGGCATGAATATCCACAGAAATCCATTATGTGGAAGAAATTATGAATATTATTCAGAAGATCCATATCTGTCAGGGATGCTGGCAGCAGCAGTGATCCGGGGTGTTCAGAGCAAGTCAGGGTGTGGCGTAACAATCAAGCATTTTGCATGCAATAATCAGGAAGATAACCGCATGGGTGTTGACTCCTGTGTATCCGAACGTGCGCTCAGAGAAATCTATCTCCGCGGATTTGAAATTGCAGTAAAAGAAGGAAATCCTGTTTCTATTATGACTTCCTATAATCTTATCAACGGTATTCATGCGGCGAACAGCAAAGATCTGTGCATGACAGTTGCCAGAAAAGAATGGGGATTTGACGGAGCAATTATGTCAGACTGGAACACAACAGTTCCGGAAGATGGAAGCGTTCCATGGAAATGTGTGGCAGCAGGCAATGACATTATCATGCCTGGAAATCCGGATGATGATAAGAATATTCGCCAGGCATATAAAGAAGGTAAACTTACAGAAGAAGAAATCCGAAATTGTGCCAGGACAATCTGGTATCTA
>ENA-OPZM01000991-OPZM01000991.1-human-gut-metagenome-genome-assembly--contig:-NODE-991-length-10810-cov-2.540672_pt1 | contig 10810 bp, 11 predicted proteins | sample MGYA00242478_ERZ504493 | MGnify/ENA primary metagenome ERZ504493 (study PRJEB26092, sample SAMD00036227) | human gut metagenome | host: Homo sapiens | study: EMG produced TPA metagenomics assembly of...
GTCAGAGTACCTCCGCAGACCAGCCAGCTGCGCCTGGCAGAATCATCGGAATCACCGCCGCAGCCCACCCCGGAACCATCCGTCCAGCCAACCCCCAACCCCACACCGCAGCCCACGGCGGAACCGGAAGCCACCCCGGCCCCAACCATTACCATACCGCCGGGGGTGCAGACAACAGCGCCCATCCTTGACCGGACTTTCGGCCAGGGCAGCGGGCAGGATATATTGCCCTTGCGGCGGGCAGTATCAAAAATGCAACGGATGAACCAGATTCAACCATTGCCTCCGCGGCGCAGGGAGCGCTGTCCTTTACCGTTACCCCCGGCAGCCCGGACCCGCAGGTGCTGATCCTACACACCCACGCAACGGAAACCTACCAGACCTGGGACACCCCGGTGTATGACCCCGACTTTACCGCCCGCACCAAAGATACCACCCTGAACATGTGCGCGGTGGGGGAGGCAATGACCAAAGTGCTAAACGATGCCGGGATCACCACCCTGCACGATACCACCCTGCATGATTCCCCCAGCTACACCGAAAGTTACGCCCGCAGCGCCCAGACAGCGCGGCGCTACCTGGAAGAATACCCCAGCATCAAAGTGGTGCTGGATGTACACCGCGACGCGATGGAAAGCGGCGATGCCCGTGTGCGCCCCCTGACAACGCTGGACGGCCAGCCGACTGCACAGGTCATGATCATTGCCGGGTGCAATAACGGCGGCACCGTCCAGCTGCCCAACTGGCGGCTGAACCTCTGCTTTGCCGCCAAGTGGGAGGAACGCATGGAAATGCTGTACCCCGGCCTGACCCGGCCGGTCCTGTGCGGGTACCGGTTCTATAATCAGGATGTCAGCCCCGGTGCGCTGCTGATCGAAATAGGCGGCCACGCCAACACGGTGCAGCAGGCAGTACGGGCCGGGCAGTACGCGGCAAAGGCACTGGCAGCCCTGTTTGACGGCAGCGTGTAACCGCGGCAAAACGCCCTTGCAACGCAAAACAAAATAGAATATACTGGACAAAGATAAGGCGGCACCGCATTATTCCCGACGGACGGCATCCGGAGCGATGCGGGACTGCCATAAAAACCGGGGTGGAACACCACCCGCCCCGCAGGAGGATACCATGCAGAACACCATCCTGATCCACGCACCGGGCCGCAGGCAGGGCCGCGGGACGCTGGTGCTGGCTTATACGGCGCTGTTTGCCCTGTTGATGGGCATCTGGGCTGCTATTTTTGCGCTGAACGGGCAGAGCTTTATCCAATATGGCGATACCCTCAAGCAGCATTACCCGTTTCTGGTCTATTATGGCCGCTGGCTGCGGCAGGCCGCGCGCTGTGTGCTGACCGGCGCGGCGGTGCCCACCTGGGATTTTTCCATCGGTTACGGTGCGGATATCATTACCACGCTGAGCTATTACGGCCTGGGTGACCCGCTGGACCTGCTGGCAGCCTTTGTGCCCGGCCGGTGGACCGAGCAGCTGCTGGAGGGCCTGATCGTGCTGCGGCTCTACCTGGCGGGGCTGGCCTTTATGGCGTTCAGCCGCCGCCATGGCAACAGCCGCTTTGGCACCCTGCTGGGTGCGCTGGCCTATGTGTTCAGTGCGTGGCCCATCCAGGCAGGCTGATCGAACCGGTGTTCCTGGTGCCGATGTATTGCTTTCCCCTGATGCTGCTGGGAGCGGATGATCTGTTTGAGGGCCGCAGCCCGGTTTTGTACATTGCCGCCATTGCGCTGACGGCACTCTCCAACTTTTTGTTCTTTTATATGGCTGCGGTGCTACTGGTGCTGTACGCCATTGCGGTGTATAGCAAGCGGTACGGGGCCAAAAAACTGCGCACCCTGCCGCCGCTGCTGGCAAAGTTCATCGGGTTTGCGCTGGTGGGCATTGCAATTTCAGCCGTCACCCTGCTGCCCACCGCGCAGGAGCTGTTCGGCAGCGCTCGCTTTGGCTTAACGCGGGAAACCGCGCCTTACCCGTTCTACCGCTTTTTTGAGCTGCTGGCCAACATGACCACCGGCATGGGGTATGATGCTTACTCTACCTATGCGGGGGTGACCTCGGCGGCGTTTTTGGGTGTGCTGGTGCTGTTTGCCAAGCCGCGGCAGAACACCGTGCTCAAGTGCGCGTGGCTGGGTCTGCTGGCCTGATGCTGGTGCCGCAGGCGGGCAGTGTGTTGAACGGGATTTCTTACGTTTCCAACCGCTGGGTGTGGGCGTTCACCATGCTGGAAGCCTTTATCCTGGCGCGGGTCTGCCCCGGCATAACGGCGTTTGAGCCGAAAGAAAAGCGCAACCTGTTTGCGTTGCTGGCGGTTTACTGCGTGGTGGCGTTCTGCGTCAAGCAGGGCCGCACGGAGACCGCCCTGCTGGGCGCGCTGCTGCTGGTGCTGCTGGCCGTGTTTGTGCTGGCGGCAGATGGTGTCAGCCGCCGCGGTGTGCAGGCTGTTTTACTGGCGGGCTGCTGCCTTGGCGTGGTGATGAACCTTGGCGGCTACTATGGCATTGAGGAAGCCGATGCCGTGAACGAGTACCGCCCCGCCGGTTACGCCTGGAGCACCACCGTGCAGGACAACCCCGCCGTGACCCTGCATCTGATGGAGGACCAAAGCTACTGGCGGTATGACTCGCTGGTGAACGAGCCGATCAACAGCCCCATGCTGCTGGATGTGTATGGCACCGGGTACTTTTTCAGCCTGAACAACAGCTACCTTTCCAGCCTGTTCCGGGAACTGGGGCAGAACACCCCGGTGGAATATGATTACCGCGGGCTGCAGAACCGCACCCCGCTGGAAACGTTGTTCGGCGTGAAATACGCCCTCTGCGCACCGGATTCCACCGGGGCGCTGCCCGCCTTGTTTGACAGCCAGGCCGTGCAGGCAGCGGAAATCGGCGGCAGCACGGTTGCGGTTTACCCCAATACGGCGGCGCTGCCCATCGGCTATACGGCGCAAAACCAGATCAGCCGCGAAACCTATGACACCCTGACCCCGCTGCAAAAGCAGGATGCCCTGCTGGACGGCGTAGTGCTGGAAGAAACCGGCCTGCTGCCTGAAGCGGAATTGACCGGCGATACGGTAAGCCCCGCAGCCGAAATGGAGCTGGACGGCGTGCAGCAGCTGGATGAAACCACCTACTATGCCCCGCAGGACGGCGGGCGCATTACCCTGACCATTGCCCAGCCGGTGGCGGATTGTGAGACCGCCTTTGTGGTGCAGGGCATGCAGTACACGGCCACCAGCCGCTGGATGCGATGAGCGAAGAAGAACTGAGCGCCATGAGCGTCCATGACCGCCGCAGCCTGCAAAAGCAGTATGCGCATTTCTGGCGCAAGGACAGTGTCTATCTGCGCCTGCTCAGCAACATTGGTGAGGGCCGCATTGAGTATAACCGCCCCAACAGCCAGTATTACTGCGGCCGGCATGACTTTGTGTATAACTTTGGCACCAATGATGAACCCTTGCAGCAGATCACGATTGTACTGCCCTTTGCGGGCTATTACCAGTTTGACCGCCTGGCGGTGGAATGCCAGAAGCTGGATACCGTTGCGGCCCGTGCGGAGAACCTTGGGGCCGAAAACCTGCAGAATGTGACCCTTGGCACCAACAGCCTGGGTGGAGAAATCACCACCACCCGTAGCAGCGTGCTGGTGGTGCAGCTGCCGTATTCTACTGGTTGGAGCGTGACGGTGGACGGTACCCCGGCCAAGTGCTGCGGGCAGATACGGCTTTCCTCGGCGTGGCGCTGGAACCCGGCAGCCATACGGTGGCGTTTACCTACAAAACGCCCGGTCTTACCGCGGGGGCAGCGCTCAGTGTGGCAGGAGTGGTGCTGCTGGCGGTCACCTGGGCCGTGCCGGCCCTGCGCAAAAAGAGCAAAAAAGCGCCGCAAATAACAAGCGCTTTACTTTTTAAGCATCACACGTTATAATACATTTTATCTAGGTGTAGCTGAAAAGTCGAAAATTTAGCCTGTTTCTACAATCGCAGCCGGATTCCGCGTTAAAAAGCCTTGGAATCCACAAAGGATTCCTGCGGCCTTTTGCCTTGAATCCGGCATGTGCTTGCGAAATAGCCGTCATTTTCTTTGTTTTCAGATACACCCCCTACATTTGCATTTTAGGAGTGGGAACACATGGAACGAGTTGAAATTGCATCGCTCTATAAGGCTACCCCGGCGGATGGTACCAAAGTTACTGTCTGCGGCTGGGCAAAAACCGTGCGCGATTCTAAAAAGATCGGTTTTATCTCTCTGGCAGACGGCAGCTGCTATAAGCCCGTGCAGATCGTTTTCCAGGCGGACAAGCTGGAAAACTATGCCGAGGTTGCAAAATCCGGCCTGTACACCAGCTTTGAAGTGACCGGCACCCTGGTGCTGACCCCCAACGCTAAGCAGCCGTTTGAGATCAACGCCGATACCGTTACGGTGCTGGGCACCTGCGGCAGCGATTACCCGCTGCAGAAAAACAAGATGGGCATGGATTACCTGCGCACCCTGACCCACCTGCGCCCCCGCACCAACACCTTTAACGCTGCGTTCCGTGTGCGCGGCCAGGCCGCTTATGCCCTGCATGAGTTCTTCCACAAGAACGGCTTTACCTATGTGCACACCCCCATCTTTACCGGTTCTGACTGCGAAGGCGCAGGCGAGATGTTCCAGGTTACTACCCTGGACCTGAACGATGTGCCCAAGACCGAGGACGGCAAGGTGGATTACAGCAAGGACTTCTTCAAGCGCCCGGTCAACCTGACGGTTTCCGGCCAGCTGGAAGCCGAGGCCATGGCAATGGCCCTGGGCAAGGTTTACACCTTTGGCCCCACCTTCCGCGCAGAGAAGAGCTATGATACCCGCCATGCCGCAGAGTTCTGGATGATTGAGCCGGAAATGGCATTTGCTGACCTGAATACCTACATGGACACCGCCGAGGCCATGACCAAGTATGTTATCCGCTACCTGCTGGATAACTGCCCGGACGAGCTGGCATTCTTCAACCAGTTCTTTGATAAGGCCTGATCGAGCGTCTGGAGCTGGTTGCCAACAGCGATTTTGCCCGCGTGAGCTACACCGATGCCATCGAACTGCTGAAAAAGAACGATGACAACTTCCAGTATAAAGTAAGCTGGGGCATTGACCTGCAGACCGAGCACGAGCGCTACCTGACCGAGCAGGTGTTCAAAAAGCCTGTGTTTGTTACCGATTACCCCAAAGAGATCAAGGCATTCTATATGCGCATGAACGAGGATGGCAAGACGGTTGCCGCCGCCGATATGCTGGTGCCCGGCATTGGCGAGCTGATCGGCGGTTCCCAGCGTGAGGAGCGCCTGGATGTGCTGCTGGCCCGCCTGGATGAACTGGGCCTGAAGCGCGAAGATTATGACTGGTACCTGGACCTGCGCCGTTTTGGCAGCGTAAAGCATGCCGGTTACGGCTGGGCTTTGAGCGCCTGCTGATGTATGTCACCGGCATCCCCAACATCCGTGACGTCATTGCCTTCCCGCGCACCTGCGGCGGTTTTTAATGGGGGCGGTCAGCGAACCGCTGATCCAATGGTTTGAACTGAATCGAAGGCTCCTGCCTTTCCGGCAGGAGCTTCGGCATATCATATCTGGGTCAGCGAGATCATGCTCCAGCAGACCCGCGTCTCGGCGGCGCTGCCTATTACGAGCGTTTTGTGGCCGAACTGCCGGACCCCGCCGCCCTTGCCGCCTGCGACCCGGACAAGCTGCGCAAGCTGTGGCAGGGGCTGGGGTATTACAGCCGGGTGGCCAACATGCAAAAGGCGGCGCAGATCGTCTGCCGGCAGTACGGCGGCCAGCTTCCCGCAGATTATGCCGCCCTGCGCGCTCTGCCCGGCATTGGGGATTACACGGCTGGGGCTATTGCCTCCATTGCATTTGGCATCCCAGCCCCGGCGGTGGACGGCAACGTGCTGCGGGTATTTGCCCGGCTGGATAATAGCTCTGCCGATATTACCAAACCTGCCGCCAAGCGCGAGTTCACAGCCCGTGTGCTGGAAGAAATGCCCAAGGAATGCCCCGGCCCTTATAACGAGGCGTTGATGGAACTGGGGGCGCTGGTCTGCCTGCAACGGTGCGCCAAAGTGCGAGGTCTGCCCGCTGGCTACTCAGTGCAAGGGCCGCGCTGCAGGCCGGGCCGAACAGCTGCCGGTCAAAACGGCTAAGCCGGAAAAAACGGCTGGTGCCGGTCACGGCCGCGTTGATCACCGGGCCGCAGGGCGTGCTTTTGCAGCGCCGCCCGTCCAAAGGGCTGCTGGCCGGGCTGTGGCAGCCCCTTGCCTTTGAGGGTACCGCCATGACCCAACCGGAACTGGACGCCGCGTTGCGCGCCATTGGCCTTTGTGTGCAGTGGCAGGCCCCGCTGCAAAGCACCCGCCATGTGTTCACCCATCGCATCTGGCAGATCAGCGGGTTTTGCGGCACAGCCGCAGGCCCGGCGCCGGAGGGCTGCGTCTGGGCCAGCCGCGCGGAGCTGAACGGGGAATACGCGGTGCCAAGCGCATTTGCGGGCATTATGCGCCAGTGGCAGCCGGAATAAAAAGCAAGCAGAGTGGCATGGCTTTTGGCAGGTGAAGAAATTTTCCGGAGACCATGCTGCGGAGAATGGTGCGGTATCACCTTGATACCTGAACCTTTTTGTGTGAAAAATTTACAAGGGAAAGATTGTATTCACCCGGTTAATCGGGTATAATATTTTACAGACCCATCCCTTTTAGAATACGCGGAGGAAAAGTATTATGATGAAGAGATCCACTTTTGGTGCCATTCTGGCATTTTTGTTTGCTGCTGCCGGTGCCCTGACTGCCGCTGCGCTCTACCTGCGCCGCCGCGAAAAGGAACTGGACGAATACGAGCGCCTGCTGTACAGCGATGACGGCGACGATTATGACGATGACGACGAATATCTGCCCATCGACAATGAACCGACAGAAGCCGCCGAAGAAAAGGTGCTGACGATGCTGAATAAGCCGGAACAGCCAGCAGAAAAGTGAAAATGGCCGGGCTTCGGCCCGGCTGTTCGTGTTTCTTGCAATCAGTAGTGATACTTATTAAATGATAAAAAAGGCTCAGATAAACCATAAGGCGCTGCTGAAAATAAGAAAAGTGACGGCAGTGACTATAAAATCAGACTGAATTTCGATTTTTCTGCTGTGCCAAGGAAAGGGAACGCCATGAAAAAGCTCTTGCTGTGGCTGGTTATGGTGGTGGTTATGCTGGCGGTGCTGCTGGGCGGCGCCGGGTACGCCATGTACGCTATGACGGGCGATGACAAACTTCCCACGCAGCACCCCACTTTGGGCGATACGGAACTGGAACCGATCGGCTATGACTGGAGTGTGCCGGTGCTGGGCAATGTGCTGAACCGCACGTTTGAACAGCCCAGCACCCTGACGGTGCAAAAGCTGGGCGAAATGACGGAAGCTGCCCCGGAGCTGGTTTTGCCGGACTGGGCGCAGCGCACGACCCTTACGCTGAAAGATTCGGCCGGCAGTGTTGTGGTGCAGGGGGATGCCGCTGCCTTTGCGATGTATGCCTACCCCAAAAATGGCAGCTATGAGCTGACCCTGACCGCTTACCGCAACACGGCGGACCCCGGCGATGCCACCGGCTGGTACCGGTACTGTGCATCTTATACCATGAACATCCAGCCCAAGGCGGTGCTCAGCAGTGAGCGCGTCAGCCAGGGCGGCGTGGCGGCACTGGTCATCACCGGCATTCTGGATGGCAGCGAGCCGACCGTGGAAACCGACCTGGGGGATGTATGGTTCCGCCCGGTGACCGGTGGGTATATGGGCTATATCCCGGTAACCTATAATGCCGAGGGCGGCCCCCATACCCTGACCGTGACCTGCGGCAGCCTGACCCAGGAGCTGACCCTGAACGTGATGCAGAGCGAGGCCAAAACCGTGGATGTGGCCGCAGAGGCAGACATACCGGGCGCAGCAACGGAATATAAAAATGCGATCTGGCCCCTTTACACACAGGGCAGCAGCGAAAAGCTGTGGCAGGGCAATTTTGCCTCGCCGGTGCCCAGTGCGATTCTGGCGGATTACGGCGCGCGGCTGCGCACCGATGGGACCATTACCGGCCGGGCAACTGGCATCAATTATAACGCCGCAGCGGGTACCGCCGTTACGGCACCGCAGGCGGGTACTGTGGTGTACGCCGGAACGCTGGCGCTGACCGGCGGCACTGTGGTGATTGACCATGGCTGCGGGGTTAAGAGCTATCTGTTTGGGCTGGATGCCGTAAAGGCGCAGCGTGGGCAGAGCCTTGCCCGCGGCGAAGAACTGGGCACCACCAGTGAGGAGCATACCCTGATCTGGGAGCTGCGCATTGGCAGCAAGTCCGTTGACCCTGCTGCCGCCCTGACGGGCAGCAGCGGCCTTTTGTACCGCGAAACAATGTAACAAAATAGAGTTAGGGCAATACCGCATAATTCTAAGTGCCGATACGGCGAGCGAGGTGCGGCAGCTGCTAAGCCAAAAGCGCAGATAATACTGGATATCTTATCGAGCATTTTGGCAACGCAGATGCCGTGCCGCAGCCGCCGGAGCGGTGCTTAAGCCGTAAGGCGGGAATTGTGCGGTGTTGCCTTAGAGCAACGATAAATCGCAAATGTTGGTGGAGAAAGCGATGGACGAAGAGAAGGTAACACAGACTGCGATGGAGCCGGCGCAGCAGCCAAAGCCCAAAGCCAGGGGCGGGCAGCGCACGCAGGGCAAAACCGCTCCAGCACGGGGCGAGGCAGGATGGCCAAACCCCATGCCAGCAATAGCAATACTGCGCACCGCAAAACGGGCACGCAAAAACAAAAAAGCGAACCCCAAAATACAAAAATCCCCGCAAGAACCAAAAACGCGGTGGAACAAGCCGATCAGACTGAAGCTGCCGCCCCGGAACAGGTGGCAGCCAAGCCCAAAGCGCCGCGCAGCGGGCAGGCAGGCGGCAAACGCCGCCGCAAAAAGGCTGCCCCCAAGCCGGAAGCAAAACCGCAGCAATATGTTGAGCCCCGGCCGGAACCCCCGGAAGCGCCGGAAAAACCGCAAACGCCGGAACCTGCCGCTGTGGCCGAACCGGCTGAAGCAGCCGCCGCGCCGGAAATGCCGGAAAAGGCGGTGCAGGAACCCAAAGTCGCGCAGCTGCCCCAGGCCACGGAACCGCCGGAGCCGGAGAATGACGAACCGGAACTGACCCCGGAACAGCGCGCTGCAGCAGAGCGGCGCAAGGCGGAGATCACCCGAACGGTCCAGGTTTCGATTGAACAGATCGAGGATGCCGAAGCAGAACAGGCGGAGAAAGAGGCAGATACGCCGGAATCGACTGGCAGCAAAGTGGGCCGCGCCGTGCGGCTGCTGATCGGCTGGCTGCTGCTGGTGGTGCTGCTGGCGGGTATGATCGCCGCAGGCGGCATATACTGGCTGTACAAAAAAGCCACGCCGGATATGATTCCTGCCGTTACGGTAACAGTGGCGGGCCAGCAGCTGGACCCCGTGGCGTACCATTGGCAGGTGCCGGTGGCAGGCAACTACCTTAAGCGTACCTATGCCGAGACACTTTCCAGCACTCCCACAGCGCTGGAATCTGATTTTGGCGGCGGCACCATGACGCTGCGGGTGACCCCGGCTGACTGCAGCACCGAAGTGACCGTTAAGGACGAGAACAAGCAGGAAGTGTTCAGCGGCAGCGCCCAGGAATTTGCAGCCTACCGCTTTACCACGCCCGGCAGCTACACCGCCAAGCTGGTGGTCAGCAGTGGCGAGGGTTACCAGAGCGAACCGACAGTTTCGGGCCACCAGACCTATGAGTTCACATTTGATGTAACGATTAAGGCTACCGTGCGGCTGAATACCCAGGCTGCTACGCCGGGTGGCGTTGTGGCCGTAAAGGTAACGGGCCAGCAGACGGATACCAAGCCAAGCCTGACGGCAGAACTGCCGGATACCGGCTTCCGTGCCAGCGCGACCGGCGATGGCTGGGTGGCTTACCTGGCGGTCCCGCTGGAAACCGAGCCTGGCAGCTATACCATCAAGGTCACCGTGGACGGCGAGGTGCAGGAGCTTACCCTGAACGTGAGCAAGAGCGCCGCATCTTTTCGGATTATACTTCCAAGTCCAGGCTGGTCACACCGTATGTCGGCGCGGATGATACCCCGCAGGAAGTGCTGGACCTGTGGATACGGCATCGGATACCATCTACTGGGCGGACACTGGGTTTGCTTCGCCGTTCAGCGATAAGGTGGAGGTCACCCTGCCGTATGGCCTGACCGAATATGTCAACCGTACCCAGACCGAGCGCAAGAACAACACCGGTACCGGCCGCACCAGCATCAATGTGGTGCTTTCCGGCAGGTGCGACCTGATTGCCCCGGCGGGCGGCAAGGTACTGCTGGCGGAAAAATTGCCCAATGTGGGCAATACGCTGGTGATCGAGCACGGCGCGGGCGTAAAGACTATTTACTATGGCCTGCGCAGGCTGACGGTAGAAAAAGGTGCAATCGTGGCCCAGGGCGATGCCCTTGGCACCACCGACAAAGCTACCGTGGTGGAAGTGCGCGTGGGCAAAACCCCCGTGGAGCCGCTGCGTATCCTACGCGGTCAGTGCGATGCCCTGCGCAGCTATTAAAACGGAGCATAAATAGAAAAATTCCCCTGTCTGTATTCTTTTGAACTGCACCCCATTTGTTAGACAGTATGATATACTATCTAACAGATGGGGTGATTTATTATGTCAAGAGGAAAACCGAACAAACGATATACGCCGGAATTCAAGAAAATGGTTGTAGAAACC
>ENA-OPZM01000992-OPZM01000992.1-human-gut-metagenome-genome-assembly--contig:-NODE-992-length-10805-cov-2.833021_pt1 | contig 10805 bp, 15 predicted proteins | sample MGYA00242478_ERZ504493 | MGnify/ENA primary metagenome ERZ504493 (study PRJEB26092, sample SAMD00036227) | human gut metagenome | host: Homo sapiens | study: EMG produced TPA metagenomics assembly of...
CCTCTTTTTTCTGCTTATAGGAAGGGAGCCAGAGGATCAGCCCGCCGACCAGCCCTGCAAAGGCCGCGCCGGAGATAACCCCCGCCAAAAGTGCTTTGGTGCGTTGTTTCATAAACTCAAATCCACAAAATAAGCGTTTCCGTTACTGCCATCTGCCAGCATTTCCTGATAAGCAACAACAAAATCATTGGTGTCCTGCGGTAAATTTACCAGCATCCAGCCGGAAAGGCTCTCACCTGGCTGCAAGGTTGTCGCATCAGGCATCATAACATCGTCCACAGCATCCAATGCTACGCCAAAGTCATCCTTGCCCATTGGAATTTGAAAATCGTCTTTAAAAAATATCGTAGGCTCATTTGCTGGTATTTGTTACAGTCATCATAAAAAATGACAAGTTTTTTCACCATCGGGAGTTGTAATGTTGTTATATCCATCCACCACACGGGGGGTATCGCAGGTAAAATCGAATAATGCCGTCTGTACCGTCTCACTGGCTTCTGCCCGAATAGAAGCATCCGATCCGCCGCAGCCAGCCAGCAACAGCGCCGCAGCCAAAGCCAATACACAAAAGACTGTTTTGTACAAATTAAATGTCGTTTTACTCAAAACCGTTATATCTCCAAAAGTAACTCTATTCCATCGCATATTTTCTATGATGACCTTTATAATGATACAACAAATTCAAGAAAATTTCAAGAGTTACACACACTTTGTCCGCCGCTAAAATGCACAATTATTGTCCAAATTTTGCAGCAAATTGTGATTACCTCGTTTTAATTGTGTAATTTAGTGCGTTGTACCACAATTCATAGTGTTCGGTAAAAGTTTGGCAGGCAACAAATATTCCCGTAATTTCTTGCATCAGGCAGCGCTCCGCAAAGCCTCACCTTTCAGCACTTGCTCCTCCGCCCGCGCATTGCCTCCCCGGAAAACAGCAATAAAAAATACCCCGCAACTTCTTGCAAGGTATCTTTTTGGTGACCCGTGCGTCCATCTCCCGCGGACTAAAAAACAATCCGCAGGATTGTTTTTTGCCGCCTGTCGGGCGGCCGTCCTGTTCGATTCCTCGCACGGAAGCACCAAAAAAACTCCCCAACCTAAGCTGGGGAGCATTTTTTTGGTGACCCGTGCGGGAATCGAACCCACGTTAACGGCGTGAGAGGCCGCTGTCTTAACCGCTTGACCAACGGGCCATGACCGCAAAAGATTGCTTGTATAATATACCAGATGAAACGCGGTTTGTCAACATATTTTTCAGGGCGAATGGGATAAAATGGAGAGAGATTTTTGGCCGGCAGCGTTATTCGGAAAATGTACGGTAGGTCACTGCGCCCGCAGTCGAACTTCAGAGGCCAACCAGACCGCTGATTCGGCTCTTGAACCGGAATAAGCCGTTCCCTACAGAGCTTTTTATAATAGACAGCAGGCAATGCAAGCAATCTGTAGGGCGGGATGCCCTCATCCCGCCGTGGAGAAACCTTTATCGACTGTGGCAAGCACTGCAAATGATTTGTAGGATCCGATGCTCGCATCGGGCTGTTGCCGCTCACCAAACTATACCTGCCAATTCCGCAAGGTTGCTGCGGGCTGATGACAAGCATCTGCCCCTACAAACAAAATCAAGGGCAATACCGCATAATTCTAAGTGCCGCAGCCGCCGGAGCGGTGCTTAAGCCGTCAGGCGGGAATTGTGCGGTGTTGCCTTATATATTCCAACCGCCAAAGATGTGGTATAATGTGTGGTACGAGGGCTAAAATACAAAAGAAAAAAGCCTTAGCTAACGCTAAGCTTTTTGGTGACCCGTACGGGAATCGAACTTCTATCATTCTACAAATATCCTTTAATGCAATACGTACTAACGATAATTTTATCACTGGTATGGATTTCATTAAAGGGTATTTTTATATCTGTGTGGTACAAAGTGTGGTACTCTTCATATAAAAAGTGTGGTACAGCACCTGCTTGCAAGAATAAATAAAAAAGTTGGTGATACCCCTCTTGCCAGTACGTGCGAACTGAATATCATGATAATAAAGCCACCTACTAAAAATTACTCAAAGGAGATTATTATCATGAAAGGCAAATATTTGAATTTGCGGTCCGAAATCATCCGCGCAGGCTTTACCTGCTACAATGTCGCGGAGGCCATCGGCATTTCCCCGCAAGCATTGTCGCAGAAGATGAACGGATATTCGCTCTTTTCGGCAGAGGAAATCGCACGCATCGGAAGGTTGTTGAATATCAATAAGGACGATTACTACACTATTTTCATCGAGCCAGTCACATAAAATGGCCGGCTCTAAGGAGTCCGCATGTATACCACACAAAGTAAAATGATTTCTCGCGCAATCTGGGTTGAGAAAAAGCACGTTTGGAAAATCAACCTCCAAAAGAACGGTGTCCGAAAGTCTTTTTATTCAAGCGTCCCGGGTGACAAAGGCCGAAAGATCTGCGCCCAAAATGCAACCTCGTGGTTGTCTGGAGCTTGCCCATTTAGCGTCAGCGAACGTACAACGGTTGATACCGTGTTTGAGCGCTACCTCCAAGATAAGGCACTCGAAACCACAAACATCTACACCATCCGCAACAGGTATAACAACCACATTAAACCTATAATTGGCAAAGTCCCGGTTATGCTACTAACTAAGCAGGATTTAAAGCGAGTTATCTATACCGCATACAGAAAGCACAATCTTAGTCAAAAAAGTCTTAAAAATATACGCGGCGATTTATCTGGATTCTGTAATTATTTGGACTGTGCCGATATCCGGAACGATTTGCGTACATCAAACATTAAAATTCCCTCAAACGCCAAAAAAGGTCAAAAGCAAGCACTTGACGTTTCTTCGCTTAACATCTTATTCACCGAATCTCAGGTGCCTTATAATGGTACGATTTGTCAAGACAGCTTAATCTATGCATATCGATTCCAAGTCGTTACAGGGTTACGTCCTGGTGAATTGATGGGCCTTGAGTGGGGCGATATTGACAATGATTATATACATATACGCCGTGCCATCAATGCTAAAGGCATCACTACAAATGGGAAGAACGAATTTGCCGCACGCGACTTCCCGCAGACTCGATATACACGTATGCTTTTAGAAAGTCAACAAGTCTATCGAGTCACTCCGTTAGACCCTCATGAGAGGGTCTTTGGAAGCACTGGTCAACTATGCTACCGTAAACGCTGGGGGATCTATTGCAGGTATAACGGTATCCCTTATATTACGCCGTATGAGCTGCGACATACCTTTAGCTCAATCTACAAAAATCACTTTAGCAACTGGGTTTACGAGGAGTTAGTTGGTCATACACATCCTGGTGTTAATGGTGTCTATATGCACCCGATGGATGGAGACATGGACGGCGTTCCTGCTCTGCTTGACAGCTTGCTTGATGAAAGACTTTCATTAGGTAGAGCAAAGCGGATGCTCTTATCTAACGGCCAAACCAAATAAAAAAGCACTTTATAAAGACGAGCTTCATTCAAGAAATTTGTAATGAAGTTCGTCTTTTCTTTATTGTCCACCCTTGCGAACTGAGTAGAATTATAAGCACAGGGAGCGAACAAGCAAGATACATCCTCTCGGTTGTCATATTGCTTTACGTTTCCTCCATCAGAAAAGGGAGGTGACAGAAATGTCGTTTGGTTCTATCAACAGCAGTGCTCGACACACTTGCTTTTGGTTGCATCTATCCGGCACCATTCCTTAGTTACCAATGGCGAGGACAGTACTTCGGAAACAACATAACGATAATGCCAAGGAGGAAATAACCATGAAAATCATTGGTTATAGACGCAGTGACTTTGTCACGAAAGAAGGCCGTCCCGTCACCGGCTGCCGCATCTACCTCGCAACGGAGATTGCCTCCCAGAACGGGGAGGGCGTCTTCGTCAGGGATATGTATCTCTCTGACGCTAAGATGGCCGAACTTAAAATCAACCTTCATGACCTGATGGGACGCGAAGTGAAGATTTTCTACAACGAGTACCGTAAGCCTGAGAACATTGTGGTGCTCGACTAAGGTTTCCAAGCACACTGTAGGACGCGTTAGCGGCCTCACCTCAAAAATGGGGCTTGTCTCATTTTTGAGGTAAACCAATCAACACCCATACAGCACCTTGAAAATTTTATAACGACAAGCGTACGCTATGGACTTAAAGCCGCCACACAGGTATGGAGCTAGTATTACCTCCATACCTGTGTGTACAGTCCATAAAGCCTATAACTATAAGCTTTAAAGCGTACACAGCGGCTTTGTGTCCGTAGTGTACTGGGTACACTATATGGCAAAAGGTTACGCGACACGCCGTTACCAGCTGACAATCAACAATCCACAAGAGCATGGCTATGATCATAATGTTATCAAGGCTGCTCTTGAAAAAGGAGCCAAGCTCCTTTATTGGTGCATGGCTGATGAAGTGGGGCAAGAGGAAACCTATCACATACACTTATTTTTAGTATATGAAAATCCTGTAATGTTCACAACCCTAAAGAACAAGTTTCCTACTGCGCACATCGAAGTGCCTCAATGGGGAAAAAATTCCGAAAACTATGCTTACATCCGTAAAGAGGGTGCTAAGTATAACAAGGATGCAAACGGTCACTACAAGTATACCGACTCCAAGGGAAAAGTACATGAAGGGATAAACTACTCTGACACGTTTGAAGAAAGTGGCAGTTTACCCCCTGACAGCAAGCAGGCGACCGTAACGACTTACGGACTCTGTATGCACTGATTGCATCCGGGGCAGACAATGCGCAAATCCTGGGTGAGCACCCGGAATACCTGCGAGATATCTCCCACATTGACCGGACAAGGCAGACCATCCTGGAGGAGAAATACCGCAATGTATTTCGCCAGATGACAGTCACCTATATCTTTGGCCCTACTGGCACAGGAAAAACTAGGTCGGTAAAAGAAGGATGCGGATACTCAAACTGCTACGCGGTGTCTGACTATCACCATCCTTTTGATGGCTACCGGGGGCAGAAAGTGATGCTCTTCGATGAGTTCCACAGCAGCTTGCCCCTTAATAGCATGCTGCAATACCTGGATGGCTATCCTTTGGAATTACCCTGTAGGTATGCTAACAAGCAGGCTTGCTACACGGAAGCATACATCATTTCCAACTTGCCGTTGGAGAAGCAGTATGTTTCCGAGCAGCACGAAAAGCCGGAGGCTTGGGACGCGCTCTTGCGGCGCATCAACTGCGTTCGGGTTTTTGACCTCGACGGCAGTCACAAGGACTATACGGTTCACGAGTATTTTCACCCTTGCACCACACCGACATTTGAGCAAATAGAGATTGATGATTGTCCGTTCTAGCGGATGAAAGCTGTGCTATCAGGCTATACGGGCATTTATTTTGAAAGGAGATTTAATCATGCGTAATGATTCTGATCGCCTGCAATGGCAGACGGAAAAAAATTATATCATAATACGTTCCACAATGGGCTTAGACGTATTCAAACCGATTCAAAGACCGCACAGCAATATGTGCTGCTGTGCCTCGCACTCGCAGTTGCCGCCCTGATTATGGTTTCGGGCGGCTCTGGCGAGGACGTGATTTCGGTAGTATTTAGACCGTTCGTTAATTTTATTCGGGTAATTGCATGGCTGGCAGAGTGCCTTGGCGTCATTTACCTCTTTGGTTATATCCCCCACAGTTGGTCATATTACGACGATTTTTCGCGTGCTGGTATCTGCAACCAGGCGCATGAAGCACCACTGCTAGTTAAGGCCAACAGGGATGGTAATATTCAACAGCTTACTTTCAGCCTTAAAGGCTGCCCGCTCGAATACTGGGAAGACAATCGGACAACAATCGAATCCGCACTTAATGTGACCGTCCTCTCTATCACTCAGGGCAGCAACAACCAGCTCTTTGACCTTCGTGTTGTTGCCGGGTGCAACCTTATGGGGCGGCTAATCCCGTGGGCAGATACATATATGGACGATAGCGACACAAAAATCGTCTTGGGCATCAATGCGGCAGGCATTCCCGTTAGCATTGATTTTAGCCAGCTGCCTCATTGGCTTTTGGCTGCTGCCACCGGCATGGGTAAGACGCAGTTGGCACTGTTGATTCTCTACCAGCTGTCGCAAAAAGCTACGACATCTACCTCGCCGATTATAAAGGTGTGGACTTCGGCCCCGAATATTGTAAGACGGGGCATTATGCAGATGATGATGCTGCCCTTGAGCAGATGCTTGACAGTGTTGTACATGAGCTTAACCATCGCCGTACAGAGTTTTCTATCGCTGGCTGTGCAAATCTTGAGGAATATGTCCAGACGACCGGAGAAGAACTGCATCGAATCGTCGTTATCCTGGATGAAACCTCGATGATTCTCGATACAACTGGACGTGATAAAGATGGCAAGGCAGTAGTTGCCTCGATTACGAACAAGCTCCTCGCCATTGGCCGTCTGGGCCGTGCGCTCGGTATTCATCTGCTTGTGGCAACTCAGCGCCCCGACGTAGGGTCTGTTCCGGGTAGTCTTAAAGCACAGCTTGACGGTCGTATTTGCGGCCACACTGCCGATGCACAGAGTTCCATTGTTATCTTGGATGACGGCAGTGCCGCAAAGCTCCCTGCTATTCCCGGACGCTTCATCATCCGCAATGGCAGTGGGTCGGACGAAATTATTCAGGCTTACTACTATCACCAGTGACCAAGGAGTCGACTATGAAAAATCCACCTCTACAACAGGGCCATGACGGCCCGCGGGCACCACCGTTGCGTCCTTATCAGGCTGACACCCTTCAGCGTATGAAATCCTACGAGGGAAATGCCGCCCTGTGCGTTATCGCAACCGGCCTTGGCAAGACACGAATTTTTGCTGAGTACATCCGCTGTGATGTACTGGAAAATGACCACCACATACTGATTTTATCTCACCGGGAAGAACTCGTGATACAGCCGTTGGAATACCTCAAAGGCCTTCCCTGCGGCATCGAGCAGGGAACCACACATGCACACGGGGAACCCATCATCAGCGCTTCGGTGCAAAGCCTTGTGGGGCGGCTCGACAAGTACAACCCCTACAGTATCGATACCATCATCATCGACGAGCCCACCACAGTGCTGCACCGACCTACCGCAAAATTTTGAGTACTTCAAAAATGCCGTTCGTTTTGGCTTCACTGCAACCGCAATCCGCGGTGATGGTGTCGGCCTGGATGTGGCTTTTGACGACATTTTGTGCGAGTATAACACCCTATACGGCATTGAGCACGGGTATCTTAGTCCTATAGAAGCTTGTCAGGTTAATCTCAAGTATGACTTGGGGACAGTGCAGTACCGTGAGGATACTGGCGATTATGATGCCGCAGATATAGCACGCGTTATGTCTGGCACAGCAGCGGGTATCGCGGAGGCCTACACCTCAAACGCACGTGGGCAGACCATCATTTTCGCACCATCCATTGAAGAGGGCAAAAAATGTGACAGCACTGCTCAATTCCCAGCATGGTGCCAGTACCGCGGCCTTTATCGATGGCACTACTCAAAATAGAGGACGTCTGTTGGAGGCCTACCGTTTGGGCCTAATTAAAGTACTTGTCTGCTATGCTGTCCTGACGGAAGGTGTTGACCTGCCGATGACAGAAACCGTTCTGCTGGCCCGCCCGGTTGCCACAACCAATGTCGGCCTGTATGCGCAGATGGTAGGTCGCGGCCTGCGGTTGCATCCGGGAAAAAGTGCCTGCAAGATTATTGATTGCGTGGGCATTTCCAGGATGCCGATATGCACGGCAGCAACGCTAATCGGCGAGGAACCGCTAGCTCCCAAACCTAAAAAGGAGCAGGTGGAAAAGTTGCCGGAGGAAACCGAACCGATAAAGGTACTTACAGGTGCGGACATTCCCGATACCTGGATAAAAAATCAGAAGGAGGTAGACGTTATGGCACTTGGCGAAGGTGTTACCACCCATGATGTCGCATGGATTACACTCAAGGATGGCGGCTATATACTGCCTATCCCGACCGTAACCTACCGCATCAGCAAACCGCTGACTAACGGCATGGTGTACCTGCGGAAAAATAAAGCGTGCTCCAAGAGTGCGGTGCCATTACAATTTGCATTAGACTATGTGTATCAGGACTTGAAACAGAAGCATGCTAAATATCAACATATCTGGGACAAAAAACAGCGCTATAAGTGGGATAGACAACCCATCACCAATGAGCAAATTGCCCTTATCCACAAGCTGGCCCCGGATTACAAAATTGACACCCATAAAATGACACGAGGGGATGCCTCGCGGGCGATACAACTGCTGACCTACAAGCCGGAAGAATGGACGCCCCAAACGACACCCTCGGAGGTGCAGGACGATGCCAAGAAAAGCCCGTAAACTTTCGTCCTGCGGCGTGTATCACATCATGATCCGTGTGTAATCTTGTACGAAGAACAGAAAAAGGGACGATTAAGGCGGAGGGGGGTGGGGGATTGAGGTGGGAAAAGGCGCAAAAAAGGCGGGGAAAAGGGGACGAATTTGCGCGGATTTTTTGAAGATTAAACGGGATTAAAGGGAAGAAAATGCAAAGCGGCGATTTTTGCAACTTGCAAGATTTTTGGGGCGGTTTTGGGGGTGTTTGAGCGCGTGCCGGCTGGAACGGCGAAAAAGCGGCGGGCGGCGTTTAAGGAGCGGTTAAAAGAAAATTAAAAAGCGAAAAAAGCGCGGTTTTATGACGTTTAAGGACAATTAAATAAAATTTAAGGGCGGGACGCACCATGCCGGGAAAACCGGACTGGCGCGCCCCGCCCTTTGACTTTCAATGGGACATTTCGCGTTGGTTTTTGTTGAGATGTCCTATTGCGATGAATCGCTGTTTTTGGCTTTTCTATCTGTCATGAGTCCCATTGGCAATGTCCCATTAAAGCGTTGAAATCAATAGGACATAACGCTCAGCGATATTTTGTATCGCTTTGAGTACAAAAAGACCCAAATCAGCTATCATCAATCCGAAGGATGCTTTGACAGGTCAAAACATTTATACTCATCCAACCGCTTCAGCATCTCTTTTTGCCTTCGGCGGAAAGAGACGCATAGACTGTAAGCATCTTTGCATACCGAGATATTTCTTCGGCACAAAATTCGTCCTGTTCCATTGCACAAAGAAGTACAGTCAAGCTATCACGGATATAATTGATGGACTCCCGCTGCACCGCCTGATTTGCAATTAGCACATCCTGCTTGAATCGTAAAACAAGATCGTTCAACCCATCAATAGATGAATTGATTTCATCGGCACCATCCATAAAGCGTTGTGCGTCGAGATCCCCACGGAGAAATTCACCACTAACATGGAAATAACGCTCCAAAGCGGCCATTGCCTTGGAATTTGGCTCACGATAGCCGTTTTCGTAGTTTATGATGGACTTCCTTGTAAGCCCTGTTTCCCTTGCCAATTCCGCTTGAGAAAGGCCTGCGGCCTCACGAAGATCTTTTAACCGTTGAGCGACGCCCATAGTGATGCACTCCTTTGGATAGATATACTTATAATAGCACATTATCCCCATATGGGCAACAAAAAAGGCTTGACATTCCCCGAAAGGGGAAGTATAATAGCAGAAAGTGAACAAATGGGGAATAACCGAGGTGAACGAAATGTACATAAAGCCTTGCCCGGAAAAGATTCGGGCCGCCCGCCGGAAACAGGGACTTAGCGCATATGCACTGGCAATGAAAGCCGGACTGGATAAGAAGGCCATTTATCGGATCGAATCCAAAGAAAGCCTTAGAACACATTCCCTGCGTGCCCAAGCCATCGCCGATGCGCTTGGCTGCCCGGTGGAGGAATTGTTTGATGCGCCCGGCAAGAAAGGCAAAACGGCGTGAACCGAGAAATCCTGGATGCAATCGAAGAGCAAACCGACCTGCGCTATGACAGTCTGGCCGACGCGGCGGGATGGTACGGGACAACGACCGCCTGGCGGGAGGATTTTACCGCGAATTGGAATTCAACCGGCCCAAAACGGGCCGTTAAAAGGCAATTAAACCGAGATAAGGAGGCCGAAGAGATGGCAAAGGCAAAGATTAAGATCAAGGTGTCAGACAGCGGAATCGTGACATTGGCGGCGAGTGGAGACGGCTATGCCACGCTGAACGCGCTGGTGGAAGTGCTGGCAGCCACGATCTGCGAGGCATCCCCCAACTGGGACTTTGCCGAGATTATGACGGACGCCGCCGTCAACCGGCTGTATGACCTGGTTGATGACGGCACCAGGAAGAAGGTGATCCGACGTGGGGAATGACCGATATGCTGGTGTGCGCAGGCTGCCGGACGCGCCGATAGCGGGCGAAAGCTACCGCAACGCGGGAAGCCATTATAAAGTATGGCAGTACAACGCGGCGGCAGACACCGCCCACGTGGAGAATTTGACAAGCGGATGGGTTTGCACCGCCCACCACCCGGCGCTGTACCGCTTGCATGACGGCAGCGTGGAGCTGCAGTGGGATTACAGCACAGACGGACACTTTGAATAGCCGAAACCGCCGGGAATGGCGGTCTTGCGGGGATGGCCGCCTGTGACCGATGATGGCAGGCCGAAAGTAAGGTGAGAGTATGGACGCGATGTTAAGCACATCTGAAGTTGCTGAATTGACAGGGATTTCGCTGCGCCACGTTAAACGTTTGGCAGCCTCAAACAAACTGCCTTGTGAGAAAACAGTCAACAGCAATAACCGCCCCAAATACTGTTCCCATTAAGCGGGCTGGCTGCCCTTGACCCCACGCTGCCGCAGCGCTACCTGGCGCAGCACGCGCAGGAGGCACGGCGGAGGCGCG
>ENA-OPZM01000993-OPZM01000993.1-human-gut-metagenome-genome-assembly--contig:-NODE-993-length-10794-cov-4.915721_pt1 | contig 10794 bp, 13 predicted proteins | sample MGYA00242478_ERZ504493 | MGnify/ENA primary metagenome ERZ504493 (study PRJEB26092, sample SAMD00036227) | human gut metagenome | host: Homo sapiens | study: EMG produced TPA metagenomics assembly of...
TCACTGGATGATGTTGACGAGGTCGTGCGCCCCATGGCCCAGCAGGGCAAGGCGCCGCTCGCTCGATGGGTATCGATGCGCCGCTGGCCTGCCTGTCCAAGAAGACGCGCTCGTTCTTCGACTACTTCTATCAGCTGTTCGCTCAGGTCACGAATCCGCCGATCGATGCCCTGCGCGAGCACATGGTCACCTCGACCACACTCTACCTGGCAACCACGGCAACCTGCTCGAGGATTCCCGTACGGCCTGCCAGCTGGTTCGCTTGGAACGTCCGGTGTTGAGCGAGGAGGAGTTTGACCGCATCTGCGCCATCGACCGCGTGGGCTTTAAGACTCGCCGTTTCCGTGCCGTCTACCGCCGCGATGCCGGCGAGGGCGCGCTGCAGGCTGCGCTCAAGCAGCTTGCAGAGGATGTTGAGGCTGCGGTCCGCGACGGCGTGAACATCGTGGTGTTGAGCGACCGTGCTGCGGCGGGCGAGGTCCCTGTGCCGTCACTGCTCGCCGTGGGCTGCGTGCACAACCACCTGATCCGTGCCGGCGTGCGCACCTTTGCCGATATCGTGGTGGAGTGCGGCGATGCCGTGTCTCCGCACGACTTTGCGGCGCTGGTGGGCTACTCCGCAAGCGGCATCTACCCGTACAACGCGCATGCGTGCATCCGCAATCTGGCGGTACGCGGCGACCTGGACGTGACGGCCGAGCAGGGCATCGCCAATTACAACAAGGCCGCGACGGCGGGCATCGTCTCCATCATGTCCAAGATGGGCATCTCCACGGTGCAGAGCTACCATTCGGCGCAGATCTTCGAGGCCGTTGCTTTACGCCGGAGTTCGTCAACGCGTACTTCGCTGGCACGGTGAGCCGTGTGGGCGGTATGGGTGTCGAGGACGTTGAGCGCGAGCAAAACGAGCGCTACGACGCCGCGCTCGCTATCCTTAAGAGCCCGGCTCCCGATCAACTGCCCACGCTGGGCCTGACCAAGTGGCGCCCGCTTGGCGGCGAGGATCACCTCATCGATCCGCAGACTGTCTACTTGCTGCAGACCGCCTGCCGTGAGGACAGCTACGACACCTTTAAGGAGTACAGCGCCCGCCTGCACCGCACCGGCCGTGCCGTGCGCCTGCGTGACCTGCTGGACTTTGATGCCAGCGGCCGCACTCCGGTGGCACTCGACGAGGTCGAGCCCGCGCTCAACATCGTCCGCCGCTTTAACACCGGCGCCATGTCGTATGGCTCCATCAGCAAAGAGGCGCACGAGTGCATGGCCATCGCCATGAACCGCCTGCATGGCCGTTCCAACTCGGGCGAGGGCGGCGAGACCCGCGTCGCGAGACCCCGCTGGCCAACGGTGATTCCAAGAACTCCGCGATCAAGCAGGTGGCAAGTGCGCGCTTTGGCGTGACGAGCCGCTACCTGTGCAGCGCCTTCGAGATTCAGATCAAGATGGCCCAGGGCGCCAAGCCCGGCGAGGGCGGCCATCTGCCCGGCAAGAAGGTCTACCCCTGGATTGCCGAGGTCCGTCAGTCCACGCCCGGCATCGGCCTGATCTCGCCTCCGCCGCACCACGACATCTACTCCATTGAGGACCTGGCGGAGCTTATCTTCGATCTTAAGAACGCCAACCCCGGCGCGCGCGTGTCGGTCAAGCTGGTCAGTGAGGCCGGCGTCGGCACCATCGCCACCGGTGTTGCCAAGGGCGCTGCCGACAAGATTTTGATCAGCGGCCACAACGGCGGCTCCGGTGCCACGGCGCGCGATTCGATCTGGCACGCCGGTCTGCCGCTGGAGCTCGGTCTTGCCGAGGCCCAGCAGACGCTGCTGCAAAACGGCCTGCGCTCTCGCGTGGTGCTCGAGGCCGATGGCAAGCTTATGGACGGCACCGATGTTGCCGTCGCCTGCTTGCTAGGCGCCGAGGAGTTTGGCTTTGCAACCATGCCGCTCATCTCCATGGGCTGCCTCATGCAGCGCGACTGCCAGCAGGACACCTGCCCGGCCGGCATCGCCACGCAAAACTGCCGCCTGCGTCGCGGCTTCCGCGGCAAGCCAGAGCACGTCGAGCACTTTATGCTCTTTGTTGCCGAGCAGCTGCGCGAGGTCATGGCGAGCCTGGGCTTCCGCACCATCGATGAGATGGTCGGCCATCCCGAGTGCTTGCGCCAGATCGAGGTCCCGGGCAACCGCAAGGCCAATCTGCTCGATCTGTCGCCCGTGCTGGCGAGCGCGACCTGCGAGTTCGGCGCTCATATCCCGGGTGCCGACGGTCGCCACTTCCTGCCGCAGATGGCCGCGGACAGCGAGCTCGACAAGACGCTCGACTCCACGTTGTTTGTGCCCTATACGGCCGATGCCCGTGCGCACCTGCGTCCGATTCGCTTCCGCGCCGATATCGCCAACGTCAACCGTTGCGTGGGCACCATCCTGGGCAATGCGGTGACCAAGGCGCATCCCGAGGGTTTGCCTGCCGGCTCCATTACCATCGATTGCGATGTTCGGCCGGTCAGAGCTTTGGCGCGTTCCTGCCGCGTGGCATTACGCTCAACGTGTGCGGCGACGCCAACGACTACTTTGGCAAGGGCCTTTCGGGCGGCGAGGTGTCGGTGCGCCCCAACCCGCATGCGACCTACAAGTTCGACGAGAACATCATCGTGGGCAACGTTGCGTTCTTTGGTGCCACGAGCGGCCGCGGCTTCATTAACGGTCTTGCCGGCCAGCGTTTTGCCGTGCGCAACTCCGGTGCCACCGTGGTGGTCGAGGGCTGCGGCAACCATGGCTGCGAGTACATGACGGGTGGTCTGGCGCTCATCCTGGGCGAGGTCGGGCAGAACTTCGCCGCCGGCATGACAGGTGGCGTGGCCTACGTCTTTGACCAGTACGGCACGCTCGATGACCGTGTGAACCACGAGAGCGTTGAGCTCAAGGCCCCGACGGCCGGCGAGTTGGCGCAGATTCGCGAGCTTATCCAGGAACACGTGGACGCGACGCAGAGCCCGCGCGGCATTAAGCTGCTCTACAGCTTTGAGACGATGAGCAAGCACTTTGTGAAGGTCATTCCGACCGAGTACGAGCGCGTGCTGGCGATTGTCGCCGCGGGCGAGGCCGTGGGCAAGACGCATGCGCAGGCCGAGGAGCTGGCGTTTGACATCGTGACCGGTCGCGCGAGCGCCGCGGATGTCGCTCGCTTTGATGTCGCGGGCGGTGCTGCGGGTGCTGCGTCCGTGGCTGCCAGCCCTGTTGCTTCGACCAAGAAGGAGGCGTAAGTGCCATGGGTAAGCCCGGTGCTTTTCTTGATATCGACCGCGTGGCCCACGAGCTGCGTCCCGTGGAGGAGCGCAGTCATGATTTTGATCCCCTGTATGTGGAGCTCGATGACGACGCACGTCGCGCCCAGGCGAGCCGCTGCATGATGTGCGGCGTGGCGTTTTGCCAGATGGGCGCGAGCTTTGGCAAGGCGCGTCCGAGCGGCTGCCCGCTGCACAACCTGATTCCCGAGTGGAATGAGCTGGTGTACCGCGGCCGCTGGGACGAAGCGGCCGAGCGTCTGTCGCTCACCTCGCCCATGCCCGAGTTCACGAGTCGCGTGTGCCCGGCGCTGTGCGAGGCCGCGTGCAACCTGGGTTCGGTCGATGGCCAGCCCACGACGATTCACGACAACGAGCGTGCGATCAGCGACCATGAGTGGGCCAACGGCGGTCCGCGTCGCTTTGAGCCGGCAGGGGAGGACGCGCCCTCGGTCGCCGTGGTTGGTTCCGGCCCGGCTGGCCTGGTGGCAGCATGGGAGCTTGCACGTCGCGGTGCCCGCGTGACGGTGTTTGAGCGCGACGACCGCCCCGGCGGCCTACTCATGTACGGCATTCCCAACATGAAGCTCGAGAAGTCCGTGGTCGAGCGTCGCGTGGCGCTCATGCGCGAGCTGGGCATCGTCTTTGAGCTGGGCGCTGATGTTACGAACCCTGCGGTAGCGGCCAAGCTCAATGGCTTTGACGCCGTTGTGGTGGCTGCCGGTGCTCGTGCGCCCCGCGGTCTTTCGGCTACGAATGTGGATGCCCCGGGCGTGGTGTATGCCGTGGACTACCTGACAGCTTCGACCGTCTCGGCGCTCGATGGCGGTGAGCCCGCGGTGAACGCGCGCGGCCTGGACGTTGCGGTCATTGGCGGCGGCGATACCGGTAACGACTGCGTGGGTACCGCGGTGCGCCAGGGTGCGCGCAGCGTGCGCCAGTTTGAGTTCTTGCCGGCCGCGCCCGATAAGCGTGCAGTGAGCAACCCCTGGCCGCAGTGGCCCAACGTGAAGAAGACCGACTACGGTCAGCAGGAGGCTATCGCTGCCATGGGCGGCGAGATGCGTGCTTGGGGCGTGGATACGCTCGAGGTGCTGCTGGACAAGAAGGGCGCGGCTGCGGGCCTGCGCGTGGTCGATCTGGACTGGTCGGCCGGCAAGCCCGAACGCATTGCGGGCTCCGAGCGCGAAGTGCCGGCGCAGCTGGTGCTCATCGCCTGCGGCTTTACGGGTCCCGAGCATGGTGTGTTCGATGCGGTGAGCGTGCCTGTTGCTACCGCTGGTCGTCCGCTGCCGGCGATGGCTGCCGAGGCTCGCACCTCGCGGCCCGCGTGGATGGCGTTGCTGCGGATGCCGCGCCGGTGTATGTTGCCGGCGACGCCCGCAACGGCAGCTCGCTCGTGGTAAGCGCCATGGCGGACTCCCTGGCCTGCGCTGCCGAGGTTGCCGAGGCCTTGGGACTGTAAGGTAGTCATTCAAGCGCGTCCCCAACGACTAGTCATTGGGGACGCGCTTTTTTGTCTAGTCGTCGGGGACACTCTTAACGTCTGACTGCTCATTTGCTGACGTGCGGGCTCGCGGCGCCTTGCTGTTTTCGTGATGGCTGCGGCTGGCAAGCTCAAAATCTCTGTTTATTTGCCTATGTTTAACTGGGGTTTTGTTTCGGTATAACGTATCGGTCAAGCGTTCCGTCAAGTATACGGTCAGTATCTGGTTTGCAGCCTGATGCCCATTTCGCCCGCGCTGGCGGCGACCACCGGCCCTCCTCGTAAGCTCAAATTGAGGTTCATCAGTTTGAGGAGGATGCCATGGCCGATCATGTTTTGGACCGGGGACGTCTGACCGAGGCCGTCGGTAACGATATTGCGACATGGCCCAGTTTTGGATGCTGCGCAAGTTTCAGTTTTTGGAGTCGGCGCGCACGCAGTTCGAAGTGATAGTCGATCCATGGCTCAGCTATTGCGAGGAGCCTTCGCAAAGCGAAATCATGGCCTATAACATGGCATTTACCGATTGGCTGCTGTTCGAGCGTCCCTATTACCATGGCAAGACGCTGCTTGAGCTGTATGTGGACGAGCCGCCGGCATCGCTTTCGCCTGCTTCGCTCAGGCGGCTCGAACAGGTGCGCGACACGCAGTATTTCTCGCGCTTTGGCATTTTGGACAAGGATCCTGCGACTGGTATGGTCGCGCTGCGTGACACACGCACCGACCGTCGTTTTGATATCTACGACCCACATATCGTGCAAAAAGAGCACTGGCGCGAAGGTGCGATTGCGGTGCGTATCGCGTGCGTCGACGATGTCTGGCTGACGGCGGGGCAGCTCTACCTCTACGACATTGCACGCCTGAGCGATACGGCGGTCGACGGGCCTGGCGCGGTGCATCCCGAGGACCTAGAGGACGGTTTCGACACCTCGTGTATCAGCTTCTTTCTGAGGCTGGTTCGCGACATCATGGGTGCCCAGGGGCGGTATGTGAAGTCGCTCAACATCTACGAACAGGAATGGGAGTAGGGGATGGGCAGCTGTCGCCTGCCTTGCCTTCCGCCTTTATATCTCGATCAGTAACGTCTAGAGACCATTTGGACCCGTAGTTGTTACAGATCGAGATGAACAATGCAGACTCGACTGAATGTCTCGATCTGTAACAACAAGGGGCCGTTTGGCCATCTAACTGTTACAGATCAAGACGGAAGGTTGGCGCCTGCCGAAAGATCTCGATCTGTAACGGGAAGGGGCCAAAATTCGACCTACCTGTTACAGATCGAGACAAAGGTTGGACGCACGACTGAAAATCTCGATCTGTAACAACTAGAGGCTCAAAGACTGTTTTCCTGTTACAGATCAAGACATTTGTCAGCGGAGGCAACGGTGACGATGGCCCATTTGTCTGACGTGGTGGTGATGAAAGTGTCTAATACCGTTTTTAAACACAAGCATGTAACACGTAACACCTTGGCGCGGAATAGGATGCTTGCCAGGCTCACGGAGGCGGCTGAACAAGACGTACTGCTTGTGACACACGACAATGCCGAGCTTATGTGGCTGCGGCGCCATGTGGGAACCGATGATATTGCGGAGCCCGAGCCGTATTTGTTCTGCTTGCAACATGATTGGGTTGTACTGACGCCGGCGGAGCGAGCGCTGCGTACCATCAAAGGGCTTGCAGAGTTTCATCCGATTGGGCGTTTTGGGGTTATGACGCGGCACTTTTGTGGGGTCTGGAGGTGCCGAATGATCTGCTTGGGCCGCGATTTCTTGTTAAGACAGGTTGCTCGGTGCCGCTGAGTGCAGGATGCCGGCTTTTGCGTCCGCAGGCGGCGGGTGCGCTTGAGCGCGTCGACGGCGTTCGAGTGACGCCGTTTTGGCGCACGGTGGAGGATTGCCTGCTACGCGCCCCGTTTTCGTATGGTCTGGCGATCGCCGATTCTGCATTGCGGGCGAATGGCATGTCGCGCGACGACCTCTGTGAACGGCTCCAGGCCGATTGCGAGGGCAGGCGAGGGTATCGCAGAGCTCAGGTGATTGCGTCGCATGCGGACGGGCTGTCCGAAAACGGTGGCGAGTCTCGGTTCCGAGCGTTCTTTATTGCATACGGTTTTCCGGTGCCAGAGTTGCAGGTGGAGTTTCGCGACCCGCTTGATCTGAGCCAAGTGTTTCGGGTCGATTATTTCTGGAGGCTCGAGGACGGGACACGTGTCATCGGCGAGCTCGACGGAAAGGGGAAGTATGCCTTGCAGAACGGCGAGGGTCGGGAGTCGGTCGACCCGTTCGTGGCAGAGCGTCAGCGTGAATCTCATCTGACAATGCTCGGGCACAAGGTGCTTCGGTTCACGTTTGATGAACTCAAGAACCCGGGGAAGCTGGTTGAAAAGATGAGGCTAGCGGGTATTTCGCAGCGGGCCGATTTGGCTGAGGAATGGAAGCGTCAGTGGTGTGGGCACTGAAGCGGACTGTCTCAATCTGTAACATTTAGAGGCCGAAAACCTGTCTACCTGTTACAGATCTAGACGTTTGACGACGGGGCTGGAGAATGTCTCGATCTGTAACAACAAAGGACTGTTTTACCTTCTAACTGTTACAGATCGAGACGGAAGGTTGGCGGCTGACGAAAAATCTCAATCTGTAACATCTGGCGGCTGAAAACTGGTCTACCTGTTACAGATTGAGACAAAGGTTGGACGCACGACTGAAAATCTCGATCTGTAACATCTGGCGGCTCAAAACCGAGCTTACTGTTATAGATCAAGACGTTTTGCTGGAACGACCGAAGCATCGCTGCACTGGTCTGTTCATCCTCACGCCCTTCTCTTCCTCCTGTTAGCCGATATGTCCGCAGTAACCCTGTCGTGCCGGGTGATAATGGACAAATGTTCAAGTTAATTGCGAGGGAGGAGCTCGATATGGCCTCTGCCGATCGTCCCACGTTGTTTATCAATGCGACCGTTCTGGATGGTTCGGAGCATATGGAGCCGCAACCCGATATGGCCGTGGCCGTTGAGCGCGGTCTCATCACGTGGATGGGGCCGAGTGCTGTGGCACAGGCGCCTGCAGGTGCCGAGGTTATCGACCTGGCAGGGGCGTGTCTCATGCCAGGCCTCATCAATATGCATGTGCATCTGTGCGGCTCGGGCAAGCCGGTTTCGGCGGGCGATGCGGGCGCGCTGATGAAAAAGCTCGATAATCCCGTGGGGCGCGCATCGTGCGCCATATCCTCAAAGGTAGCGCCCAGCAGCAGCTGGCAAGTGGCGTGACTACGGTGCGCGGCGCGGGCGACCCGCTGTTTGCCGATCTTGCCGTGCGCGATGCTATCGATGCCGGCAAGTATCAAGGTCCTCGTCTGGTGGCGCCGGGAACGGGCGTCACGGTGCCGGGCGGTCATGGTGCAGGACTGTTCGCCCAGGTGGCTAACAGTCCCGTCGAGGCAGCCGAACAGGTGCGCGATCTGTATGCACGCGGTGCCGACGTCATCAAACTGTTCGTGACGGGCGGCGTGTTCGATGCGACCGAAGTAGGCGAGCCGGGCGTGCTGCGCATGCCGCTCGATGTCGCCGCGGCGGCGTGCAAGGCGGCGCACGAGGTCGGCCTTCCGGTTATGGCCCATGTCGAGAGTACCGAAGGTGAGAAGGCCGCGCTTCAGGCCGGAGTCGACACAATCGAGCATGGCGCTCCGTTGACGCCCGAGATCCTGGAGCTGTACCGCGGCGCCGCGGGTACACAGCTTGAGGACCGTGCGCCCAGCGTTACCTGCACCATCAGCCCGGCGCTGCCGTTTGTATTGCTCGACCCGGAAAAGACCCATTCGACCGATACGCAAAAGAAGAACGGCGACATCGTGTGCTCAGGCATCATCGAGAGCGCTCGCGCCGCACTGGAAGCTGGTATTAGGGTTGGTCTTGGCACAGATTCGAGCTGCCCGTTCGTGACGCAGTACGACATGTGGCGCGAGGTGGCCTATTTTGCCAAGTATGTCGGCGTGAGCAACGCCTTCGCGCTGCATACGGCTACGCAAGTCAATGCCGAGCTGCTGGGGCTGGGCGGCGAGACCGGTACGATCGAGTGCGGCAAGGCCGCCGATATTCTGGTGACGCGCGAGAACCCGCTCGATGACCTGTGCGCCCTGCGTGAGCCGATGCACGTGATGTGTCGTGGCGATCTGGTACGCAAACTCAAGGTGAAGCGTATTCCCGAGGTGGATGCCGAGCTCGACACGATTATGGCCATGCCGTCCGAGGCGCTGGCCGAGGAGCTCGCCCGCGACGGCGTGGCGTAGACGTGACAAAGGGACGGTCCCCTTGTCACGTTCAAAAAAGCCGAGGTCTCAGTGCGAGCCTCGGCTTTTATTTTGTCCTATGGCGTGGCGGCTACGAGCGCGTTTCCATCTTGGCGTGGCACTTGGGGCAGGTGACGCGGATCTTGCCCTTGCCCTTGGGGACGGAGAGCATCTGGCCGCAGTTGGGGCACTTGAGGTATGCCGTGTCTTGCGACCCTTCCACATCTTCTTGGCTGTGCGCTTGGCGCGCTCAAAGTCTTCCTTACTGGTACCGGCTGCGCGCGAGGCGTTAGCCGCTGCAGCTCCGCCGCCCAAGCTAGCTACAAACTTGCCCAAGCCGGGTACGTTCGCGGTCGCGGCGACAAAAGCCTCGTTCTCCTTGCGACGTGCATCGATGTTTTTGGACAGGCCGCGCAGCACGCCGAGCACGATCACGGCGATGGCGATCCAGCTGAGCCACTGGATGCGGGCTATCGATCCGATCATCGCGATGACGATGCCGGCAAAACCCATCACGATGGTGAGTTCGTCAGCACCATTGCGACCCTTCATAAAGTCATTCATGCAAATTGCCTTTCGTTCGATATGCTGCACGCCTTTATACCCGATTTAGAGCAAGGGGGACAGGTTAATCTGCATCAAGGTGGTGCAAACATACCTGTCCCCGGAACACCAAGACGGTGCAAAGAAGTCTGTCCCCAATGCCCCAATTACTTGGAGAGCTTGTCGACGACGCGTTCGATCTCGGCGAGCTTGGCGGCTTTGAGGTCTTCGTCGCCCGATTCGATCGCCGAAGTCACGCAGCCCTCGATATGCGCCTTGAGCACGTCGGCGTTAATGCGCGCGAGGAGCGCCTGTGTGGCCATGAGCTGCGTGGAAATATCGACGCAATAACGGTCCTCATCGACCATCCGCAAGATACCGTCGATCTGGCCGCGTGCCGTCTTGAGCATGCGGGTCACCGATTTGTGGTCTGCCATCATGGCGGGTCCTCGTTTCTGGTCGATCTTCCGGATGCCCCCGTCAGTTGCGGTGAAATACGGACTGTTTAAAGGCCTAGGGCGGCTCAACAGTCCGTATTTCACCGCAACTTCTGAGGATTGAGCAGGCAGCGCCTGCTACGCGGCGGTCACCGAAAGGGCATGGAACTTCTCGCCCGCGGCCTCGACAGCGGCGGCGAGCTGCTCGGCGGTCACGGTGTCGGCGCACTCTACCTGGACGGTCTGGGTCTCATGGTCGGCGTCGGCGTCGGTCACGCCGGCAACGTTGAGCAGTGCCGTCTCGACAGTAGCGTCGCAGTGACCGCACATAAGGCCGGAAGTCTTAATCGTGTAACGCATGGATATTCCTCTCTGTTGTGTCGGCTTTCCCAGGTGCCCGGCCTTGACCTTCAAACCGTCGCTCGCGTACCAAAGTACGCGTCGCTCCTCTTTCAGGTCAATCTCGGGCACCTGGAAAACCCGTTCTAAATGGACGTAATGGTGAGCCTATTTTGCCACTTTCGGCTTAAAGGTTCGCAGGCGCAGCGCATTGCTTACGACACACACGCTCGACAGGCTCATGGCCGCGGCGCCAAACATCGGTGAGAGTTGCCATCCGTGAGCGGGAAGAACACGCCCGCCGCCAGCGGAATGCCGATGCCGTTGTAGAACAGCGCCCAGAACAGGTCCTGCTTGATGTTGCGAATCGTGGCGCGCGACAGCTCGATGGCGCGGGCGACGTCCATGAGGTCGCTGCGCATGAG
>ENA-OPZM01000994-OPZM01000994.1-human-gut-metagenome-genome-assembly--contig:-NODE-994-length-10765-cov-1.946701_pt1 | contig 10765 bp, 12 predicted proteins | sample MGYA00242478_ERZ504493 | MGnify/ENA primary metagenome ERZ504493 (study PRJEB26092, sample SAMD00036227) | human gut metagenome | host: Homo sapiens | study: EMG produced TPA metagenomics assembly of...
TGACACCGTCGTGGGCGAACGCGGGCGTGGGCCTGTCCGGCGGGCAGAAGCAGCGCCTGTCGCTGGCCCGCGCGCTCGCGGATGATCCGTCGATCCTGATTATGGACGATACGACCTCGGCCGTCGATATGGAGACCGAGGCGGAGATCCAGAAGCACCTCAAGGAGATGGACGGCGGCAAGACCATCGTCGCCATCGCCCACCGCATCTCGTCGGTCAAGGATTCCGACCTGATTCTGGTGCTCGAGCACGGACGTATCGTCGAACGCGGCACCCACGCCGAACTCGTGGCCGCACACGGCCGCTACTGGGACATCTACCACAAGCAGCTCGGACTCCAGTCCGGCGTCGCACAAGGTTTTTAGAAGAGGACTTATGGCACAACGCAATACATACCGCGAGGATGAGGAACTCGAGGAGCAGATCAACTTCCGGGACATCCTGCGCGTCGGCAAATATCTCAAACCGTATATGGCACAGGTGGCGCGCATTCTCGTCGTCGTCATCTCGATGAGCTGCATCGTCGTCGCCGTGCCGTACCTGACCAAGATCATGATCGACGAGGCGATCCCGAACAAGGACCTCGGCAAGCTCGGCATCCTCGCCGTAATCCTCGCCGCGCTGATCGTGCTGTACGAGTTCGGGCTGCGCTACCGCACGGTGGCGATCACGCGCGTCGGCCAGCTCATGCTCAAGGACATGCGCCGCGATATCTTCACGCATATCCAGACGCTGCCCTTCAGCTACTTCGATTCGCGCCCGCACGGCAAGATCCTGATCCGCGTGGTCAACTATGTGAACACGCTTTCGGACACGCTGAGCTCCGGTCTGATCAACGTGATCTCCGACGTGTTCACCTTCGTGATCACGCTGATCGTGATGTTCGTGATCGACTGGCAGCTGGCCCTGTGGAGCCTGATCCTGTTCCCGGTGCTCATCATCTGGGTGCGCGTGCTGCAGATCTTCCAGCGGCGCGCCTTCCAGAAGCTCTCCAACAAGCAGAGCAACCTGAACGCCTACATCCACGAGTCGATCGCCGGCGTGAAGACCACGCAGACCTTCGCGCAGGAGCAGGCCCAGTTCAGGACCTTCCAGGAACAGCAGGGCGAGGTGCGTTCCGCGTGGATGCACGCCGTGCACATCCAGTTCCTCATGTGGCCGGGCGTGCAGACCATCTCCGTGATGACCATCTCGTTCATCTACTTCGTCGGCGTGATGGGCTTCGGGGGCGTGAACGTGACCACCGGCGTGCTCATCGCGTTCGTCGGCTACGCGAACAACTTCTGGAATCCGGTGATCAACATCGGCAACTTCTATAACCAGCTCATCACCTGCTCGGCGTACCTCGAGCGCATCTTCGAGACGCTCGACGTCACGCCGGAGATCCGCAACAAGCCCGACGCGGCGGACCTGCCGCAGATCCGTGGGCGCGTCGACTTCAACGACGTGGTGTTCCGCTACGAGAAGGACGGCCGCAACATCCTCAACCTCGTGGACTTCCACGTCGAACCGGGGCGCACGATCGCGCTGGTCGGCCCGACGGGCGCCGGCAAGACGACGATCATCAACCTGCTGTCGCGCTTCTACGACGTGTCCGAGGCTCGGTGACGATCGACGCTACGACGTGCGCGACGTGACGCTCGCATCGCTGCGCCGGCAGATGGGCGTCATGCTGCAGGACACGTTCATCTTCTCCGGCAACGTGCGTGAGAACATCCGCTACGGCAAACTGGACGCCACCGACGAGGAAATCGAGGCGGCGGCGAAGGCCGTGCACGCGCACGAGTCATCATGGAACTGCCCGACGGGTACGACACGGTGGTGGAGGAGCGCGGATCGACCCTGTCGGCCGGCCAGCGCCAGCTCATCGCCTTCGCGCGCGTGCTGCTCGCCGACCCGCGTATCTGATCCTGGACGAGGCGACGAGCAACATCGACACGCACACCGAGGAGGCGATGCAGGCCGGCCTGCAGCATCTGCTCAAGGGGCGCACGAGCTTCATCATCGCGCACCGCCTGTCGACGATCGAGAACGCGGACGAGATCTTCTACATCGATCACGGCCAGATCGTCGAGCACGCTCGCACGCGCAGCTGCTCGCCGCCAAGGGGCGCGTACTACCGCCTCTACGAGTCCCAGTACGCGATGATTCGCGTGGCCAGTGGAGCGCCGGAAGAGTGACGAGATGTTGCGCACAAGGATGCGTTTAGCGGCGTTTCACATAGCGGGTGCTGCGACCGGCACCGATTTTGATGATCGTACCGGAGTCCAACAGTGATTTCAGCGTGCGCTCAATGGTGGTGGTGCTGGTATCGGGCATGCGAGCGAGAATATCGGCCTTGGAGAGTGGAACTAGGGATTGATCAAGCAGTGCTTCAATCCGCGTTCCCTTGGTGGCTACTCGCGGTGCTCCCTGCGCTCTGCCGCCTGCCGTGAGATTGATGCGTTCGTCGAATTCCTTGCACGCGGACAGTATGATGCCAAGCAGGTAGTTCGTGAATGGCGCATAATCATTGGCGTTGTCGTCCCAGCTTGAGTGCTTGCGTCCAGCGCCTCATAATAAGTGCTTTTACTTTGCTCGATAAGGTGTTCGATACTGATGTATTTGCCGACCATATAGCCATTGCGGTACAGCATCAGGAGCGTGAGTAGCCGACTCATGCGGCCGTTGCCGTCATTGAACGGATGTATGCAGATGAAATCGAGAATGAACATGGCGATGGCAAGCAATGGATCGGTATGTCCATCTCGGATTGCTTGCGTGTAGGCGGAACACGCGCGTTCGATCAGTATTCGATGTAGTCGAATGATCTCATACCGCCTCATTTTCTGCATCATACGAACTTTTCTGCATCATATTTTATCAAGATGAGGCAGAAATGGCTGATGAGACAGAAAAGGCGGCAGGATGGCGGCCGTCTCGCTTGCCGGTTGCGTTACTTTCCCGGGAATGTTGCGCTCGTGGCAAGAAACGGCAAGTTCAGGCGGACGCGACCGACGATACCCGTCGTGTAGTCGAACGTCTTACCGGACTGCCTTACGAGCGTTGCTGGCGGTAGCCTACACTGAGAAACCATGAGCAAGCACCACCATCGCGACCGTAGCTGGGCCCCGGCACCTGAAGCATTGCCGGACGACGCCCAGACCATCGACAACCACACTCACGTGGCCTCCGTAATCCCTTTCGCGCGCGCTATGAGCCATGAGGCGCAGGAGAAGGGACAGCCCGAAGTCCCGGTGTACGACGTCGACCAATTGCTGGCGCAGGCGCAATCTGTCGGCATTGGGGGTATTATCGACTGCGGTTGCGAGCTGCCGCACCTGATGACCGCCATCCAGATGGCCCTCGATCATCCAGGTAATGTGCACGCGGCGCTCGCAATACACCCCAATGAGTCCGTGCTCCACGGGCATCGTGGTGTGCCGGGGCCGGATGGTCTGCCCCTCAAATACAAGCCTTACCATGACACGTCTTTCGAGGACGCGCTCGCCGAAGTACATCGCCTCGCCACCACATACCCCGAGCAAGTGGTGGCTATCGGCGAGACCGGCATGGACCTCTTCCGCACCGGCGAAGGTGCCAAGGAACTGCAGCGCGAGGCTTTCCGCGCGCATATCGCCCTGGCCAAGGAACTGGGCCTGCCCATGCAGATTCACGACCGCGACTCCCATCGCGAGGTCATCGAAACCCTGCTGGCCGACGGCGCGCCCGAACGCACCGTATTCCACTCGTATTCCGGCGACCGTGAGATGGCGAGATCGCGCGCGAACATGCTGGTATCTGAGCTTCTCCGGCACCGTGAGCTACAAAGGCAATGACGGTATCCGCGAATCGCTACGGATTGTGGGGCTGGGCCATGCGATGGTCGAAACCGACGCGCCGTATCTGACGCCCATGCCGTATCGTGGCCGCACCAACGCGCCGTACATGATTCCCTACACCTTGCGGGCCATGGCCGATACGCTCGACTTGCCCATCGCGGATGTGGCGCGCGGCACCCGCGATACCGCCCGCGCGTATACGGACTGTGAGGGCCGGGTGTGCGGCCGTCGCGGCGCGTGTAGAGACGATGTGTTGACTTGTAAAATTTGTCAGAATTGTGAACGAGGTCTATCATGATGTGTTTGACATAAGCGAGGGGGATGATCTCCACCTCAATGGAGGACTGAACGTATGGCTGAGTCGAATCAAAGGACCGCACGCGCCCAAAAAGCCTTAAAGGCCCAGAAAGCCCAGTCTGGCGCCGCCAAAGCCAAGGCCCGACAGGAAGAAGAAGCACTGCTGAGGCCGACACCTTTACCAACGCTCCCAAGGTGTCCCGCCGCACTCTCACCAAGGAGGAGCGCGAGGCACTCGCCAAGCAGAGGGAAGCTGAAACCAAAGAAGCCGAGAAAATCGCCAGCGCATGGTCGAAAGGCGGCCTCGGTCGATGGTGGGCCCGCCTGCAATCCAGCCCAGACAAGGTCACCTGGGGGCATGGCAATCGTGGCGCTCGGCGTGGTGTACGGCGACATCGGCACCTCGCCCTTGTACACCGCGCAGACCTTCCTTGCCGGTCAGGGAGGGCTTGGCAGCGTAGACCGAGAGGCCGTGCTCGGCATGCTGTCGCTGGTCTTCTGGTCGATTACGCTGATCACTACCGTCAAATATGTGCTCATCGCCATGCGCATCGACAACAATGGCGAAGGCGGCATCTTCGCACTGTACTCGTTGATTCGCAAGTACGGCGCATGGCTCGCGATTCCCGCCATGCTCGGCGGCGCGGCATTCCTCGCGGATTCGGTACTTACCCCGGCGGTTTCCATCAGTTCCGCAGTCGAAGCTTGCAGACCCTGCCGCCATTGGAAGGTTGTTCGACGAAAACCCAAGCCTGACCCTGATGATCACCGTCGTGATCATCGTGATTCTCTTCTCCGTGCAGTCGCGCGGCACCGAAAGCATCGGCAAAGTATTCGGCTCGATGGTGCTGGTCTGGTTCGGCTTCCTCGCATCGTGGGCGTCACGAATCTCTCTAACGACTGGTCTGTGTTTGAGGCCCTGAACCCGGTGTACGGCATCAAATTCCTGTTCAGCCCGAACAATGCTGCCGGCATCGCCTTATGGGCACCGTGTTCCTCTCGACCACCGGTGCGAGGCGCTGTACTCCGACATGGGCCACGTGGGGCGCGGCAACATCTACTTCACCTGGCCATTCATCAAGGTTGCGCTGGTGCTCAACTACTTCGGCCAAGGCGCGTGGATGCTGGCCAATAGCGATAACCCGCAATACACCGCGATGAAGTCGCTCAACCCGTTCTTCCAGATGATGACCCCGAACGTGCGGTACCTGGCCGTGATTCTGTCTGTTTCGGCCGGCGTGATCGCTCCCAGGCCTGATCACGGGCGCGTTCACCATGGTTTCCGAGGCCACCCGCCTCAACTGGATGCCCCATCTGCAGGTGCGTTACCCGGCCCGTACGCGCGGCCAGCTGTACATTCCGGTGGTCAACGGCGTGCTGTGCGTCTCCACACTGGCCGTACTCGCCATCTTCAAGGATTCGGAACACATCTCTGCCGCATATGGACTGGCGTTGACCATTACGATGATCACCACCACCGTGTTGCTCGGCGTCTACCTATGGCATTCCGGCAAGCGGGTCGGTGCCATCGTGTTCACCGTGCTGTTCTTGGCGATTCAGGCCATGTTCTTCATCGCGTCTATGGCCAAATTCCTGCATGGTGGTTGGTTCACCATGCTGCTGACCGCCGCGATTCTGTTCGTCATGTACACGTGGAATGAGGGCACCAAGCTCGAACGTGCGCAACGCCGTCACATGCGGCCCAACGACTTCCTACCCGCGCTCGACAAGCTGCACAGTGATTTCCGCATCCCGTATTTTGCGGACAACATCGTGTACCTGACCTCCGACTCGGAGACCAAGCGACTCGACACGGACATCTTCTTCTCCATCTTCGCCGACCACCCCAAGCGCGCCCGTGCTTGGTGGGCAGTCAGCGTGGAAACCACCGACGAGCCGTTCACCCGTGAATACTCGGTGGAGGACTTCGGCACGAATTACATCTACCGCGTGCGCTTCCGTCTGGGATTCAAGGTTTCGCAGTCCATCCCGGCGTACATCCACCAGATCATGCACGACCTGTCCAAAACCGGCGAACTGCTAAGCAGAAGTCGATTTACCCCAAGGTCGACGCCGATCCGGACATCGGCACCATCCGTTACGTGCTGATTCACAAGGCCCTGATGCCGGAATCCAAGGTTTCTGCACGCGGTGCCCTGTCGTTGCAAGCCAAGTACGCAATCCGCCACATGGCCGGCTCGCCGGTTAAGTGGTTCGGTCTGGCACCTTACAACCCGTTGGTCGAGGTGCAGCCGCTGTTCGTCTCCACCCGCCGCCCACCGCGTCTGAAGCGCACCGATACGGCCAAGACCATCCCGACGCCCACGCCGACTCGTGCAGTGGCCGACCCGGCCGCCGTCCCTGACCCGATGGACACCACGTCCGGGCTTGGGCGATTGGTACAGGAGCTCGATGCCGCCGTGTCGGCCGAGGCGCGGAAGACCGCTGAGGCCGCTGCCGCCGATGCGCCCGCTGAGCAGGGCGATAAGGCGATAAGGCAAGGCCAAGAACGGCAAACCCGCCGCCAAGCCTCAACGCTCCGCCAAACAGAAGCGATAACATACCAGTTGCAGCGGCGCTGATGCGCTCTATAAAGAATGCCTATAACGGTCGCCGCACGTCGCCACACGGTTTCGGTAAGTTGAAATACCATGTGCAGATTACTGGGATACGCGACGGCAGGCTTCAACCTGAGCCTCAACGCCGTGTTGGGGCAAGACAATGTCGAGGATTTCCGTGAACTGTCTGAAATCCACAATGATGGCTGGGGTGTAGCCCAGCTTTCCGATCCTGCCGAAGCACCGCACGTGCGTGACGGTGGCGCACCCACCCCGGAAACCGCACCCGAATCTACAAGTCGACCATCGCGGCCCGTCATGACAGCACGTTTGAGGCGCTGGCCGACGAACCGTCTCGCGGTGCCATCTGGCACCTGCGCTTGGCAAGTTCCAATCTGCCGCTCATCATGGAGAACCAGCACCCGTTCTATGCGAACGGCCTGAGCTTCATCCACAACGGCGATATCTCGGACGCCAATGGCCGCAACATCGTCACCAACCGCTCATACCCGGTGAACCACAGCGTGCTCCTCTCCACCGGCGGCCGTTCCGACTCCGCCATCTTCTTCGCGGTGATTCTGGAATACATCGGCTTCGGCTTCTCGCTCGACGAGGCCGTGGCCCAGGCCGTGCGCGAACTGCGCCAAGCTACCCGAAGTCCAGCTACAACTGCATGATTCAGTCCGAGGACCAGCTCATCGCCCTGTGCGCCGCCGGTCGTGAGAAGACCAGCCCGCGCATCGTGGAAATCTACGATGAGTACGGCCGTGGCGAGCAGGCCGCCGACTACCGTGTGATGCGCTACCGTGAGCTGCGCGACGACAACGGCGCTCCGCCGGTGTGGTGGTCTCCTCTTCCGGCTACAAGCAGGAAGGCTGGAACGTGCTGGAGAACGACCAGATGATCATCGTCTCCAACCGCAACGGCACCTACCGTCTCCGTTCCATCTGAAATACCTTCATAAGCCCCCTCTGACGAGGGGGCTGTCAGCCGACAGGCTGACTTGGGGGGAGACCCCTAGAGCCTCAAATCATCCGCATCCCATACTTCTCCGCCAACGCCGGAATATCCGGCACGCCATACTTGGCTACCAGATCCAGCCATCGCTGTTTGTTCTCTCCGCCAAATCGCTCGGCTCGGGCCGTATACGCCTCGACCTGCAGGAACTTCGGCGGCACTGACTTGCTATGGAACTTGTCGGCGTACATCACCACTTCCTGCTCGAGATTCATCGGCACATAGTCGGCTGGTGGCAACGGCAGCTCCTGGCGCACCACATCCTCGCGCGTAAGTCCCACGCCGGTATGGTTGCGGCAGAACTGGGCGATGGACTCGTCCACGCCCTCGTCGAGCAGATACTCGTAGCCCTTAAGACCGTGCAGAATGTAGCGTTTCTTGCTGAATTTGAGCGGTTCGCCGTCAGAGCCGTCATGCTTGAACACGCGGTAGGTGCCGATGTCATGCAGCAGTCCGCCGATGAGTACCAAATGCTCGTCGAGCAGACGCGGCGGCACATGGCCGCCGGTGACGCCTGTGGTGGGCGGTACCTCCGCGTCCTTCGGTAATGTGCAGCGGCGCGTGAACAGCGCGTTCTGCCGGCGCACGATCTGGCAGCCGATGGTCGCTACAATCACGCAATGCGTGTGCACCAGCTCGTACGCCGCCTTGGACGGCGCGATTTTGCGGTGCAATTCGTCGATCTGCTCCAGTGTGGGAATATATCCGGTCATAATTATCAGGTTTCGCCTCGTACGGTCAGATTTATCCTCAGATTAGCGCGGCAATGAGCCGCAGCATTGAAAAACCCCTGCGATTCGGCAATACGAATCACAGGGGGCTCTATGGTCTGAACATCAGATTTCGAAGAGTGTGTCGGCTGCTTCGGCGATCTCGCGCGACGCAGTGAGCACGATAACGCAGTGCTTCGGGTCACCGGTGTGCGCCAGCTTGGCCAGCGCGGCGAACACGGTCACCTCGTCATCCGCGTTCAGCCTCGTGTCGGCTCGTCGAGGATCAGCACCTCGGCCTCGGTGCTGATTGCACGGGCGATGGCCACCAAACGCTGCTGCACCAAAGGCAATGTGCCGACAGCCACGCCGCTGGTGGCCTCAGAGAAGCCGACCTTGGCCAGCAGTTCGCGGGCGATCACCGGCTTGGGCTTCAGGAAGTTGCGGTTGGACGCATTCATGGCGTACAGCACGTTTTGTTCGGCGTCGAGCTTCGGCTGCACGGCGTGCAGCTGCGGTACGATGCCCAGACGGTGGCCGCGCAGTTCCACGGGCTCGAGCTCAACAATGTTGGCGCTCTTGTTCATCACCGTGCCAGACGCCGGCGTGGTCAAACCGCTCATCACGCCCATCAGCGCGCGACGCTTGGCGTCGGCGGTGATACCCGAATCGGGGTCGTCGCTGATCAGCAGCGCGTATGCGTGTCCGGAATAGCAGAAGAAATTCGCGCCATCGAGGATGTTGACCTTGCCCTTGGGGCCGGCGACCGTCACCTTGTTCAGGGCGAAGGTCGGGTAGGTCTTGAGCAGAATGTCGTCAGAACCGCCGCCCACCAACACGCGATCGATACGCGAGGCCAGCGTCATGGTGGGTTCGGACGCTTTGCCCTGAGGCTCCGCATGCTCGGCCAATGCGTCTTTGTGATCGGTTTTGGCCAGTCGGAGTGTTTCGTTGACGCGGGCGGCATTGCGCTCGGTCACTTCGGCGGATGCGTTGGCCGAAGCGATGGCGTCTGCTTCGGCCTCGCTGGTCTCGTCGGTTTCTCCGGTCTCGGCAGATGCCAGTGCGCTGTAAATACCATCGTCAACAGTGCCTTCGTCATCAACGTCATCGAAGGTCACGCTGAACTGCATGGAGTCAGCTGGAACGGATTCAATGGCGTCGTTCGTCTCAGTCTCAGAAGTCACTTCGTCAGCCGTTGCGTCAGTGGTCTTCTCGAGTTCCTGATCGTTGTTCCTGTCGCTCATGCCTGTGCCTCCGCATCGTCGGTTGTGGTGGTCGTCTTGTTGGTCTCGCTCACGGTGCCCCAGTCGCCATCGGCGGCAAACAGCTTGTCCGCGCTGAAGAACGCAAGGCGCAGGGCGGCAAGAATCGCAAGGATCAGGATTGAACCCAGTCCATACCAGACCATGGTCCAAATCAGGCCCGATGTCACCGGGGTGGCATGGCCGGATGCCAGGGCAGATCCGATCGGATTGGCGGCGAACGCGCCTCCGACCAGACCAATCACGTAGAAGGCAGGGTGACGATGAACACTTCCAGCATGAACTGCCATCCAAACGCCCGCGAGTGACGCCGGACACCAGTGCCATGCCGATCTCGTCGTCACGCTTGGGCGCCCACACGCCCGACAGCACGAGGATGAGCAACAGCACGCCGCCCACGGCAACCAACACAATGGTGCCGGTCTTCGCGCGCGAGGATAGCGTATCCAGCGGCTCCAGAGAAGCGTTGTAGGATTCCAGCGAAGGGGAAGAGAACTCGTAACCCTTGGCGGGCAGCTTGGATTTCTTGAGGGTGGACACCAAGGACTTGTATGTAGCGGAATCACCGGCGTCGAACACCACGTCCAGATCCGGGACTGCCCAGCCGGAGACGGTCTTGTCGGTGGACTGTGGGTCGAGTCCGGCCTTGGCGAAGGTCTGATAGTTGGTGAAAATCGCGTTCTCGCGGTTGCGGGCGGCCGTCACCGGATTGGCGACGGCGGATTCGGATGTGTACTTGTAGATGCCGCGCACCTTGAGTTTGGCCGTGGTCTTGGCGTCCGAGGCGGCCGCCACCTTGAGCGTATCGCCCACCTTCAGGTTGTTGGCGGAGGCAAACGCTTCAGAGACCAGTGCGCCGGTGGTGTTCGGGTTGGAGGACTGGTTGTTGTAGCTCAGGTCCTTGCCGTCCACGATTTCGAAGGTGCCGAGGTCGCTGGCCTTGGCGGAATCCTTGGTCCAGAAGGCTCGCCAAATGAGCTGGCCGCCGGTCTCGTCATCGGAGGCCGAGCCCAGCGATCCGCCGTCCAGGGCCTTCAAATCACCGCTCACGCGGGCCGGCACGGTTTCGGTAACCGTGAAGTTCAACGAGTTGGTGG
>ENA-OPZM01000995-OPZM01000995.1-human-gut-metagenome-genome-assembly--contig:-NODE-995-length-10763-cov-1.567883_pt1 | contig 10763 bp, 14 predicted proteins | sample MGYA00242478_ERZ504493 | MGnify/ENA primary metagenome ERZ504493 (study PRJEB26092, sample SAMD00036227) | human gut metagenome | host: Homo sapiens | study: EMG produced TPA metagenomics assembly of...
TTTCTATGGTAACACTTAAAAGCTATTTTTTGCTAGTTTTTAGCAAAAGAAACAAGCCCGTCTAACCAAGCATGGTAAACGTCAAGAAAATTCATCGCCTTCAGCTTCGTTCCAACCATGCTAAGCGTAAAACACCATTTTCAGTATCTAAATCATATGCTTCAATTTGAGCTTCAACGGTCAAAAACAAATGTTTTAAAACGGAAGCGTGTGTCGTTTATAAGAAATAGTAGGCTCTTGACTATACATGTGCACGTCTGATGAATTTTCGTAATAAGTTTCCCATTTGCTAGCATCAAGCAGACCGTTGAGAATATTGTCAAAGTCAAGGTCTTTAAGGATACCCTCGTTTGAAACAAAGTTATCAGTCAAACCTGGTGTGAATTTTCTGGAAAATTAATAGATAACATCAAATATACATCTTTTATTTGTTAATAGAACAGTATAACAAATATTAGTTGTACACACAATTATTGAAACTCAAAAATATAAAAATCGGAGTTACTTGCTCTCCGATTATCTCAATTTTTCTGAATTGATATTCATGATAGAAGCCAAATCATTGGCGTAAGCATCACCAAGAATAGCTTTATAACGGGTATGCAGATTGTCCCAAGCTTCTCGGATATCTGGTAAAAGTTCTCTGCCATTGACTGTAAGATAAACTTTTCGAGTACGTCCTTCAGTTTAGTGTTGTGACATAACCTTTATAGACCAATTTTTCGATAAGGCGTGTCAAGGTAGAAGGTGCAATATAAAGTATTTGTGCAATATCCTTTTGCAACCTACCATCTTCTTCCGCAAGAATAAGAAGAATAAAGCATAAGTTGGAGCCATTCCAACTGTTTGGAAAGCTTCCGCCGCCAATTTGTTGAGGGCACGATCCATCTTTTTTTACAGTAAAAAAATAGGCAAGAGTCAAGTGATTCTTGAATATTTTTTGACATGACATTCTCCTTAATATAAGTTTTTATAGAGAATATGATAACACACTAAAATGAAGAATACAAATGAGGTAGCTTTTCAAAAGCGACGTCGGACAATTAATATAACAGAGGCTAAGATATAGTATCAAAACATTGTGAGAGATGCTTATTTTTTCTATTAAAAGTATTCTAATAAACTTAGAAAATTTACAAATCTTACAAATCATTTTTTTCTATGATAAGTTAAAAAATGAAATAGCAAAAAATTTTCAATAACTTAAACAGGTGTGATTTTTGAACATAAAAAAGAGATAAAATTATCTCGCCGAAAATAATTTTATCTCTCTACGTATGTGACATGTTGAATGTTTAAAAATGATAGTTATTATAGCAATGGTAGAATAACATTAACCCAGAACCAAGAAAGTGGCATGACGAGAATCATGGCTGGTATCATATCGGCAATTGGGAACATTTTCAGTTTTACCATACGGAAACCTGTGGCAAGCATTAGAAAACCACCGCAGGCTTTGAAATCAGCAATCATATCAGGTGTTGTAAGTGGCACGATGAAAGCTGACAAAGGAGAAAAGGCAGCAGAAAATGATAAATTGTGGAATGGCAACAAGTGATACCACATAACCTAGATTGCAAGCAAAAATAGCTGCTGTGAAGAAGTCCAAAATTGATTTTGAAATCAAGATTGTTGAATCACCAGTCATTCCTGCATCTAGACTACCATAAATACCAGTACCGCTTGCGCAGAAAAGTACGATAACAGTTAACAAGGTAGCAAGGTAATCTTCATGAGATAGTGATGAATGGTCGTTTGGCACGATTTTTGCCATGCTACGTTGCATGAGGGCACCGCCTTTGTTAATCCAATCACCGAGATGAAGTGCAAGTCCAATCCCTGTTCCGATAACGATAGCAAAGATAACAGCGGGCATGTATTTCATCAATCCGATAGATGAAATCCCCATTCCCATTGAGCAGACCCCAAAAATCATATTGATTTGTGTCTTGAAGTCTTCTGATAATTTGTTTCCAACAAGACCACCTAGTAGCCCTCCAAAAACGACTGATAGGGCATTAATGATGACGCCAGTAGGCATACAATTTTCCTCCTTCATAAGAACAAAGTCATTAACAGTTTGAAAACATTAGTGTTGACTGCTAGACCGTGTTCTATTATTGTGAATTCTTTCTTTTCTGTTACATTTTAACATCAACTTTCTAAAAACAATTCAGATTTTTGTGATATACTATTCTAAAATGGAATAGTATTAAGAATAGGAGCAAGAAATGAATTTCCAAAAATTTCAAGTCTTTCTTAGCTTGTGTGAAACGTTGAATTACACCGAGACAGCAGAACAACTTTATACAACGCAAGGAAGCATTTCAAAGCAAATCATTGCGCTTGAAAAAGAGTTGGGTGTGATTTTGTTTAATCGTAAACATCGTCAAATTTCTCTGACAGAAGAAGGGGAGATTGTGCGAGTTTATGTTCAAAAGATTATGGGCACTTTTCAAGAAATGCAAGAGACATTAGAAGATTTGTCTGAACAAGAAAAACATAAACTAACCATTCATGGTATTCCGAGTATGTCTTCTTATCTTATTATTTCAGATATTGCAGCTTTTCAAAAGCAGTATCCTGATTACACGGTTGTTGTCGAGGAAGAAGAGGCTGACCAGCTGATGCATAGTTTAGATGATGGCATCTGCGATGCGGTCTTTACGCGTTCTTTTACCAAAGCTGCTCCTGATATTTATGATAGTCTAACCTTAGATTATGACCGTTTTGTCTTGGTTTTGCCTGAAAATCATCCCTTAGCCAACAAGGAAAAACTTGATTTGGCTGAATTGAAAGATGAGACATTCTTCCAACTTGGCAATAAAACGCAGTTGCTCCAAAAAGTACGAGAACTTTGTCATACTTATGGTTTTGAACCGAAAATGGGCTATCAAGGAAATCGTATCAATCTCATCATTGACTTTATTGAAAAAGAAATGGGTGTTTCGGTGATGATGGAAAAATTGGTTGCACCGTTTAAAACGAAAGCAATTATCTGTCGTCCGTTGGAGGTTGATATGGTGTCAGAAATGAACTTAATCCGTCGTAAGAAGAAAACAACACCAGCTTTGGATGTATTCTGGAAAGGAATGCAAGAGAAATATTCCAAACAGGAATAGGAAAACGCCTAACTTGAATTGTTTATCGGTGATTGAAGGTTTACACTTTTAATATGAAATCTTTAAGAAGGAAGTAAATCTTATGTCAGAACAACCTTATGATTTGCGTAAAGTCTTGGAAGAACTTAAAGAAATTCCAGGACAATACCATGAAACGGATGTTGAAATCGATCCAAACGCTGAAATTTCTGGCGTTTACCGTTATATCGGAGCTGGCGGTACCGTAGAACGTCCAACTCAAGAAGGTCCAGCAATGACTTTCAATAACATTAAGGGATTCCCTAATGTTCGTGTCAATATTGGTACAATGGCAAGCCGTAAACGTGTTGGTCATATTCTTCATCATGATTACAAAGACCTTGGCCATCTTTTGAACAAAGCCGTTGAAAATCCAGTGAAACCTGTTAAAGTTTCTAAGGACCAAGCACCTGCTCAAGAAGTTGTTCACTTAGCAACTGATGATGATTTTGATATTCGTAAGCTCATTGCTGCGCCAACAAATACAGAATACGATGCAGGACCTTACATCACAACTGGTTTGGTTTATGGTTCAACGCCAGATAAATCAATGAGTGACGTTACAATTCACCGTATGGTTTTGGAAGATAAAGATACTATTGGTATTTATATCATGCCTGGTGGTCGTCATATTGGTGCTTTCTTGTCAGAATATCAAAAACTTAACAAACCAATGCCAATTACAATCAATATTGGTCTTGACCCTGCTATCTTGATTGGGGCAACATTTGAACCACCAACGACACCACTTGGTTACAATGAACTTTGGGTTGCAGGTGCACTTCGTAACGCACCTGTTCAATTGGTTGATTCTATCGCTGTTGATGAAGTTGGTATTGCACGTTCTGAATTTATCATTGAGGGTGAAATCCTCCAAATGAAACAATTCAAGAAGATATTAATACGCATACAGGTCATGCCATGCCTGAATTCCCAGGTTACAATGGTCCAGCCAATCCAGCTTTAAATGTTATCAAAGTTAAAGCGGTCACTCACCGTAAAGATAATCCAATTATGCAAACAACAATTGGGCCTTCTGAAGAACACGTGTCAATGGCAGGTATTCCAACAGAAGCTTCTATCCTTAACTTGGTTGACAAAGCTATCCCTGGTAAAGTGCTTAATGTTTACAATCCACCAGCTGGTGGCGGTAAATTGATGACAATCATGCAAATCCGCAAAGAAAATTCTGCAGATGAAGGTATTCAGCGTCAAGCTGCCTTGCTAGCATTCTCATCTTTCAAAGAACTCAAAACAGTTATCCTTGTTGATGAAGATGTGGATATCTTTGATATGAATGATGTCATGTGGACCCTCAATACACGGCTTCCAAGCCCACAAAGATATTATGTCGTTGGAAGGTATGCGTAACCACCCACTTGACCCATCAGAACGTCCAGAATATTCACCAGAACACATCCGTGTACGAGGAATGTCATCTAACTTGTCCTTGACGGTACAGTACCATTTGACATGAAAGACCAATTTGAACGTGCTAAATTTAAAGAAGTTCCTGATTGGAAAAAATATTTAGATTAATTGCTAACTTCATTTAGATAACAAAACTGTTGATAAAATGGAGATAGAAGATAAGGAAAGTAATCATGAATAAGAGGCTGGAGTTAATCTTCCAACCTCTTATTTTAAGAGACAAAGGGCGTTTAAAGAGCAAAGAAAAATGGATGGTAAGCCAGAAATCTATGATTTCCTCTGCATACCCCTGCCAGAACGACTATAAAGGTGCGGTTGACTGTTAAGGTGACAAAGTTTTCAGTCGTTTACGGCTGGTAGTAACTAGCTAACGATACAGATTTCCACCCCCTCACTCTCCCTTTTCTTGGTTCGGGCTGAAATCATCCAGTGGATGATTTCACTGCACAGCCTAGGTCATCTTCAATTAAGAATTTTTAAGTTGATAGTCGTTAATACGCTAGCTAAGCAAGTGGCAAGCTAAAAAAACGATTGTCCTTATACGCTTTGAAAATCAGACTTAGAGCTTGTTGACTTATTTTGACGAATTTCGGTTATATCTGCATTTGCATTGTTTAGTCTAATGTTGATTTTCAGTGAGTATTCATTACAAAAAGTGAGGTGCTTATGAGCAAAAAAACGTATTGTGGTAGCTATTTCTGGAGCTTCAGGCACAATCTATGCTATCAATTTATTAAAGAAACTAAAAGAATATCCTGACATTGAAACGCATGTGGTCATGTCTGACTGGGCACATGAGAATTTAAAACTGGAGCTCGATATGTCACATGATGAATTTGCCAGTTTGTGTGATGTGCTTTATCCTAACAAGGATTTGGGGGCCAAAATTGCTTCAGGGTCTTTCTTGACAGACGGTATGGTGATTGTTCCAGCTTCTATGAAAACTGTTGCAGGTATCACTTGCGGTTTTTCAGACAATCTTATTGGTCGCGCAGCTGATGTGGCTTTAAAAGAACAACGTAAACTCATCATTGTCCCACGTGAGACACCGTTAAATACGATTCATTTGGAAAATTTGACAAAATTATCACGGATGGGTGTACAAGTCATTCCGCCTGTACCAGCCTTTTACAATCATCCTAAGACTTTGCAAGATATTATCGACCACAATACTGCTAAATTACTAGATGCTTTGCACATTCGCAATGATTATGCTGGACGTTGGGATGGTGATTAGATGGCAACATTTGAAGTGACAGAATATGGGTATTCTATTCAAGTGCAGGTTGACTATATTGGCGCTGACTTGTTTATTCAATTGACAGGTGGAAGCCACCCTCATATTGGCACAGTAACCACTTATTGTAAAGAAAATGCGGACAAGCAAGTGGTGCGTTTTCCAAGCCATTCAGGGCGTTTTCATAAAGATGACGTTTTGGCTGATGTTCTTTTGGAAGAAATAGCAGAGCTGTTGCCGCAAAATTGTGTGATCACCTCAGGTGTCCATGTTGACGGTATTAGCAAAGAACAAATTGCTGGCGCTTTTGAAATGACCAAAGAACTTGCTAGTAAGATTGGCACATGGTTAAAAATTGAAAAATCACCAATCAGTCACCCAAAATACCAAACAATAAACTAGTTTAGACAAATACAACTCAAAAAACGAAACTCCTTTTAATCCATTTCAGTGAAAAAATAAATAAGCCACTCGTTTTCAACAATCGGGTTGGCTTTTGGTTGTTGCGTTAGTTTTTCATTTGTTTGCCATAATGTGTGACAAGGAGTTCTGTGAAGATGTCAAACATAATTGGGGAAATGGAATCATATTCCCAGTCTCCTGAAAGAGTTGGGAGTGTGATGACTTTATCAAAATGCTTGCGATATTTGGCATTTGGATTGGCTGTTACTAAAAGTGTTTGCATTTCAATTGGTTGATTTTGCGAATGTAAGTGGAATCGCCGCCTGCTGAAAAGATAAGCAATAAATCATCTTTTTTGAAATAGTTAACGGCATCATCAAGATAATCTGTTGAATAAGATGACACATAAACTCCCATTTTTCGCATCAAGGTTTCAAATAATTTGGCACTTAAAAACTTTTGGCACCACCAGTCGCAAATAAATGCTCGCTTTGTGATAAAAAACTTGCTAAATCAGTCATAACCTTATCGGTCAACGTTGTCTTGGTGAGTTCGAGTAATTTGGTGAGGTGCGTGAAATATTCATTGTCCTCATCTGCCATTCTATTGCCATGATATTAACCTTTATCGTCGAATTTATTATGTATAGCGACAAACGTGTCGAAGGAGCTTTGCAATAAATAAGAATTCTAAAAATCTCACTTGACAACGCTTACAAAATCAACTACAATAAAACTATAATTAAACAAGGATTGTTACTCTTCGGGAGGCATTACCGTTCATCAAGTAAAGGGGTGTGGTATGTCTTCGAAGAGTTTTTTTATGCAGGACAAATAGCATAAATAGAAAAGGTAGATATGATGAGAGTTGTGAAGAAAATCAATAATAATGTGGCAGAATGTCTTGACAATAATGGTAAATCGTTGGTCGCCTTTGGACGTGGTATTGGTTTTCCAAAGACGCCTTATGAGCTAAGGGATCTTTCAAAAATTGATATGACATTTTATAAATTGGATCCTCATTTTCAATTACTTTTGGATGAAATTCCAGAAGATTTGATGTTGCTTAGTGTGGAAATCGTGCAAAATGCGCAGAAGGAGTTGTGTGGAAAACTCAATCCGACTTTGATATTTAGCTTAGCAGACCATATCCAATTTGCTATTCGTCGATTGAAAGAATTTAAGGAAATGAAAATTCTTTTTTCACAGGATGTTGCCCAGCTCTATCCTAAGGAAACGAAATTAGCAGAAGATGCCTTGGTTTTGATAAATACTTCATTAGGTGTTAATCTTCCACACAGTGAAGTGACTAGTATTGCCATGCATTTTATTAATAGCCAATCCGACTTTGATATTGACAACGAAAGTCAGGCTATCGAAGAATTGATTGAGATTATGACACAGATGATTGAAAATCAATTAGCAATTCGTATTGAGCGTGAGGAATTTAATTACCAAAGGTTTCAAGCACATGTTCGTTATTATCTGAAACGACTACGTGAAAATGAATCATTTATTAATGGGAATGAGACTATTTTACAAAGTCTCAAAGAAAGTCAACCTCATATCTATCAAGTTGCAGTCGTTATCATGGATTATATTCATCAAAGTATGAGATATAGTCAATCTGATGACGAGTTACTCTACCTGATGATACATATCAACAGGTTGTATGAAAAAAAATAGCGGAGAAAAATAGCGAAGCTCCGCAAAGGAGAAAGTTATGGTCGATAATAACAAAGTTATCGCAGAAAAAAGTGCTTGCTGCAGTTGGTGGCAAGGAAAATGTGATGAGTGCAACACATTGTATGACACGTTTGCGTTTGAATTTAAAGGATACTTCCGTTCCTAAAAAAGACGAGGTAACCAGTATCCCAGGTGTTCTTGCTGTTGTTGAGTCTGGTGGACAGTATCAAGTTGTCATTGGGCAAAATGTTGCAAAAGTTTATCCTGAATTTGCTAAATTAGCAGGGGTCACATTGGAAAAACAAGTTGACGAGAATCTGGATAAACCAAAGGAAAAATTAACATTAAAAGGTGTGGGAATGGCAATCCTTAATTATATGTCAGGCTCAATGACACCTTTAATCCCAGCTATGATTGCTGCAGCAATGTTTAAAACGATTCAAGTCGTTATTGGACCAGATTTACTTGGATTGGTTTCTGAAAAGAGCAATATGTATGTTTTATGTGATATTATGTATAGTGCTTTTTTCTACTTCTTGCCAATTTTTCTTGGTTTTACAGCTGCTTAAAAACTTGGTGTGAGTCAGGTCATGGGGATAATGTTAGGGGCGATGTTGCTAGTACCTGACTTTGTTGCTTTGGACGGTCAAAAATTTACCATTTACGGTTTTCTAACAACAACTGCTCATGATTATTCGCAAACGGTTTTACCTGTTATTATTTCTATTTGGGTAATGAGTTATGTTGAACGTTTTTTCAAAAAAATAATTCCTGATGTTTTATCAACGATTTTCGTGCCATTTTTAACGATTTTTGTTATGGTTCCTATTACCTTTGTTGTTTTGGCTCCAATTGGTAATCTTGGTGGTGAATTAATTGGGAATGGTTTGATTGCTTTTGGTAATGTTGGTGGCTTTCTTTCGATTGCTGTCGTTGCAGCCTTGTGGGAATTTCTTGTTATGTCAGGAATGCACCAAGTTTTGATTGTTTTTGGGATCACTGCTATGATGCAAAATGGTTATGATAGTTTTGTTCTGACAGCAGGTGGTTATGCAACTTGGGCAGCATTTGGCATGGCTTTTGGAGCGTTTCTGCGTTTTCGTGAAAAAGATGCTAAGGCTTTGGCGTTTGGTTATTTTGTTTCAGCGATTATAGGTGGAGTAACCGAACCAGTTCTTTACGGTATTGGACTTCGCTATAAACGTCCTTTTCTTGCCCTTGCAGCAGGTGGCTTCTGTGGTGGACTTTACGCAGGGTTAACCCATGTTGGAACTTATGTTATGGGAGCTACGAATTTTCTAGCTGTTCTTGGCTATGTTGGTGGTGGAACAGTGAACATGATAAATGGCTGTATTGCGGCGGCGATTGCTTTTGCTGTAACTGCTGTTTTAACGTATCTTTCGGTTTTAATAAAACAGAAAGTGTTTTGCAAAGAAATTAGGTGGTTTTTATGAAAAAAATTCTTTTGCGTGCTGATGATTTAGGTTATTCTGAGGCTGTTAATTATGGTATTGAAAAGTCGGTCAAGGAAGGGCTGATTTCAAGTCTTGGTGTTATGGTCAATATGCCTGCTACGCAGCATGGCGTTGATTTAATCAAAGATTGTCCTTTGGCTCTTGGGGTGCATACTAACATTTGTGCTGGGAAGCCTTTGACAAATCCTGAGCTTATTCCGAGCTTGGTGGATGAGAATGGTAATTTCAAATCTTCTAAACAATTTCGAGCAGCGAAAGAGGATTTTGTCGTTTTTGAGGAAGTTGTCTTGGAAATTGAAGCGCAGTATCAGAAATTTTTAGCCTTATTTGGGCGTCAGCCAGATTATTTTGAAGGGCATGCGGTAGCGTCAAGCAATTTCTTTAAGGGATTAGAAACTGTCGCAGAAAAGCACGGCTTGAAATACTCAGGATTTTCAATAGGTGGCGCACCATTGACAATTGGGAACTCTCTTGTGCAATTCAATATGGAATCAATGGCGCCGCATTATGAGCCTTTTGACATGCTAAAACGCATGGTAGCAAAAGCCGATGACCATGTGGTACAGTTGGCTGTTTTTCACCCTGGTTATCTTGATGATGACATTCTAACGCACTCTAGCCTAACCATTCCTCGAACACAAGAAGTTGCTATGTTAATCAATCCTGATGTCAAACAATGGCTCAGAAAGCAAGATGTTGAACTCATTGATTACCGAGATTTGTAAAACAGTATTTGTTGGCTATAATCTGCTTTTCAATGTCATGTGCTTGTAAACCAGCTGTCTATTGGACAGTTGGTTTATTTATTCTAAACAAGGATAAATAGTAGTTAAAATAGAATTGTAAGCTATAACAAAATATTTTAAGATAGAATCATAAAGATTGTTTAAGAAAGTAGGTGTAAAAATGATTATTGATAGTAATTTATACTGGTTTGATGAAGATATTTTTGAGTCTGAAGAAAAAATGGAAGCTTTTCTAGCGAGTGCTCCTAAGCAGTATGATACCAAAGTCCATGCTGGAACTTTACCAGACGGACGTCCGCAAATTATCATTGAACGTCTTAGTTCCTCAATTGAAAACCAATCTCAATCGTCAATTTCGTGGTTAGGTGACACATTGCCAGTAACTGTTGCCGCAAAATTAAATTTATGAAATTGCTGCGTTCATAATACTGACAGGTGTTAAATGTCAATGATTTAACCCTTAAACCAAATTCCTCATCAATCTCACGCCCCACAGTTGTCTCGGCATTTTCCCCTTGAAACACATAACCAACCCAGTAAAATATAGTCAGTCATGTCATATTGCTTAATCAAAAGAATCCTATCATGATTTTTTATTAAATAACATCGCACTAATTGCTGTATTAAAGACTTGGAAAAACGAAAAC
>ENA-OPZM01000996-OPZM01000996.1-human-gut-metagenome-genome-assembly--contig:-NODE-996-length-10758-cov-1.741981_pt1 | contig 10758 bp, 10 predicted proteins | sample MGYA00242478_ERZ504493 | MGnify/ENA primary metagenome ERZ504493 (study PRJEB26092, sample SAMD00036227) | human gut metagenome | host: Homo sapiens | study: EMG produced TPA metagenomics assembly of...
GGCTTGCCCAATCCTCTCTGGAGCCGTAATCCATGTAGACGGCACGGTACCGGGGCCAGCTTCGCAGCGGCCCACCAGCGCCGTCAGCGCCTCCGGAGCCACCCACAGCGAGGGCGAGAGCGCCGCCGCACGGCCAAACACATCGCTGTACTGCAAAAGAGCGTACAGCTCATGAGGCCGCCCATGGAGCTGCCGCCGATGAAGGTATGAGCGGTCGGGCTCTGTGCGGTAGTTGGCGTCGATGTAGGGCTTGAACTCGTGGACGAACCAGTTCAGGGTGTCCTTGCCTTTGCCGTCGAAGTGGCCGTACTGCTTATCGTCGAAGCGGTAGGGCGAATACTCCACCAGACGCTCATTGTTGGCACCGGCGTTGCACTCCACCGCCGCCACGATGAGGGGCGTATCGGTGTAGTCCAGATAATCCGCCACGCCCCAGCTCTTACCGTAGGTGGCGTCCTCGTTGAAAAACACGTTCTGCCCGTCGAACATATACAGCACCGGATACCGCCGGTCAGGGTCAGCCTCGTACATGGTGGGCAGATAAACATAGGCCCGGCGCTCTTCTTCGCCGCCCACAGCGGGGTAGCGGATGCTCCACTTCTTTATCATCTTTTCATTCCCTCTCGTTTTTCAGGTGTACTTTAAGTGTATCACCCGCGGCAGAGAATTGCAATCCGCACCGGATACAGCAAACGCCGCCGGGCGTACAGCCGGGCGGCGTTTATAAGCCTTTCAGCTCTTAGTACTTTTTTCTCCACAGGGACGATCCAGCTTGGTATCGGGGATCTTGCCCCACTGCATACCGGTCATGGTGTCATAGAGCTTCTGGGTGACAGGGCCGATGCTGCCGTCGCCGATGTAAGCGTGCTCGCCCTTCCAGACCAGCTCCTTGACGGGGGAGACGACAGCGGCGGTGCCGGTGCCGAAGACCTCTTCCAGCTTGCCGTCGCGGGCAGCCTGCATGATGTCGGCGATGGCCAGCTTGCCCTCGACGACCTCATAGCCCCAGTCCTTCAGCAGCTCGATGCAGCTGCGGCGGGTGACGCCGGCAGGACGGTGCCGACGGTGGCGGCGGTGTAGACCTTGCCGTCGATCTTGAACATGATGTTCATGCTGCCGACTTCCTCGACGTACTTCTTCTCGACGCCGTCCAGCCACAGCACCTGAGCGTAGCCCTGCTCCTCAGCCAGCTCGCCGGCCTTGATGGAAGCAGCGTAGTTGCCGCCGCACTTGGTGAAGCCGGTCAGACCGGGAGCGGCACGGATGTACTCTCTTCGACGTAGATGCGCACGGGGGTTGATGCCCTCGGCGTAGTAAGCGCCCCGACGGAGCGCAGATGATGCAGAAGATGTAGTGCTTGGAAGCGTGGACGCCCAGACCCACATCGTTTGCGAACACGAAGGGACGGATATACAGGGAAGCGCCGTCAGAGTGAGGCACCCAGTCACGGTCCACATCCACCAGAGCCTCGACGGCCTGGATGTAATCCTCAACAGGGATCTTGGGGATGCACAGACGGTCAGCAGAGTCCTGCATACGCTTTGCGTTGCACTCGGGGCGGAACAGCTGGATGGTGTCATCCGCAGTGCGGTAAGCCTTCATGCCCTCGAAGATCTCCTGTGCATAGTGGAACACGACCGTAGCGGGGTCCAGCGGGAAGGGTGCGTAGGGGACGATGCGGCGTCATGCCAGCCTCGCCCTCGGTGTAGTCCATAACGAACATATGGTCGGTGAACTTCTTGCCAAAACCCAGCTTAGACTCGTCCTGCGGCTTTTCCTTTCGGGCAGGTAGTACGAGTGATCTTGATGTCCAACATGATAAATTTCCCTCTTTTCTGATCTCACACAGCGCCGCGCGGGCTGCACGCCCTGCGCCAAATATGCCGAATGTTGTTTTCTATTATAATGCCGTGAAACGGATTTGCAAGCAACCGAAAAATGTTTCATCTTTGGGGCAGTCAAGTTGCCACAAATTATGACCTTATCGGTGTTCAAAAGCGAAAAAACATGGTACAATAGAATATGTATGTAGATTTTTCGCCAAAAGGAGCTTGCGTTATGATACAGGGTGTTATTTTTGATATGGACGGGCTGATGTTCGACACCGAGCGCATCTGGAACATCTGCTGGGAGCCGGCACTGGCAAAATTCGGCCTGCCCTGCAAGGATGGCCTCTCGCAGGCTGCCCGCGGCACCACCAAGGCCGGCAGCTGCGATGTGCTGCGTCGCTTCTACGGCGAGGACTGCCCCGCCATGGGCATCGTGGAGGAGCTGTACCGGCTGGCCTATGAAGCCTTCAACAAGCCTGTCCCCAAAATGCCCGGCCTCGATGAGCTTCTGGACTGGCTCGACGGACATCACATCCCCATGGCGGTGGCGTCTTCCAGCCCCATGACCGTCATCGAGGGACACCTGGATCACTGGGGCCTCGGCCATTACTTCAAGGCCGTCATCTCGGGCGAGCACCTGACCCGCTCCAAGCCCGCGCCGGACATCTTCCTGCTGGCGGCGCAGAAACTCGGCACCGAGCCTGCAAAGACGATGGTGCTCGAGGACAGCTACAACGGCGTCCGGGCCGGCGCGGCAGGGGGCTTTGTCACCGTGATGGTCCCCGACCTCTCGCCCGCCACCGACGAGATGCGCAGGATCTATACCTGCGAGTGTGCTTCGCTCCACGAGGTGCGCAGAAAGCTCGAAGGCGGAGAACTATGAGCCGCGGCAGACCCGCACCACTTGTGAAATTTCAACATATCATCTGACGAATATCAATAAACCCCGTCATAACTCGGCTTGATCTCTCAGCCGTTTCCAAACTTGAAGCGCTCTCTGAAATACATTATAATAGTGGGGAAACGACTGATTTCCTGCGCTATGAATGGAGTTTGCATCATGAAGAATGCTCCTTCCCGATTCGCATATCATCCAGCTTTTCACCGTCCTTCTCACAGCCATCCTTATCAGTCTGTTTTTCGGTGTCCTCATGCTGGTGGGCAAGATACAGGGTACGGCCCGCGTCGTCAACTACGCCGGCCTCGTGCGCGGCAAGACCCAGCGCATCGTCAAGCTCGAAATTTCCGGCACGCCGGAAGATGATCTCCTCGGCGATGTGGCCTCCTACATCGAAGGCCTCCGCTTCGGCAGCAGCGAGCTGGACCTGGCGCGGCTGGACGACGCGGATTTTCAGACCAAGATGACCGCTCTTTCCAGCGAATTCGACGACCTGAGAAACGAGCTCATCCTTGTCCGTCAGCGCGGCTACACCGAGACGGCCATCATCGCCAAGAGCGAGCATTTCTTCCAGACCTGCGACGAGGCCACCAACCTGGCCGAGGTCTACTCCCAGAAGCGGGCCACGGCCCTCGACTTTCTGGAAAAAGTCGTCCTCGCGGACATCGTGGGGCTGCTGCTTTTGTTCGGTTATCAGATCTTCAAGGCCCTGCGGTACGCGGCCATGAACCGCATTCTGCAGCGCAAAGTCTACCTCGATGAGGCCACCGGCCTGCCCAACAAGAACAAGTGCGAAGAGCTCCTGGACGCACCCGACCCGCCGGACGGGAACACGGCGCTCTGCGTCTTTGACCTCAACAACCTGCGCACCATCAACAATAACCTCGGCCACGACAAGGGCGACGAGTACATCCGCGCCTTTGCCGAACAGCTGCGTCTGGCCGTGCCATCCCAGCACTTCGTGGGCCGCGACGGCGGCGACGAGTTCATCGCTATCCTCTACGGCGTGGACTGGGACGGCGCACAGGATGTGCTGCGCAGCATCCGGGCGCAGACGGCAGAGTATTCCCGCCAGCACCCCGAGATGCCCCTGAGATATGCGGCAGGCTGCGCCATCGCCAGCGACTTCGAGGGCAGCACCCTGCGGGAGCTGTTCCGCCACGCCGACAAGAATATGTATGTGGACAAAAACCGCGCAAAGCGCGAGGAGGCCGAGGCCCAGAAGCTGCAGGACCAGCAGCTTCTGCAGGGGGTCAATGCCCATGGGTATCAGTTCTCGGACTGCCTCTACTGCGACGCCCTGCTGGACCAGTACCGCGTCCTGCGCACCTCATCGGGCTTCTTCCTTGCTGACAACGGCAGCTATTCGGGTGCAGTGGAGCAGATCGTGAACGAGTACGCCGTCTCCGCCACCCGCAAGACGATGCGGGAAGCTTTGCAGCTGAGCACGCTGTCTGCTACCCTCAGTGCTGAGCACCCCAAGCAGGAGCTTGAGCTGGATTTTGAGACCGACGGCGTGGCCCAGCGCGGGCGGCTGACCCTCCTGTTCTGCGACGCCGACCTCCATGGGCGGCTGCACCACTTCCTCGTAGGCTTCGAGTATTTCCGGGACAAGAGCACCGCCTTCGACGAGCGCCAGCCCCTGACCCAGTATTACGAGCAGATGAAGCACTCCCTGCTGGAAAACGACAACTATGTGGAGGCCCTCATCGACGCAAACGACGCCCTGTTCACTGTGGACCTGACCCACGGCCAGCTCGAGCAGATCTTCTACCGGACTACCGCGCTGCGGCAGTTCGATCTGCAGATGACGCTGCCCTGCTCCTACGACGACTACTGCGCCCAGCGCCGTCACTTCGTCACTCCTGAGACGCTGGAAAACTACCGCATCGTGGACACGGCGTCAAAACTGCTGGAGCGCTTCCACTCGGGCTTCAAGTACGTGACGGTAGAGTACCGGGAGCAGACCCCCTGCGGCGAGCCGGTCTGGCTCCAGAAGACCGTCCTCATGGCGCAGGATACCGTCTTTGATGCAGCCTCCGGGGGGGAGATGCCGGTCATCCACGGTATCATCCTCTTCCGGGATACCTCCATCTTCCATGCACAGGAGCAGGCCGAGAATCAGCGCCTGCAAGAAGCTTTTGAAGAAGCCGACTCGGCCAGCAAAGCCAAGACCGCCTTCATGAACCGGATGAGCCACGACATCCGCACCCCCATCAACGGCATTCTCGGTATGCTGGACATCCTCCGCTCCAACCGGGACGATGCCCGGAAGGTGGACAGCTGCTTGATAAAATAGACCTCTCAGCCCACCATCTTCTGGCACTGGTCAACGACGTGCTGGACATGAGCAAACTGGAAGCCGGCAGATGGTGATGGAACAGGAGCCCTTTGACATCGAGGTGCTGATGCACAACGCCTCGTCGACTGGTGGATGCACAGATAGAAAAGGACGGCCTGACCCACCACCGCCACCGGGAAAATATCCAGCACACCGCCCTCGTTGGCAGCTCCCTCAAGCTGCGGCAGATCATGGTGAACCTGTTCAGCAACGCCATCAAGTACAATAAGCCCGGCGGGTCCATCGACACCTATGCCAAAGAGCTATCCTGCGACGGCACCACCGTGTGGTACGAGTTCCGCATCACGGACACCGGCATCGGCATGAGCCGGGATTTCGTGGAGAACCAGCTGTTCAAGCCCTTTATCCAGGAGTCCGCCGACGCCCGCACCCAGTACAGGGTACCGGCCTCGGGATGTCCATCGTCAAGGATCTGGTCAGCCAGATGGGCGGCAGCATCTCTGCCGAGAGCCAGCTGGGAGAGGGGACTGCCTTCACCTTCCAGCTGCCCTTCCTGCTGGACAAGAACACCGCCGCAAAGCCCCAGCCCAAGCCCACCGACAACGGGCGGCTGGACGGGATGCACATCCTGCTGGTGGAGGACAACGACATCAACATGGAAGTGGCCGAGTTCCAACTCACCAGTCAGGGCGCAGCGGTGGACAAGGCATGGGACGGCAGGGAAGCCGTGGAGCGCTTTGCCGCCAGTGCGCCGGGAGGGTATCAGGCCATCCTCATGGATGTGATGATGCCGGTGATGGACGGCCTCGAGGCGTCCCGGGCCATCCGCGCCCTCGACCGGCCCGACGCCGCCACCGTTCCCATCCTCGCCATGACGGCACAGGCCTCCGACGAGTGCGCTCAGTCCTGCCACCAGGTCGGTATGAATGGCCGTCTCGTCAAGCCTCTGGACACCAAAAAGCTGGCAAAGAGCATCCGGGAGGCTGTACAAAACAAGCAATAAAGGAGACGTTCTCATGAAAATCGCAGTTCCGTTTGAAGACGGTCAGGTGTTCCAGCACTTTGGCCGCTCCGCACAGTTCAAGTTCTATGAGGCCGAAAACGGCCAGCTCCTGCGCACCGAGGTCATCCCGACGAATGGTCAGGGCCACGGCGCACTGGCGGGCTTTCTCGTACAGCATGGCGCAGACGTCCTGCTCTGCGGCGGCATCGGCACCGGGGCGCAGGTGGCTCTGATGCAGGCCGGTATCCAGCTGTTCGGCGGCCTTTCCGGCGATGCAGACGCCGCCGTGGCCGACTATCTGGCCGGGAAGCTGGTCTTCGACCCGGACATCCACTGCACCCACCACGACCACGACGAGGCCACAGCTGCGCTCCCACTGCGGGGGCGGGTGCCACTGATAGCATAAGCAAAGCCGCCTGTGTGCTTACTCCCGGACAAACTAAGAAACTCTTCATCCGACAACGACTTGACGGCATTGGTTCGAGTGACCGCACACCAAAAATCAAGTCTTGGAGGATACTATTATAACAAAATTGCATACCTGCCGCTACAACATGGACACCAATCGGGTAGAAGCCCGGTTCGAGGATGGCACCACTCTTGCCATTGACTGCATCGCTGTGGAGGACGAGTACGGCAACACCCCGGCACAGCGGCAGAACTGGACTGGCTGCTGTGGAACAAGCCCTTGGAGTACGCACAGATGGTGCTGAGAGGAGAGATGGAGCGTTATCTTTCTCTCGGCTGTGACCACGCAGTCCGGAGAATTGAGCCGCAGAAAACGCGCGGCAAAAATGCTAATCGCGCGGCGCGCGTTTCTCAGCGTAAATTCAGCGCAAACCATGCCAAGTCAGCGTAAATTCAGCGTAAATCAAACTTCAGCGTAAAAGTCAGCGTAAATTTTCACTTCACGCTTTTGTACTTTGTTTCTCGGCCTACGCCATCAGGCTGCAAGATACCGTCCTTGCACACTGGTGCAGGATATAATAGGTTTGATTCTTGTTAAACCCACACAGCTCTTGAGCTTTCTGATTCGTAATCGACGGCTTATGCTTCAGATATTCAAGAATCCGATCCTTTGCCTGAATCTGGCTGACCGTCTTATCCTGCACATATGATTAGCGCCTATTAGGAAAACACACTGTCAAAGGGGTTTGTAGCGGGGGTTAGCCCGCTACTGCGGTATCTTCCGTAGTGTTGATTTCAATGTACTCGGCAATCTTGCGGAGCTCGTCAGCAAATTTGAATTTCACGCTGATATTGCCGTTTTCATAGACCTTGATATAGTCCACAAGTTCAACCAAGATTTCACGGTTGAGGGCTTCAATGTTCTGATACTTCATAAAGGCTACCAGTGCAGGATGCTCGTTGTCCACACCGTTTGCCAGTTCTGCGCGTTCAGCGTTCAGCCGGGTAAGCACCGCGGAAATATCAGAAGTCTGCCGTTCATAGTCAGCCTTCATATCCCGGTATTCCTGCTGGGTGATTTCACCGTCTTTCCAGTCCTGATAAAGAGATTGCTTGTAGCGTGTTATCTTTGTCAGTTCCCGCTCTTTTGCAGCTATCAGATCGTCCAGTCGGTAAGACTGGCTTTTTTTGATTGGAGCGGAATTGATCTGCGTGACGATTTCCGAGTAGGAAACAGCCAAATGTACCTGATGCTGTACAGCGAACAAAACAGCAGCCTCCAGCCGTTCATGCTTGATTGAGTGCATGGTGCAGGCTGTCCGGGAACGGTTCTTGTAGGTTGAGCAAGAATAATATACATTGTTGTTCTTGCCAACGCATCGGGTAATGGCCCGCCCGCAATCGGCACATTTCAGAAAGCCGCTGAATAAATGTACCTCACGGCCTTTCGGGGAAGTACGGGTATCACGCTGTAAGAGAGCCTGTACCTTGTCGAAAGTTTCATAGTCGATAATGGCCTCATGCGTTCCAGCCACTTCCACCATTCCTCGCGTGGAACAGCTTCAATCTGGTGTACCTTGTAGCTTTTCACCCGGCTTCGGCCTTGGCTAAATCCCCGGTGTAGGTCGGATTGGTAAGAATGGAGTGGATCATGCGGACTCCCCACATAGGATCGTCATACCCTCTTGTCGAAACAGGCAAGCCCTTTTGTACCTTGTAAGCCGAGGGGCTCGGTACGCCGTGTTCGTTCAGGTACAGCGCGATAGCACGTTTTGATGACCCTTGAATAAGCATTGTGAAAATGAGTTTGACATTTTCAGCAGCATCGGGATCAACAATCAGCCTGTGCTTGTCCTTTGGGTGCTTTACATAGCCGTAAGGAGCAAATGCTCCGATATACTGGCCGTTGCGCCGTTTGTAATCAAATACCTGCCGGATCTTTTTGGAAGTCTGATAGCAGTAATTATCGTTCATCACGTTTGTAATGGGAACGATGATATTTGAAACGCTGTCGGGGTTCTTGTAGCTGTCCACATTCTCAGCAAGGCTGATAAAGCGAACACCCATTTGAACAAACAGGTTATCGATCAAACTTCCGGCATCGCTATAATTTCGTGCGAAGCGGGACAGGTCTTTTACTATAACGCAGTTGATTTTACCACTCATGACATCCGCCAAGAGCCGTTGAAAATCTTCACGATTGGCGTCCGTTCCAGTATGACCATCATCCACATATTCCGTGATGCTTTCAAACTCGTCAATGTTGCGTCGGTAAAAATCGTTCAGTAGGTCACGCTGGTTCTTTACGCTGTTGCTATCGTCTTTTCCTTTTTTCAAATCTTCCTTTGAAAGCCGGATATAGATGCCCAGCCGCCAGCGGCGGATTGTGTAAGAGGGAGAGAAACTCTGCTGATACCCTCTGTTTTTTGCTCGTGCATTGTTCCTCCTTCCCTATCACATTACACTTATATTATAACTCTGTCCGGGGAGGACAACAAGGATGCCTCCACTTCGGGACACTTTGTCTCGAAGAAGCAAAACGAGCTGTAGCCGAAGTTACAGCCCGCTTCTTTGCCGCAGCAGGAAATCAGTCAGCTTATCTTGGAGAGATGGCCCGCTTTCAGCAAATTCAATTTTCACGCCAACGCCACCGATGCAAAAGCAGTATGGATTTTTGACAGTCTGCAAAAATCGAGAGATGCGCTCCTTTCGGGAAAGCGCATTGTCAAAGGTCATACCGCTCACATCAGGCAGGGACTCGGCAGCCACCGCGCCAATGTCAACGCTTCTCATTTGTTCAAGTTCCTGTGTAGTTAATTTCACGGTAAACCTCCTTCGCAGATTGATAGAACGCCTCCCGCTGTTTGGTGGGGAAACGCAACAGGCCAGCACCACCGGGATGCTGGCCTGTTGCCTTACTCCACCTTGGGACACTTTGTCTCGAGGTTTATTATAGTTTTTGAATATTAGAGAGCGCCGCACATATTTACTTGGCCTGTCCAAAGACAATCGTTATTTTCTGTGCGGCGCTCTCAACGCAAGTAAAGCGACAAGCCCGGAGGAACAGGCAGCCAACCTGTTCAGCGCCGGATCATGGCCTTGGGATGGCCGGGCCCATTTACAGTGTTGGTGTTGTTCGCTCAATCCCTTTTGGGAAATGTCACCGCGCACCCACCGTTTGGCTCCCCGTACTTACTCAGGGTTGCCGTTATTCCCTTGCGTTAAGAAGAAAACCTCCTCTCATAAACCGAGACATTTTTTCATCAATTCCAAGTGGGTTAAGAAGAAAAAATCAAAAAGTTTTTTTCATGCGTTCAAGCCACGCTTGATCGATTGGCGAATAGACTCCTCATGTACGCCCTCGGCCTCGGCAATTTCCTTAATCGACTTGCCAAGAATGATATGTGCGTCAATTCTGCGGCCCTGGATCTCCGGCAGAGAATTGAGAGCGTTCCACAGACGAAGAAAGGTTTCCATCCGTTCAAGGAGCTCCTGCGGGGTCGGCTCATGCAGGCAAGCGGAATATTCAATCCCGTCATCGCAGTCCAGAGAATACTGCGCCTTGTGCCGGGAGAGCCGCCGCTGGTAGGCCATTTCGTAGCGGGCATCGGCCTTGAATACCTCGGCCACCTCGTCAGAAACTTCGATAAGCTGATCCTGCGTGTACCAATAATAAAAATCTTTCAAATTGATAGTAGTCATCGTAAAATCCTCATTTCAGTTTGTTCGGGGTTGGTCGGAAACGAAATGGAGCAACGGCGGAGAACGGCACCGCACCTCGGGACACTTTGTCTCGAAGTCTGGAAAGCAAAATGCGCCTGTGCGACACAAGGCCGCACAAGCGCACGAAAATATATTATCGGTTATGTACTGTTTAATTTCACATTCAAAACCGGACTGCTCCGATGGAGGGGCTACGCTTTTTTTAGCTGGTGCAGATCACGCGAACAATGAAATAATAAAAAGGACACGGCAATACCTCCCGGGAACCGCCGTGTCTTAAAAAAGGTGACTTTAATACACCCTCCGTATTTCTGCTATTTAAAAAGAAAACGGCGGCTTGAAATTGCTATTTCAAAACCGCCGTAAGGCTACTGTATTTTGTTTTGGCGCATAGAAACTCAGCCGCCGAAACAACGGTTTTTTTTATTATCCCGTTGAGCGGTTGTACTTCTATATGTTTGGTTTGACTCTATTGCCGTTGTGACTATCTATCAACACTTTTCTCTGCTATGTATCTATACGCCAACTTATAAACCTGTGCCACTTTTTTGTCCGAAACATCCCAAGTAGAGATTTCTTCTTTTATAAGTGTAGG
>ENA-OPZM01000997-OPZM01000997.1-human-gut-metagenome-genome-assembly--contig:-NODE-997-length-10753-cov-2.419443_pt1 | contig 10753 bp, 15 predicted proteins | sample MGYA00242478_ERZ504493 | MGnify/ENA primary metagenome ERZ504493 (study PRJEB26092, sample SAMD00036227) | human gut metagenome | host: Homo sapiens | study: EMG produced TPA metagenomics assembly of...
CTGAAACAATTACCGGACAATTAAAGTATATTGCTTACTAAAGGCGGTAATCCAAATCCTTCATATAGAGATGGATATACAAAACAAGAAGCATATTTATATAAAGCTACCAATTCTTCATCTGTTACATATCCTATAAATTTTCATATTTTTTGTTATTTTAAATCCTTGGGCTTTAAAAAACATTAGAATTACTTCCTCCAGCTATAATAAAATTAACTTCTGGCATAGATTTAGCGGTCTCTAATATTAACTTAAAATTTTTTGAAGGATTTAAACTACTCACTGCCAATACATAATTTTTTTCTTTATATTAATTTTTTGAAAAATACTTTCGTCTGGTTTTATATTTATAATATGATCATATGCACTATATACAACCTCTATTTTATTTAAATCTATAGAAAAATATTTATTTAATTCCCTTTTTGAAAAATTAGATACTGTGAAAATTTTATTTAATCTTTGTCCCAATATATAAAACATAAACTTATACCAAACTTTAAATAAAAACGAATATGAATTCGGCATTGCCGAAACAGCTGCATCGTGTATTACAAGCATCTGATTTTTTTTATTAATGGAGCACAATTACAAAAATTAAATAAAAATTTATCTTTTACATACAAAGGCAATTCTATTTGTTCCCATAAGTGCCCTTTTAATTTACCTATTTGCTTTATATTTATATTTCTTAACACTAATTCTTGCTTTATATTTTTAGGACATACTATTTCAAATTTATATTCACCATTTAATCTATTATCATTCAAATATTTATCTAAAGCTTTTACAATTTCAATAGCGTATCTCTGTACACCTGTTATATTTTGTGTCAAAAACCTTCCATTTATATATATTTTTTTCATATTATCTCCCTTAAAAAAACTATCTATATAATAAGATTTTATTCCGCATTTTTCTCCACATTCTATATCCCATGGTTTATTCACCAAATAATACAGATTGTTTCACATCTATATCAAGTCTTTTATAGCTTGTTCTATCATTCCAGTTTTTGGTTTTCTACAATTACATTCACCTGTAAAATCAGGATGATGAGGACAAATATAAAAAGCATCTATATGTGCACCAATTTTTGCTAATTCTTCATTTATATAATTATGCAATATATCAACTTCTTTTTGTGTATAATATCCTCTTGCTATCCCAGCTTGATTAGTTACTACAATAACTTTATATCCTTCATCATTATATTTTTTTATAAATTCAGGCATTCCCTTTATAAATTCAAAATCTTCGATGCGATGAACATATCCTTTATCTATATTTATAGTTCCATCTCTATCAAAAAAAGCTGCTTTATTCATTTTATTTATCCTTTATTAAATATTATTTTTAAAATCAATCTGTGCTTTTGAATAATCTTCTGGTATTCCTATATCTATAAAATAACTATTACTAAAATATGCTTTAATATCATCTTTTAAATAATACTTTTCCATATAATCTTTTTCAAAAGAAAAAAGTTTTCTCGCTTATTTTATTTAATAAATCTTTCTTTATACAATAAATACCACCATTTATATATCCTTTTTCATGGTATTTCTTTTCTTCAAATCCTATAACTTCTTTATTTTCATTAATCTTTACAATACCATATCTATCAAAATCTTTCATTTCTTTTACGGATATTGTAAATCTGCATTCAAATTTATATGTTGAGCTAATAATTCTTCTAAATTAACATCAAAAAAAGTATCCCCATTAATAATAAAAATATTATCTTCCTTACATTTATTTAAAGCTTGTCTTATTGCTCCTCCAGTAAATAAAGGAGTATCTTCTACTGAATAATCTATATCTATATTTTATATTTTTTACCAAAATAATCTATTATTCTTCTTTTTATAGCCAACTGCCAATACTACATGTGTTACATTATATTTATTTAACCAATTAAAAATATATACTAAAAAAGGTATCTCATTTATAGGTGCCATAGGCTTTGGCACATTTGAAACAACTTGTTTCAATCTTGTACCAAAACCTCCAGCTAAAATAATTGCTTCCATTATCTCTTATTCCTCTGTATAAAATTCAGCTTCCACAGCTAAACATATTGCATGATATATTGGCAGATGTAATTCTTGAATTTTATATGTTTCTGTTTCTGGAGCAGCTATTAAAATATCAGACATACCTTTTAATTTTCCACCAGTTTTCCCTGTTAAAGAAATACTTGTTATCTTTAATGCTTTTGCTACTTCTACTGCATAAATTACATTTTCAGAATTTCCAGATGTGCTAATAGCTAATAAAATATCTCCTTCTTTACCTTGACCTAAAACTTGCTGAGCAAAATTTAGATCTGGCGCAACATCATTAGCATAAGCTGTGAGTAAACCAACTTCATTTACTAAAGAAATAGCTGGTAATGCCATCTGTAAATTATCTTGCAAATATTTTGCATTACTACTAGTTTTTTCTAACTTTAGTTTTAAATCCATTGGCAATTTTCTTGGCAATACAAAAGCTTTCATTAATTCTCCTACTATGTGTAAGGAATCAGCTGCACTTCCCCCATTACCACAAACCATTATTTTATTTCCATTTTTATAAGCTTCAATAATTTTTTTCAACAGATAAAACTATATCCCCTTTTATTTCATTTAATTGAGGATATCTTTCAATTAGATGATTTATTTGTTTCATACTTACGTCTTTCATTTTGCTCATCCTTCCATTGGTAATTCATAATCTTCAGCAGAATAATATACCATTTGTGTTCCACCATTTTCAAATTCAAATGGTACATGTAACAAATTATCTAATGCTGATTTTACTTTATCTTGTTTTTCTTTTTCTACATAAAATAACAAGAATCCACCCCCACCAGCACCTAATAATTTACCACCTAAAGCACCTGCATTTATTGCTTTAGCATAAAGATCATCAATTTCATTAGTTGATATTGCTGAAGATACACTTCTTTTCAATTTCCATGTATAGTCTAATAATCTACCAAATTCATCTAAACTTTGTTTACTTATTAGAATATCCTCAGCTACATCTACTAATTTTTTTCATTTCCAATAATTCTTTTGTTTTACTTTCAATACTTTTTTCTGTAGATGTTTGAACTTTCGCTGAAAATCTAGAAATACCAGTGAAAAATAATAATAAATTATCATTTAATGCTTTTTTTCTTTGATTAGACATGATTACAGGTTTTACAATATAACCATTTTTGTCCATATCAATTCTATTAAATCCGCCAAAGGAAGCCGCTATCTGATCCTGTATTCCACCAGCTTCTTGACAAAGTACTCTTTCTAAGTAAATAGCTTCATCTGCTAATTTGCGTTTGTCTACTTGTTTTCCTTTCAAAGCATAAAAAGCATTCAGCATCCCTACTGCAAATGAGGAAGATGTCCCAAACCTGTTCTTGCAGGTAAATCAGCATCATATGTCAATCTGATCTCATGTATATTTTTATATTTCATCGCATTTCTTATCAATGGATGTCTTATTTCATCATAGCTATTTACGCGTTCAATATTTGCATAAACTAACTCACTTGTATAATCAAAAAATCTTGGTAAATGTCTAATATTAACATAACAATATTTATCAAAAGTAGTAGAAAGTACAGCTCCTCCATGTTCTTCATAAAAAGAAGCCATATCTGTTCCACCCCCAAAAAAAGACATTCTAAACGGTGTTTTTGTTATTATCATCTAAAACTCTCCCTCTCACCTAAAATAAAATTTTATTTTAGATTATGTTCTTCTATAATTTTATCAACATAATGTTTAAAATTATATTTAAATTTATCTAAACCAAATTCTAAAGCATTATTTCTACAGTCTTCATATTTTATTAAATTGGATTGCTGTTCAAAATTATTAACAGCATTTATAAGACTATCTTTAGTCTGCTTATCAAAGAAAATTCCTGTTGGTTTATCTTTTACACCTAAACCTCTCACAGTTTCTAAGGCTCCACCTTTACCAAAAGCTATAACAGGTGTGCCACAAGCTTGCGCTTCAACTGGTACTCTACCAAAATCTTCTTCAGCTGCAAAAACAAAAGCTTTTGCTCTTTGCATATGATCTTTTAATACATCAAATGGCTGATAACCCATTAATTTTATATTTTCATGACCTTGTGCTATCTTTTGTATCTTATCAAAATCAGGTCCTGTGCCTATTACAATTAACTTTTTATCTGGCATGGCAGTAAAAGCTTCTACTATTAAATCCATTTTTTTATATGGTACCATTCTTGAAGCAGTAAAATAAAAATCATCTTTTTTATCACTAAAACTAAAATCATCTAAATTAATTCCAGAATAAATTACATCTGCTTTTCTGTGATAACATTTCCATATACGTCTAGCAATAAATTTAGAATTTGCTATAAAATAATCTACACCATTTGCTGTTCTAGTATCCCATATTCTCATATAATGCAAAATAGCTTTGGCAATCCAACCTTTTAACCCCTTATCTAGTCCTGCTTCTTTTAAATACTGATTTTGAAGATCCCAAGCATAACGTATAGGTGAATGTACATAAGAAATATGTATTTGATCTGGACCTGTTATTATGCCTTTTGCAACACAATGAGAACTAGAAATTATTAAATCATATTTAGATAAATCCAATTGTTCTATAGCCATAGGCATCAAAGGTAAATATGATTTATATTTAGTTTTTGCTTTTGGCAAATTTTGAATAAATGTAGTTTTTACCTTTTTATTGTTTATTAAAAATCTATCTTTTTCATTTAAAAAATCTACAACGGCAAAAATATCTGCTTCTGGAAATATATTTAACAAATCGTGAACAAATACTTCTGCACCACCATAAGTTATCAACCATTCGTGAACTATTGCTATTTTCATTAATTAATCACCTAATAAATATATCACTAACTGCGTACTTTTATCTCCAATACAAGTATTCTAATATTTCAAAAATAGTATTTATCCTAAAAACCATCGGAATAAACTAATATTAAATGTACTATTTTCTCTATAAATTTAATAATAACATCTATCTTATTTCATTAACTCCAACAAATATAATTACGCTTATTAATAAGCTCCTTTTTTTGCAAATACAGCTTTAAAAGTTCTCCACAAAATCATTATATCTAGCCATACAGACCAATTACGTACATACCAACTATCCATATGCACACGCTCTGTATAGTCTATATCATTACGACCACTACATTGCCACATTCCTGCAATTCCTGGTCGCACCATCAAATAATCATCAATATAATTACCATAACGCTGCATCTCTGCTTTAATTATAGGTCTTGGTCCTACAAGACTCATCTCACCTTTTAATACATTAAAAATCTGTGGCAATTCATCAAGGCTAGTCTTACGCAAAAAAGCTCCTGATTTAGTAATTCTAGGATCATGCTTTAATTTAAAATCTCGTTCCCATTCTGCTCTTGCTTCAGGATCATTTTGCAATAATTCTTCTAATTTTTCTTTGGCATCTACACACATAGAACGAAATTTGTAACAAGGGAATTCCTTGCCATCTTTACCCACTCGCATATGTTTAAATATCACAGGTCCAGGAGAATCTTTATATATCCATATAGCTATAATACTAAAAGTGGAGAAATACAAATTGTTCCCACTATAGTCAATATCATATCAAATAAATATTTAATAATGCGATTAAATCTACGTTCTAAATTATTACGCACACGAATAAGCATGATTTTTTCCGTAAAAAATGTTTCTACATCTATTCCCCCCATAGGAATAGCTGTAAGGTTAGGAATGATACAGATATTTTTTACTAATGGCTGTACACGATGAATAATATTTTGCATTTTTACTTGTTCTAAATAAGGAATAGCTATCAATACATTATTTATCCCTGTAGTTTTGATTATATTTTCTATATCCTTAAAATCACCTAATAGCGGATAATTTTCTAATCCTTTTACAGGAGTTTTATCACTGATTAAACCTACTATTTTATAAGAACTCATCCTATATCATTATTTATACTTCTCGTAAAAGCTAAAGCTTCTTCTTGTGCACCAATAATTAATAAGGGTATCTTAAACATCTCACGTTCATCCAAAATACGTTTTAAAATATAACGCATTATCACTAAACAAATAAAACTAGCTAACCACAATAAAGCTAAAAAAGCTATACTATGTTCAGTAGAACTTGCTCGCACAAAAAAGAATAATAAAATAGCTATAATACTATAGATACTACTATAAAAAAGCGACTCAACCCTCTGCCAAAAAGGAATAATGCGTCGATAAGTCCTTGCAGCAGCGATAAAAGCTATATAAATAAATGGTATAACGATAAATAAATCTATATAACTAAGATTTTCCTCGCTAAAATATGTCACTATCATCTCAGCTAATAATACTGCCAAATAATCTGCCATCAGTGATATACCGGACCAAATTATGCGGATATTCTGTTTTAGCTTAGTTTTATAATTTTGTGCCAATAAATTCACCTACATTGCATTTATTTTTATCTATAGTATAAAAGGAGAAGCTATATTTATCTTAAAATCTATACTTCTCCTTTTACCTTTATTTTCTATTATAAACCATATCTTCTACTATAATTATACAAAATATAACCAAAACTAATCATTATACCTAAAACAAAACCAATCGCTACAACTAATTTTTTATTTGGTTTAGCTGGCATATCTTCTTTTGGCAAATCTGCTGCATCGATGATCTGAATATCCATGGAGTCTTTCGCTTCTTGAATTCTAGTCTGTTCATAGTTTTGAACAAGAGAAGTATATACTTGACCTGTGATATTCGCTTCACGAGATAGACGCATATATTCCACAGTATCAGCAGATAATGTAGCTATACTTTCTTTGGCTTCTGCTTGTTTTGCTTTCAAAGCTTCTAAAGAAGCATTATTTACAGATATCTGCACTTCTGTACTGATTTTATCCTTCAAAAGATTAGATTGCACTGGGCTTAAAGTCACTGATTGAGAATTTACAGCCTTTGCAATCTCATCAGATAATGATTTTTCAAGACTATTTAATTCTTCTTTGGCTTTGATCACATCTGGATGTTCATCAGTGAACTGTTGCTGAAGACCTACAAGTTCTACACGTTTATTGACTATAGACTCACGAATATTGCCGATATTTGTATTATCAGATACATTATATTCTAATAATGATGCATTTTGCTGTTCCAATTGACTAGTTACACCAGCAAGTTTTGCACTATCACCTTCACTTTGCGCTTGAAGCTGAGCAATCGTTGTATCATAATTATTTAAATTAGCAATAATAGCTTTGGCTTGTTCATCAGGTGCATAAATTTTATGTTCCTGCTGATATGCTTGTAATTTATTTTCTGCTGTCTCCATCTCTTCTTTGGCAATTTTTATGCGCTCATCAAGAAATTTTAAAACAGAGGAATTATCTTCTTTATTTAATTTAGTCATTAAAGCTAAGAAATTATCTGCTATCCCTTGAGAGATCATCTGCGCTTCCTCTGGTGTTTTACCATAAGCAGATATAGTTATTAAATCCGTCTTTTTAATATTAGTAACTTCTAAATTTTTCTTTGCAAAACCTTCTGCTGTTAATTTTTCTTTATCTTCATCAGGTATATCTAATTCAGCAATAATAGGCTCTAAAACTTCACGAGATTTCATTAACTCAATATAAGATTCAGGTGAACCAGAACTACTACCTCCTATATCTATACCAAAACCAGCAGCCATAGCTGCATAACCAGCCATAGAAGAACTACTACTAGATTTTACACGCACAAGTGTAGTAGATTGATAAGATTTTGGTAAAACAAAAGCAACTATAGTGGCAATAATAGTACAAATTACTATTATTGCTATAACAATCTTTTTCTTTTCGAGCATTAAAGAAAACAATTTTCTTAAATCAATTGTATCATTATCTTTTGCATTATTTATATCCATTATTTCACTCCTAATTAATCAGTCAAAGCTCTATACGTACTATATACATTGATAAGTGGTAATACGTCTTTATGGAAGTCAATTTTATTGGATTTAGGAATATATAAGATATCTCCATCTTCTAGGGCAAAATTCTGACTGATATCATGTTTTTCTATATAATCTTTAATATTGGCTTCTTTCACATACATAACGCCATCATCTATGCGAATGACTTGTACTTTTTTTTATGCGACCATATGTAGTCACCCATTCAGCTTTAGAGATAGCTGCTAATATATTCATATCATCAGAAGCTAATTCCACTGTACCTGGAGCATTCACTTCTCCCAATACCTGTACTTTTCTAGGTCCATAGTTAGTGATGATTATTGACATATCTGGTATTTTAATATATCTGCCAAATTTTGCAGTCAATATTTCTTTTGCTTCTTCAATAGTTAGACCTGCTAATTTCACGCTACCAGCATAAGGTAGATTTACATAGCCATCTGTACCGATCATAATGCTATCCAATCCCTGAGCATCTTTGTAGCCTATAATTCTAATTGATATCGTATCATATTTATATAAACGATAATGTTCATCATAATCATCCAATGATTTTATCGATGCTGGTTTAAACACTGAAGTATCTGCTGCATCCATGATCACTGCACTATCAGCAATATTTGTATATACATCTTCTGGCGCCGCAAAAGCAGTAGTTGATAATGCTGATACTAATAAAGCTGTAACTATCGCTTTTTTATAAAATCTTCCCATAAAATCCTCCACAAATTTTATTATTAATTTATAAATCCATTCTTAACTAATTTTATATTATATCATATATATGTAAAATCCAATACTATATTATTTCCTTATTTTATATTTATATTTTACAAAAAAATATAATTTTCCTAATAATATCAAATATAAACTTAGATATAAAAAACTCTAGAATATAAATCCTAGAGTTTTCTTATTTAATCTTTATTAATCTTTCATTAAAACTTTATAAATATAAGTCATAGCTATAGCTAATAAAACAAAACCAGCTACTACACCGATCCAGCCACTGCCTGCAATACCTGCTACTAAATATCCTAAGAAAGAGCATGTAGCTACTACGATTACATATGGCACCTGTGTACTTACATGGTCGATATGACTACATTGAGCCCCCGCAGAAGCTAAGATAGTTGTATCAGATATTGGTGATACATGGTCACCACCTACAGCACCAGCTAATACTGCTGCTACTGTAACTACTAAAAGATGTGGATCAGTAGATACTACAGCAAGAGCGATAGGAATCAAGATACCAAATGTACCCCAAGATGTACCAGTAGCGAATGCAAGACCGATAGCAACAAGGAAGAATACAGCTGGCATGAACATACCTACAGTAGCATTGTTGGATACGATACCGCCAACATAACCGCCGATATTCAAATAATCTTCACCGCAAACACCAGATAAGCTCCAAGCAAGACATAAAATAAAAATAGCTGGAGTCATAGCTCTAAAACCTTGGTTAAAACATTCACAGAATTTGCCAAAGCGAAGCACCCCACGTGGTACATAGAGTAAGAATGTAAATACTAAAGCGATAAAGGAACCAATTACTAGACCTCTAGCGGATTCACAATTAGCAAAAGCATCAGATACACTAGCACCATCTAAAATACCGCCAGTATAAAGCATACCGAAGATACAGCCACCGATTAAAACGATAAGTGGCAATAATAAATCTAAGATTTTACCATTACCTACTATTTCCATCTGTTCTTCTTTATATCTTCAGGAATAATTAATTTACCACCACTTTTTTTTCTCTAAAGTTTTCATAGCAGCAAAATCTTTGCCAGTCCAAATTAAGAACAACATAAAGATAATAGTAAACCATGCATACATATTAAAAGGAATTGTCTGCAAGAATAAGGAGAAACCATCAATAGCACTGTCTTCAGGAAGTGAAGAACTAACGGCTGCTGCCCAGCTAGATACTGGAGCGATAATACAAATTGGTGCTGCTGTAGCATCAATGATATAAGCGAGTTTTGCACGAGTTACATTAAATTTATCAGTAACAGGTCGCATAACTGTACCTACAGTCAAACAGTTAAAATAGTCATCGATAAAGATAACTACCCCTAAGATAGAAGTAACAAGTAAGGAACTGCGTTTTCCTCTGATTACACTTGCTGCCCATTCACCATAAGCACGAGAAGCACCAGAGCGAGCAATAGCTGCTACAATAATACCTAATAAGACCAAAAAATACTAAAATATATACATTTCCGCCAACTTTATCGGACATAATCGCAAAGAATGCATCAATAGCAGCTAATAAATCAAAGCCTGTGAACATTAAAGCCCCTACAAAGATACCCACAATCAACGACATGTATACTTCTTTTGTCGCCAAAGCCAATACTATGGTAATTATCGGAGGCAATAGCGACCATGCTGATTCAACCATTCATTTCCATCCTTTCTTATATATACAAATTATAAATAGTTAAAAACAATAGCTATATTATACCATCTATAGACTATTTGGCAAAATGCTTTTTGATAACAATATCCTGTCCTTATTGACATACTCCCCATGCCTAAAGGCAGGAGATTCTTGGATACAAACGATACTTGCCTACTAAAATAGCAGGTCTTACTATATCTCTCCAAAGAAGGTTGATGCCCCAACCTTCCATATATTTATAGCAGCATTTCTATCTCTATCGTGCTGGTTTTGCACTTTGCGCAAATCCACTCACGAACTGCCAAATTTTTAGTTTCAGGATTTTTTGTACCACAAACATG
>ENA-OPZM01000998-OPZM01000998.1-human-gut-metagenome-genome-assembly--contig:-NODE-998-length-10749-cov-6.411034_pt1 | contig 10749 bp, 14 predicted proteins | sample MGYA00242478_ERZ504493 | MGnify/ENA primary metagenome ERZ504493 (study PRJEB26092, sample SAMD00036227) | human gut metagenome | host: Homo sapiens | study: EMG produced TPA metagenomics assembly of...
AGCCCCGGCGCACGCTTTGCGCCCCATTCGGCACCCGCGCGCAAGCCAAAAAACGATCAACAGAAAGAGAACACAACGTGGAAAACTGGAAAGAAGAAAAAGTAAACGCGCCTAAGAAAGGCCTGTGGCAGCGCCTTGCTGCGCTGGCCGCTGCCGCCGCACTGGTGCTGAGCCTTGCGGGCTGCAGCGGGCTGCCGTCCGTCCCGGGCGGAAGGCGCCGATGTAGTGCCGAACCCGTCCGCTTCTGCTGCGGCGGCTGTGGATACGGTGGACGCACCCTTGGAGGTGCATTTCATCGATGTGGGTCAGGCGCTGAGTGTGCTGGTGGAATGCGACGGACAGTTCATGCTCTACGACGGCGGCAATGTGGACGACGGCAGTCTCATCGTCTCTTACCTGCAGAGTCAGGGGGTGGAACAGCTGGAATATGTGTTCTGCTCCCACGCGCATGAGGATCATGTAGGCGGCTTGGCTGCCGCACTGGCCTACTTCCCGGCGTACCATGTGTACAGCCCGGTGACCGATGCCTCCACCAAGTGCTTTCAGGATTTTGTTAAATACACCCAACAGCAGGGCCTGCAGGTAGAGGTGCCCGCCGTGGGCACGATGTGGCCGCTGGGCGGCGCTACCGTGACCATGCTTGGCCCGGTGGCACAGTACAGCGACACCAACGATACCTCCATTGTGCTGCGCATCGACTACGGCTCCACCAGCTTCCTGCTGACCGGCGACATGGAAAAGACTGCGGAGACCGACCTTGTGAACAGCGGCGCGAACCTCAGGGCCGATGTGCTGCAGGTGGGCCACCACGGTTCCAGCACCTCCACCAGCTACCTCTTCCTGAACGCGGTGCTGCCGGAAATGGGCATCATCTCCTGCGGCGTGAACAACAAGTACGGCCACCCGCACGAGGAAACGCTGAGCATCCTGCGGGATGCCGGGGTGGATGTGTACCGCACCGACCTGCAGGGCACCATCACCATTGGCAGTGACGGCCAGAACTACACCGTGGGCACCGAGCACTTTGCGGCAGATTCCGCGCTGAACCCCACCGACCCGGCGGCATCCAGCACGGCCCAGCAGGCGTACATCGGCAATGTGAACAGCAAAAAGTTCCATCTGCTACCTGCCCGAACCTGCCGGCAGAGAAGAACCAGATCCTCTTCTCCAGCTATCAGGAAGCCGTGGAAGCAGGCTATACGCCCTGTTCCAGCTGCATCAAATAAAGAACGAACTCCCCCAGTCTGCTTCACAGACAGCCCCTCTGATGGGGCCTTTGGCAAAACCGAAAAGCTTACCTTTTCGACAGAGGCTCCCTCCTTGAGGGAGCTGGCACGGCGTGAGCTGTGACTGAGGGAGTTTTCTTTTATCCGCCGCTCTGCGGGATTGATAAAATCCCACAGGTGCGGTATACTTAAGACCACTTTATTTCAAAAAAGCAAGGAGGTGTGGCGGATGATCGGTGCACCGCAGCCGCTGGTGCTGGCAAAACCGGCGGCGATCGATACAGCACAGGCAGCGCGGTATTTCGGGGCCAGAGGGGAACCGGACGACCGCACCATGACCCTGTTGGAAACATGCGCCATGCCGCTGCTGGCGGCGGCAACGCCCCGGGCGGTCTGGCTGGAAGCGGACACGGCGGCCCTTGCCGAAGCAGGCATCCTGCGGGGTGGGGATGTGATGAAGCATCTGGAAAACTGCCCGCAGGCGGTGCTGCTGGCCGTGACCCTTGGCCCCGGCGTGGATGCACAGATCCGCCGTGCCGGTGTGGGAGATATCGCGGCGGGCGTTGCGTCCGACGCACTGGGCAGCGCGCTGGCCGAGCAGGCCGCAGACGCAGCCGAAGCAGAGCTGCGCCAGTGGGCCGCAAAAGAGGGAAAGTATTTGACCGGGCGGTTTTCGCCCGGCTACGGTGACTGGGATATTGCAGTACAGCCGCTGGTGGCAAACGCGCTGGATACGGTGCGCCGGGCGGGCCTGTGTGTGACCGATACCAACCTGATGACCCCGCGCAAGAGCGTGACGGCCATTCTGGGGGTCAGCGGCCACCCGGTAAAGGGAAAACTGGCCGGGTGCGGCCACTGTGTGCTGCGCACCCGGTGTGAGTATAGAAAGAGGGGAAAGACCTGTGCAAGCGAGTGAACTTTTCAAGCAGAGCAATACCATCCTGCTGGACGGCGGCATGGGCACCATGCTGCAGGCTTCGGGCCTGAAGCTGGGCGCAAAGCCGGAGGAACTGAACATCACCAACCCGGAGCTGATCGAGAGCATCCATGCCAAGTATGCCGCTGCGGGCAGCCGCATCGTCAACGCCAATACCTTTGGCGCATCGGCCCACAAGCTGGCGGGCAGCGCTACAGTCTGGAAGAGATCATTGCGGCGGGCATCGCCAACTGCAAGCGCGCCTGTGCGCCCTACGGTGCCCTGACCGCGCTGGATGTCGGCCCGCTGGGAGAACTGCTGGAACCCAGCGGAACGCTGGCCTTTGAGGATGCGGTGAGCGAGTATGCGCGCATCGTCCGGGCAGGCGCTGCCGCCGGGGCCGACCTCATTTTCTTTGAGACCTTTACCGATCTGTACGAGCTGAAAGCCGCTCTGCTGGCAGCAAAGGAAAACAGCGGCCTGCCTATCTTAGCAAGCATGAGCTTTGAAGCCGGCGGGCGCACCTTTACCGGCTGCACGGTGGAAAGCTTCGGCGTGACCGCCCGTGGTCTGGGTGCCAACGCGGTGGGCATCAACTGCTCACTGGGCCCCAAGGAGATCTTCCCCATGGCAAAGCGTCTGGCGGAGGCTGTGCCCGGCGACTTTCCGGTGTTCGTCAAGCCCAATGCGGGCCTGCCCCGGGCCGACGGCAGCGGCTACGATATTACCCCGCAGCTCTTCGCCATGGAAATGAAGCCCTACCGGGAACTGCATCTGTTCGCGGCGGGCGGCTGCTGCGGCACCACGCCGGAGTTCATCAAGCTGCTCAACAGCGTTTTTGCAGGCTGCGTACCCGGCCGTTCGGCCCACAAAATGCCCTCGGTGCTCTGCACGCCGGTGGATTTCGTCAACGTGGACGGCATCACGGTGTGGGTGAGCGCATCAACCCCACCGGCAAAAAGCGCTTCCAGCAGGCACTGCGGGAAGAGGATATGAACTACGTTCTGGAGCAGGCGGTCAGTCAGGTGGAAGCCGGTGCTCAGGTGCTGGACGTGAACGTGGGCGCACCCGGCGTGGACGAGCCTGCCCTGATGCCCAAGGTGGTCAAGGCCCTGCAGAGCGTCACCAGCCTGCCGCTGCAGCTGGATTCCTCCAATGTGGAGGCGCTGGAAAACGGTCTGCGCGTGTACAACGGCAAGCCCATCGTCAACTCTACCAACGGCGAGCAGGAAAAGCTGGACGCGATCCTGCCCCTGTGCAAAAAGTACGGTGCGGCCATCGTGGGCCTTGCCATCGATGAGCGGGGCATCCTGCCTGCCGCCGAGGACCGGGTAGCCATTGCCCGCCGCATCACGGAGGCGGCCCTTGCCGTCGGCATCCCGCGGGAGGACATCTACATCGACTGTCTGACCCTGACCGCCAGCGCCCAGCAGAAGGACGTTCTGGCCACCGTGCAGGCGTTGGAAGCCTGCAAAAAAGAGCTGGGCGTGCGCACCATTCTGGGTGTGTCCAACATCAGCTTCGGCCTGCCCTGCCGCCCCTATCTGAACACCACCTTCCTCACCATGGCCATGTATGCGGGCCTTGACCTCGCCATCATGAACCTTCCAGCGAGGAGATGATGGCGGCAGTGTACGCTTACAATGTGCTGACCAACCGCGACCTGCAGAGCACCAAATACATTGAGCGCTATGCCGACCGCGTGCCTGCATCCGCAGCCATCCGGCAGGCCGCGCAGACGGTGCCTGCGGCTTCGGCATCCGGTGAGAGCGCAGAGCTTACCGGCCTTATGCTCTGCTGATGAAGGCAGTGGAAAAGGGCCTGAAGGGTGATGCTGCGCCCAGACCAAGGCACTGCTGGCCGAAAAGCAGCCGCTGGAAGTGGTGGACGAAGCACTGATCCCGGCGCTGGACATCGTGGGTGCCAAGTACGAGAAGGGCACGCTGTTCCTGCCGCAGCTGCTGCAGGCCGCAAGTGCTGCCCAGAGCGCTTTTGAGGAGATCAAGAACGTCATTGCCCAGAAGGGCGAGGGCAGCGCCAGCAAGGGCCGCATCGTTCTGGCCACCGTCAAGGGCGACGTGCACGACATCGGCAAGAACATCGTCAAGGTCATTCTGGAAAACTACGGCTTTGAGGTGATCGACCTGGGCCGTGATGTGCCGGTGGAGACGGTGGTGAACACCGTGCGGGAAAAGAATGTGCATCTGGTGGGCCTTTCCGCCCTGATGACCACTACCCTCAAGAGCATGGAGGAAACCATTGCCGCCCTGCACGAAGCGGGCTTGGACTGCAAGATCATGGTGGGCGGTGCCGTGCTCACCCCGGAATATGCCGAGAAGATCGGCGCGGACTGGTACGCCAAGGATGCCAAGCGCAGCGCGGACATCGCCAAGGAATTTTTCGGGGCGCAGTAAAAGCATGAATGCAGGCCAGTAGGAAGCTTTCTCCGCGAACAGCCCGGGACTCCAGTCCCGCCCCAACGCTTATGCGCGGGGCCTCCTTTGAAAACACCTGAAAATCTATTTGCAAATTGTTCAAAAACTCCACAAAGAAATGCCACGATTGTCTGGTAGTATAAGGGTGCAGTCAGGGAGATGCAAAGACACCTCCCCAAAGCCGACAAGGGCTTTCATCTGCGGGGGCTGGTGCATCTGGCACAGCCCAGCAGGTACTTATTAAAACACTGTCCCCCGCCTATGCCAGGCAATCGCCAACGACGGCGGACAGACTACCAAATCCCTCCTGATCCGCCGCAAAGTTCGGGAGTTCTCATACCGCAGCCAGCACCGCTTTATCCTCCTTTCCACGGTGCTGGCTGCTTTTGTTTTTACCTGAATGCAAGAGAACGATTGGGAATAGCCGCCGCGTGCGCTTTGGCTGTTTTAGCGGAAATTCTATTATAATTCGTTGAGCCTCGGAAAAATCTGAGGATTTTTCGAGGCTCTTTTTCACGAATAGGATCGAAGTGATATACTTCATCTGAATGTAAAAAGCAAAGCGAGAACGAGTGCGAGACGAAATTGGTTTATACAGTTCGTTCTACTTCACTGGGTTTCGCCCATTTGTTGCTGATCTTATCTGCCAGCAGGGAGCCGCAGGCCCCCAATGCAAGGCCCAGTGCCACGCCGCCCAGAATGTCGGTGGGGAAATGCACATACAGGTACATCCGCGTGAAGCCGATGAACCCGGCCAGCACAAGAGCCGGGACGCCGAGCCTGCGGTTCTGCAGCCAGAGCGCAAAGGCAGCGGCAAAGGCGGAGGATGTGTGTCCGGAAGGGAAGGACCAGCCATGGGGCCGGGCCACCAGCGTGAGCATCTCCGGCCGGAGGTCGCAGGCGGCGGGCGTGCGAACAGCGGCTTTAAGGCGCAGTGGCCCGCCAGCATATAAAGGCCCAGCGCCAGCGCATGGCCAGCCCGGCCCGGCGGGTGCGCCGGAACGCCAGCAGCACCGCCGTGAAGGCGATCCAGATCTCGCCGCGGGCACCGGCCTGATCGAAAAACACCGCCAGTGCATCCAGCACCGGACAGCGCAGAGCCTGCAAGGCATCCAGAAGGGTAAATTCAAAGGGCATGGATAAAGCCTCCCTGCTTGTTGTTCTTGCCCTTATGGTAACATGGAACCGGGCAGAGAATAAGAACAAGGCTTGTACAAAGGATAAACAAATCTTAAACCGGCAGAAAAGATGCCGGAAAAAGGACAAAATTGGAATATAGCGACACAATACTACAAATTGTAAATAGAAAAGAAGCCCTGCGGTTCTGTGACGTAGGGCATATTGTATGCTTTACTGCATCTGGTCAAGGGTGGGGTAGCTGTCGATGGCACCGTGCTGCTGCACGCTGATGCCGCAGAACTGGTTGGAAAAGGCAAGGTATTCGTTCAGCTTTGTTTTGCTGAGCTTTGCCAGTTTTTCCAGTGTCACGCCGTCACGTTCCAGCTGCCACAAAAACGAGCCGATGAAGCCGTCGCCTGCGCCGGTGGTGTCCACAGCCCGGACTTTCCGGCAGGGGGCAAAGCCATGGGCGGTGCGGGTGTAGGCGTGGGCACCGCTGCTGCCGCAGGTGTAGACCACCAGCTGCACATCGCCCACAAGCAGCTGCGGCAGGGCGGATTCAATGTCCGTAGTGCCGGTGAGAAATTCCAGCTCTTCATCCGAAATTTTGAGGATGTTGGAAAGCGGCAGGAACTGCAGCACGGTCCCGCGCAGCATGTCGCGGTCCGGCCAGAGGGGGAAGCGCAGGTTCGGGTCAAAGCTGACGATAGCACCAGCTTCGCGTGCGGCGGCAATGGCCGCAAGGTGGGCGTAGCGCATGGGGCTGTCCACCAGCGAGACACTGCAGTAGTGCAGGGCAAAGGCATCGGCGAACCATGCAGGGTCGATCTGCTCCGGAGAATAGAGCAGGTCCGCCGAGGGTTTGCGGTAGAAGCTGAAGGTGCGGCTGCCGTCCTCTTCCAGACTGACGAAGCAAGGGCCGTGTTGGCCTTATCGGTAAAGGCCAGATGGGAGAGGTCGATGCCGCAGGCTTCCAATTCCCGGGCGATCTTGTGGCCGAAGGGGTCGTCGCCCAGCTGGCTCAGAAAAGCACTTTTGCCGCCCAGCCGGGCAAAGGCCGCGCACACGTTGGCCGGTGCGCCGCCAGTGCGCGGGCTGAACGAGGGAACCTCGTCAAAAGAACAGCCCACCCTGGACGGGATCATATCGATGAGTGCTTCGCCAATGGAAAACAGTGTGCTGCCGGACATAGAGAACCTCCCAAATTAAGATGCTGGTAATAAAAGACTTCCCCCGGCGCGGGGGATGATTTTGTGATCGCTCCCAGTGTAAGGGCCAGAGCCCGGGCTGTCAATGCTTTTTTGCACGGTACAGGGCGTTTTTGTGTTGACTTGCATTTTGGGGTGTGCTAAAATATGCCGGTATGCGTAAAAAATGCCATGAAAGGGAACTTGGATGAACCTGACAAAACAGTTCTTTAAATATGTATCACAGAATATCTTCGGCCTGCTGGGCACCTCGTGCTACATTCTGGCCGATACCTATTTCATCTCGCAGGCGGCGGGTACCGACGGCGTGACCCTGCTCAACCTCTGCCTGCCGGTCTACAACTTCATCTTTGCCGTCGGCTCCATGGTCGGTCTTGGCGCGGCCACCCGCTACGCCATCCTCAAGGCGCAGGGAGACGAGCGCTGCCAGCGCTATTTTTCCAATGCCATCTTCTGCGCCTGTGTGCTCAGCGTGCCGTTCCTGCTGGTGGGCATTTTTGCGCCCGGCGGCCTTCTGCGGCTGATGGGCGGTGACGCGGGGATCATGGCGCTGGGCATCCCGTATGCCCGTATCTTCCTTATGTTCACGCCCTTCTTCATGTGCAACTATATCGTGTCGGCCTTTGTGCGCAACGACGGCGACCCCTCCTTGCCATGGTGGCTACCCTGAGCAGCAGCCTGTTCAATGTGGTGTTCGACTATATTTTCATGTTTCCCATGGGTCTGGGGCTGGCCGGTGCGGCGCTGGCCACCGCCGTGTCTCCCATCATCAGCATTTCCATCTGCAGCCGCCACTTCTTTAAAAAGGAGAACAGCGTGCAGTTCGTGCGCCAGCGCCCCTCGGCAAGGCTGCTGGGCCAGAGCTGCCAGCTTGGCATCTCCGGCTTTGTGGGTGAGATGTCCTCCGGCGTTACCACCACCGTGTTCAACCTTCTGCTGCTGGGTCTGGCGGGCAATGTGGCGGTGGCGGCCTATGGCGTGGTGGCGAACTTTGCGCTGGTGGCAACGGCCATCTTCAACGGCGTAGCACAGGGTGCACAGCCGCTGGTGAGCGAGTGCTACGGCAAAAGCGACAAGGCCGGTGCCAGAAAGCTGCTCATCCTGGGCAGCTGCACCGCACTGGTGCTGGCAGCGGTGCTGTACGGCATCATCTTTGGTGCTACCGATGCACTGGTGGGCGTGTTCAACAGCGAAAGCTCCGCCCGGATGGCCCAGTTTGCCCACATGGGCATGCGGCTGTACTTTGTGGGCTACTTCTTTGCCGGTTTCAACATCGTGGCGGCGGGCTATCTGAGCGCGACCAACCGCCCGGTGGAAGCCTCCGTCACCTCCATCTGCCGCGGCATGGTGGCCATCGTGGCCTGCTCGCTGGTGCTGAGCCGCCTGTTTGGCATGAATGGTGTGTGGGCAGCGTTCCCGGCATCGGAACTGCTCACCGCAGTGCTGACCCTGTTTTTGCTGCTGCGCGGTAAAAAGCAGACCGCATAGCCCTTAAATATAAAGCTCCTGTTCGCGCAGAGATTCCTCGGGCGAAAGCCCACTCTGCGCGGCATGACCGGCCATTGCCCGCCATTGTGCGGGGGATTGGCCGGTTTCTTTTTTGAACACGCGACACAGGTAGTTGGCCCCGGAAAAGCCGCACAGGCTGGCGACCACGTCCAGCGTGTATTCCCGGTGGAGCAGCAGCCGCTGGGCGGCCTCGATGCGCACGGTGGTCAGATACCGGCCCGGCGGCACCCCGATGGCAGCGGTAAAGGTGCGTACCAGATGGCTCTTGGACACGCCCAGCCGCTCGCTGAGCTCTTCCACACCGTACAGGCCCGCGTAGTTGGCGCGGATGTCCTCAATGGCGGCCTGTACCAGCGGCGGCAGGGCAGGGGCGGCGCTGTCGGCGTCAGAAAGCTCACACAGCAGCGCATAGGCCAGCTGGCTGCGCGCCCGGCTGTGGGAGGATTTTTCCTCGGCCAGACGGCCCATCAGCTCGGCGGCAGCAGGGCAGGAGCCGCCCTTGGCAAGGAAGGGCAGTTCCCGCAGCCCGGTGAGAAACTGAGAAGCGGCCTGCCCGGTGAGCTGGACGCAGAGCAGGTGACAGGCGCTTTCCGGCACAAGAGACAGCGGCGCACGGCTCAGGATCAGGTGCCCGGCAGGCACGGACTGCGGCGGCAAAATGAGCGCTGCACCCAGCGGCAGCGGCCCGGCAGCAGGTACGGATGCAGAGCACTGGCCGCTGGACACAAGGCAGACCCACAGCCCTTCGCCCGACAGGGTGAGGGGCACGGAAAGCTGGAGATCCTGCACCGAAGCGGGCGCGGCGACAACGTTCCAGTCAAACAGCAATATCTGACACCTCCAATCAATAAAATGCTATTTTATATCACAAAATTATCTGCTATTATAGTACCAACGAATGAACACGCCGTCAAGTGCGTGAAACACAAAATATCAAACGGAGGATAACGCTTATGGCTTCCATCAGCTGCCAGCACATCTACAAGATCTACCCGGGCGCAACTGCCCCGTCCGTTACCGACTTCAACCTGGAGATCCAGGATAAGGAGTTCATCATCTTCGTCGGCCCCTCTGGCTGCGGCAAGTCCACCACCCTGCGTATGATCGCCGGTCTGGAGGAGATCTCCAAGGGCGAAATGTACATCGGCGGCCGTCTGATCAACGACGTTCCCCCGAAGGATCGTGATATCGCCATGGTGTTCCAGAGCTACGCTCTGTACCCCCACATGACCGTTTACAAGAACATCGCTTTCGGTCTGGAGCTGCGCAAGACCCCGAAGGACGAGATCGATAAGCGCGTGCACGAGGCTGCCAAGATCCTGGAGATCGAGCACCTGCTGGACCGCAAGCCCAAGGCTCTGTCCGGTGGTCAGCGTCAGCGTGTTGCTCTGGGCCGTGCAATGGTTCGTAACCCGGCAGTCTTCCTGCTGGACGAGCCCCTGTCCAACCTGGATGCCAAGCTGCGTACCTCCATGCGTACCGAGATCATCAAGCTGCACAAGAAGCTGGCTACCACCTTCATCTACGTTACCCACGACCAGACCGAGGCTATGACCATGGGCGACCGTATCGTTGTTATGAAGGACGGCATCATCCAGCAGGTCGATACCCCGCAGAACCTGTACGATATGCCCTGCAACATGTTCGTTGCTGGCTTCATCGGCAGCCCCCAGATGAACTTCCTGGACGGCACCCTGATCAAGAAGGGCGACCTGTACGGTGTTGACCTGGGCGGCGACGTGATCCCCCTGCCCAAGGAGAAGACCGCAGACGGCAAGCTGGATGCTTACGTCGGCAAGAAGATCAAGATGGGCATCCGTCCCGAGGACATCGACGACGAGCCGAGTTTATGGCAAAGCACGCTGACTGCCAGCTGGATACTCAGGTGGACGTCTCCGAAATGATGGGTGCTGAGATCTACCTGTATCTGGAGTACAAGGGCAACAAGATGACCGCTCGTGTGGCTCCCACCTCCAAGGCTCGCAACGGAGACACCGTCCGCGTTGCATTCGATCCCCACAAGGTCCACCTGTTCGACATCGAGACCGAGCTGACCATCCTGAACTAATATTTAGCGACGATCATTTTTGATCCTCCTATCATAAGAAAAACCGCCGAAGGAAAGCCTTCGGCGGTTTTTCGTTTGTGTGTTCAGCTTTGCGCTTCAATGGACCGTGCTCTTTTCATTTGCTGGCAGTGCTGGGCGCGGGCTGGCGCACCAGCTCGATAAAGGCTTTCATCTGAGGGGTCAGGCCATTTGTCACGGTGATAAAGCAGCTGACGATGCATCTCCACGGTGCAGTCCGGCACATTCAGCCGGGCAAGACGACCTGCGG
>ENA-OPZM01000999-OPZM01000999.1-human-gut-metagenome-genome-assembly--contig:-NODE-999-length-10733-cov-2.814728_pt1 | contig 10733 bp, 15 predicted proteins | sample MGYA00242478_ERZ504493 | MGnify/ENA primary metagenome ERZ504493 (study PRJEB26092, sample SAMD00036227) | human gut metagenome | host: Homo sapiens | study: EMG produced TPA metagenomics assembly of...
TTAAAAGTTATATCATAGCCGGAAGTCTGGCCGGAGCCATTTCCATGGCACTGGCTTTGCCGGTTCCTGTTATGGCTGCACAGCAGAGCCTTGCATCTGTCACCGGGCAGGCACAGATTCAGCCATGGGAGACGGAAGCGGGAAATATATGATGAAGAGTGACGGATTTTACTGTCTGGATGTGAACGGTGCCGGAAGTACCCAGGCGGAGATCCATTATTTTCAGGATTATGAGATAGACGGAACTGTATTTGACGGATATTATTACCATGATACAGATGGGAAATTCAAAGCCTGCAGTCCACATATGGAGCATCTGAAAGGTGTTGCAGTGTTTGGGGATAAGACAGATGAGGAAGCTGATACACAGAATGCTCAGGAGGCAGAGAAATTTGACGGATATTACTTTGTGAACAATCTGGGGCGTCTGTCAGCAGCACCGCAGGTAAGGTATATTGACAATCTGGCAATAGACGGGATTACTCTGAACGGATATTATTATTTTGATGAAAATGGCAGACTGGTAACCGAGCCAGGTATCCATTCACTTGAGATGGACTGTTATGAAATGAATTTTGACGGAAGCTATTATTTTGGCGGTACAAATGGCGCCCTGCTTCAGGAAAGCACAGTGACGGATGATGGTTTTATTGTGGATGATACGGGAAAGATCGTGAATATGGATGATCTTGGGATAGATAATCTGAAGCCTCAGCTTGAGAAGATGCTGTCCGGATATCAGGGAACCTGGAGTGTTTATGTGAAAGACCTTAATGAAGAAAAGGAAATCCTGATCAATGATACTTCCCTTTATTCTGCAAGTCTGATCAAAGCCTTTGTAATGGCAAAGACATATGAGGACATGGAGCAGGTAAAGCAGATGAGGCAAAGAAATTAAATACTGCAGATACAAAAACTGTAGATGTAAAATTAAATGACCTGCTGTGGAATATGATCACAGTCAGTGACAATGAATCCTGCAATGAACTGGTGAAGCTTCAGACAGATTCCCTTGATTTCAAAAAAGGTGCGGAGGATATTAACAAATATCTGGAAAAAGAGGGCTATACAGAGACAAGTGTGCAGCATACCCTCCATCCGGCAGCTTCTGCGCAGGAGAGTCTTGGAGGCAGAAACATGACTTCTGTGAAGGATTGCGGCACTTTGCTTGAAAAAATCTACAAGGGGGAATGTGTCAGTAAAGAGGCGTCAGAAGAAATGTTAAATCTTCTGTCAAATCAGGAAAACACCTGGAAAATCCCCCAGGGACTTCCGGATGGAATAAAATCTGCCAACAAGACCGGCGAGACAGATCAGGATCAGCACGATATCGCAATTGTCTATGGCGAAAAGACAACTTATATCCTATGTGTGATGTCTGAAAACTGCCCGGAGAGTACGGCGGTGACGAACATACAGAATATTTCAAAGATTGTATATAATTATTTGAACCTGTAGCCGCCAGACCTGCGCGGAATGATTGATTTTTACAGGAAAATCATGTATAATACCAACGAACTATGCCTATAGAAAAAAGTTTAACCGAATCAGGCTGTGAAACAACTATTCAATTATGAGCAGATAGTCAAACGGATGATTTTATCCGCTTGATTCAGGAAAGTCAGGAGGAAGAATTTAAATGCGAGTTGATGCGGACGATTTTGCCCGACCTTGCAGCTGCGGCAGGGAACACCAGATTGCAGTGAAAGAGATTTTGATAGAAGCCGGAGCTGTAGAGAAGCTTGAAGAAGAGATGTCAGAGGGAATACTCAGAGAGTACATATCTCCGCTGGTCATCTGCGATACCAATACCTATGCAGCAACAGAAGAACTTATGGAGGATATCTATGACAGGTGCCAGGTACTTGTTCTGGATGCAGAGGGACTTCAGGCAGACCGGCATGCAATAAAAATTGTGGAGAACAACATGGAAGAGGACATTGACCTGATCCTTGCAGTAGGAGCAGGCACGATCCATGATATCAGCCGTTATATTGCACATAATTACAAAGTACCTTTCATTTCAGTGCCTACCGCAGCAAGTGGAGATGGATTTGTAACAACAGTAGCAGCAATGACCCTGGATGGAGTAAAGAAGACTGTGCCTTCAGTAGCTCCGATCTGTGTATATGCAGATACAGATATTTTTTCAAAAGCACCACAGCGCCTGACTGCAGCCGGGATTTCAGACCTGATGGCGAAATACATCTGTCTTGCAGACTGGAAGATCGCGAACCTGGTCACCGGAGAGTATTTTTGCCGCGAAACTGTAAAGCTGGAAGAGAAAGCGTTAAAAACTGTGAAATCTTCGATTCAGGATATTACAGAGGGAGAGGAAGATGAATGCGAACAGCTTATGTATGCATTGATTCTTTCCGGACTTGCAATGCAGATGATTGGTAATTCAAGGCCTGCGTCCTGTGCAGAGCACCAGGTCACACATCTGTGGGATATGGAAGTGATCAATGGTCCGCTGGATGCACTCCACGGAGAGAAGGTTTCTGTAGCAGCACTTCTTGTACTGGAAGAATACAAGCGTATCGCTGCAGCCATCACACAGGGAAGATGTCACGCAAAACCATATGAGAATGAGGACGAGGAGCTTCTGAAAGAAACCTTCGGAAAGAAAGGGGTTCTGGAGGAGATAAAGAAAGAAAATGAGCCGGAACTGCTGGAGTCCATTTCTCCGAAACATCTGGAAGAGTGTCTGGATGGGATCGCAGAGATCATTGACGAACTTCCCAATGAGCAGGATATGTTTCATCTGCTGGAGAAAGCAGGATGTGCGAAGACAGTCTATGATATCGGACTTGATGAAGCAGCTGTTCTGCCAAGCCTCCGACTTGCTCCTTATACAAGGAGAAGATTAAGTTTATTGAGAATCAGCAAAATGCTGGAAATCAGAGGAGAATAATATGATGCGTGTTGGAATGGGATATGATGTACACAGACTGACCGAAGACAGAGATCTGATCCTGGGTGGTGTGAAGATAGACTGGGAAAAAGGTCTCCTGGGACATTCAGATGCAGATGTACTGATTCATGCAGTTATGGATGCACTTCTGGGAGCTGCTGCACTGGGCGATATCGGAAAACATTTTCCGGATACAGACCCTGCATATAAAGGAATTTCCAGTATTCTGCTGCTGGAACATGTGACGAAGCTTTTGAGAGAGCACCATTATGAGATCGGAAATATAGATGCAACGATCATTGCACAGAAACCAAAGATGGCACCTCATATTCCACAGATGAGAGCCAATATGGCAAAAGCAATGGGAATCAATGAGTCTCAGCTGAACATTAAGGCCACTACAGAGGAAAAACTGGGATTTACGGGAAGAGAAGAAGGAATTGCATCTCAGGCGATCTGTCTTCTTAATGAAAGAAAAGAGAGTTAATGATAGAGAAAACTGGAGGAATAAAACATGAAACTTTTTAACACACTGACACGTAGAAAAGAAGAATTCGTACCTCTTGAAGAGGGAAAGTTCGTATGTATGTCTGCGGTCCGACTGTATACAACCTGATCCATATCGGAAATGCACGTCCGATGATCATCTTCGATACCGTACGCCGATATATGGAATACAAAGGATATGAAGTAAACTATGTTTCCAATTTTACAGACGTAGATGACAAGATCATCAAGAAAGCAATCGAAGAGGGCGTAAGCGCACAGGAAATTTCCGAGCGTTATATTGCAGAGTGTAAGAAAGATATGGATGGCATGAATGTAAAACCTGCCACAACCAATCCACAGGCAACACAGGAAATCAACGGAATGATCAGTATGATCCAGACTCTGGTTGATAAGGGATATGCTTATCCGGCAGCAGACGGTACTGTTTATTTCAGAGTTAAGAAGTTCAAAGAATATGGCAAACTTTCGCACAAGAACCTGGATGATCTGCAGTCCGGCTTCCGTTCTCTGCAGGTATCCGGTGAAGACCAGAAAGAAGATCCACTGGATTTTGTTCTCTGGAAACCGAAGAAAGAGGGAGAACCATCCTGCCTTCACCATGGTGTGACGGACGTCCGGGATGGCATATTGAGTGTTCTGTTATGGCGAAAAAATACCTTGGTGATGAGATTGATATCCATGCAGGCGGAGAAGACCTAATCTTTCCTCACCATGAGAACGAGATCGCACAGAGTGAATGCTGCAACGACAAAATCTTTGCAAAATACTGGATGCACAATGCATTCTTAAATATTGATAACAGAAAAATGTCCAAGTCTCTTGGAAACTTCCGTACTGTTCGTGAAATCAGTGAACAGTATGACCTGCAGGTGCTTCGTTTCTTCATGCTGAACGCACATTACAGAAGTCCGCTGAATTTCAGCGCAGATCTGATGGAAGCTGCAAAGAATGCATTAGAACGTATCACAGATGCAGCAGCAAACTTAAAGGACAGAAAAGCAGCAGCACAGACAGAAACTGCAACAGATGCAGAGAAAGAACTGCTTGCACAGGCACAGGAATTCGTAAAGAAATTTGAAGAAGCTATGGATGATGATTTCAACACAGCAGATGCACTGGCAGCAATTTTTGAACTGGTTAAATTTGCAAATACAAATGTATCAGAGGCAAGTTCCGCAGAATTTGCAGGAGCACTTCTTGACACAATGGTGAAATTATGCGATGTACTTGGTCTGAAGGCTGTGAAAACAGAAGAAATCCTTGATAAAGAAATCGAAGACCTGATCGCAGAGCGTCAGGAAGCAAGAAAAGCAAAGAATTTCGCAAGAGCAGATGAGATCAGAGATGAGCTTCTGGCTAAGGGAATCATCCTTAAGGATACCCGCGAGGGAGTAAAATGGAAGCGAGCTTGAATAATATGAGTGAGACAAACGGCTTAATGAAGAGAGTTTAAGTAGTTTGAAAGGTTTGCTTAATCAGGTATTTCATTTGGAGGATAAAGACTTACGCACCTATTCTCCGCTGACATTGGCGTATATCGGAGATGGCGTCTATGAACTGGTGATCCGCACGATCCTTGTAAAAAAAGGCAACTGTCCGGTAAACCAGCTTCACAGAAAAGCAGCAGTCTGGTTAAGGCAGGAACTCAGTCTTCCATGATGGAAGTAATCGAGCCCATGCTTACAGAGGAGGAACACAGCGTTTACAGAAGAGGAAGGAATGCTCATTCTCCTACAATGGCTAAACATGCAACCATGGCAGACTACCGCAGGGCAACAGGATTTGAAGCTCTGATGGGCTATTTATATTTAAAAGATGATTTCAGCAGGATCATAGAACTGGTCCGTGCAGGGATTGGAGAGGATAAGATATGAGTGAACAGATAGAAGGACGCAATGCGGTTCTGGAAGCGTTTCGTTCCGGCAAATGTGTAGATAAGCTTTTTATCCTGGACGGATGCCAGGACGGACCGGTCCGCACTATTGCCAGAGAGGCAAGAAAAAAAGATACGATTATTAACTATGTGGCAAAAGAACGTCTGGATCAGTTAAGCGAGACAGGCGCACATCAGGCGTAATCGCTCAGGTGGCAGCCTATGAATATGCAAGTGTAGAAGATATTCTTGCGAAGGCAAGGGAAAAAGGAGAAGATCCCTTTATCTTTATCCTGGATAATATTGAGGATCCTCATAATCTTGGTGCGATCATCCGTACAGCAAACCTTGCAGGTGCACATGGGGTGATTATTCCCAAGAGAAGAGCAGTTGGCCTGACTTCCACAGTTGCCAAGACTTCAGCAGGTGCATTAAACTATACACCTGTTGCAAAAGTTACCAATCTGGGACATACCATCGATGAACTGAAAGAACAGGGCATGTGGTTTGTATGTGCAGATATGGGCGGTGAAACCATGTACAATCTTAACCTGACAGGTCCGATCGGCGTAGTGATCGGCAATGAAGGTGAAGGTGTAAGCAGACTGATCCGTGAGAAGTGTGATTTCGTGGCATCTATTCCTATGAAGGGTGACATTGATTCCCTCAATGCATCTGTGGCAGCCGGAGTACTTGGATATGAGATTGTACGTCAGAGACTGCAGAAGAAATAAGTTTATCTCAGTCTGAGATAAAGGCTTCGTGAGGATGTGCAGCGATTATTAAGAGGAATTTTTGCAGCAGAAAATTATTCCACAATATTGTTATGCTATAAGAAGCCCTCTGGGCGAATGATAGAGATTTTCAGAAAAACGGAAGGGTTAAATTGATGAAACAGTATGACGGAATTAAAGATGAAGAATTAATTTCCCGTTTCAAAAACGGGGAATCAGAAATCCTCGACTATCTGATGGAAAAATACAAGAACATGGTCCGCAAGAAAGCAAGGACCATGTTCCTGATAGGCGGGGAGAACGATGACCTGATACAGGAAGGCATGATCGGACTGTTTAAGGCAGTCCGCGATTACCAGCCGGACAGGGATGCTGCATTCCAGACCTTTGCCAGTATATGTGTGGACAGACAGATCTACAACGCCATCCAGAGTTCCAACAGGCAGAAGCACCAGCCACTGAATTCCTATATTTCCCTCAGCGAACAGGATGGGGAAAATGAAGAACATCTTGGAGATAACTGGGGAGAGAACCCGGAGTCTATCATTATTGACCAGGAGAATGTCCAGGATCTGGAGCAGGAGATAACAGCAACGTTAAGTCCAATGGAGAACCAGGTTCTTGAATATTATCTGGCAGGAAACGGATACGGAGAGATTGCCAGATCATGGGAAAAACACCCAAATCCATAGATAATGCATTACAGCGTATCCGAATCAAGATCAGAGAGCAGTTGGAGCAATATCAAAAATAGAAAGATATCTGTATAAAACCCAAAAATAAAAATCAAAAAGTTAAAAATAGGGATTGACAATACAAACAAGTTCTGATAGTATATTTAAATGTGAGCGGTAAATCCGACACAATGCTGATGTGGCTCAGAGGTAGAGCACTTCCTTGGTAAGGAAGGGGTCACGGGTTCAATTCCCGTCATCAGCTTGCTAAGAATGGCTTATTTACTGGGTTTGTGAGGTGCCAGTAAATCAAAGTTACTCAAAAAGTTACTCAAGATAATCAGGACATAGGTTCTGATTATTTTTTTGTGCAATTTGCAGTTCCGGGATACTGCTCAGAATTGCAGTTTTTGTACTGAGACTCTTTCTGTTTCTGAAATAATGTCCTTGTGTACAGGAAATATTTGTATGTCCCATCTGTTCGATTGTCATTTTAGGGTCTACGTTGTAATCAGAGAGAAGAGAAGCATAAGTTTTTCTCAGCTTGTGAGGTGATTTTGGATAGCATCCAATTTTCTTGCAGATTCTATACTGCCTGTTTCTGAATGATACAGTATTCAGACGCTTGCCCTTTTTCATAAAGATAAATTCTGTAAAGGGATTCATAGCTTTGAGTTTCTTCATTATCCACAAACAATCCTCAGGAATAATAACATATCTTGCTCCTGCTGCCGTTTTCGGAAAATCTTTAATCTCGTAGGCATTCAGTCCTTTTTTCACTTGGTATCTGGTTTCTGTTCTGCGAATCTTCAACGTTCCGTCATATGTCATCCATTTAACTGCCGCCAGCTCACCGACACGAATGCCTGTTACTAACATGAGCATGATTCCTAGGTTCACAATATCAGCATTCTCAGCAAGATATTTTGTAAACTTCGGAAGTTCCAGTTCGTCAAATACTTCTTCATAATCTTCCTTGACAGTCTTTTTGAAGGTGCTGTCTCTCACGTCCAGATCATCCACTGTCTCTTTGACATTGAAAGAAATATACTGTTCTCTTTTGGCATACTTTAGAAATCCAACAGTAATAGATTTCAGATTTGAGAATGCCTTGGAAGTCAGTTCTTTTTGTCCGATTTCACTTTCAAGAAAGTCTTGAATATCGCGCGGCTCCAAAGATTTAATCTTTCTTTTTCCGAAGTCGGTGTAGTGTCTGTTGAATGTCTGCTGATTTCTTTCATGAGTTGACTGGGCTATATTGCCTAAATCACATCTTCGGTCATTCCATTCATTAAAAACTTCTTCGACAGTAGGATTGAAAGATTTCTCTTTCCAGTAATCAGCTAAGAAATTCTCTAAATCTTTCTTATCTTTTCTCTTGACTCTTTTTCCTCTCCTTTGAGGGTCATTTTCAGACGGGAGGTACACGTACCAGCAGGAATCTTTTCCCTGATACATTTCCCATGGGTTCATATTTATTAATTCTTGTTTTTTTCATTTCTTGTGCTTTTTTCCAGCACATCCGCTGTATCTATTATACCATTTTTTAGCAGATATTGAAATGAAATAAATGAAATTGTAGTATCTATATTAATTTCTCCTTTGTAAGGGCAAGGACTGAAAACAGCCCTCGCCTGTAGTTTTAATTTTGTGATTCTTTCTTAGGACAGGTACACCAACAAGATGTATCAATAGGTGTAGAGGAACGTGTCCTCTGTAGAAGTGTAGCTTGAATTTGACAGCAGAGATAAGATTGTTCTTCTGACATATTAGAGATATTTTCTATATCATCCGGGTACAGTGCAGGAAACTGTTCATGGACTTCTTTTCTGTATATTTCTGTGTCATTGTAGTATTCAAGGGATTGTTTGCAGATTTCATAATCGTGAGAGGTGGCTTTTTTGCAAAATAATTTCCTGTATCAAGAGTATGTTGCGTCCATGCTTTTACTTTAACTTCTTCACAGTTAAGAGGATGATTATAGTTCCATTGCATGATAGCAAGTAAGAGATTTCCGTCTACAGGACAGAGGATATTTTCTGGATTATCTGCATCTTGGAATGAATGCTGAGTAGCCAGAACAAAATTTCCAGTGAGAGTCAAGTCTAGCATACACAGAACTTTTCCGTCTGCGGTTGTACAGATTTTATGATTGATAGGGTCAAGATGTTCATTTATATTGGTTAAAGTTTTAGCCCTGCCAGAGTATGTAAGTGATAATTGCTTTGCATCAGATAAATCGACTTGATGTAATCTGACATCAAACTTACATTGTTGTTTGTAGAAGTTGTATACAGTCTGTATTGAACTTTGGTTATCATGGTAGTCTGTGCTGATTCCTATATGAACCGGGTACTCCCAGTCAACACAGTTCTCAGTAATATACTCGTATGCCTTATTTAATGCTGTAACGGCTTCTTTGCTTGCTATTGTACCGTTAGTGATAACCTGTATCTGTTCCACGTAGACTTGTTTTTCTATAATCTTATCGACTATGTAAGTAATCATCTCGGGATGTAACATAGGTTCACCACCTGTCAATAATAGGAGCTCTATGTGTCTGTAGCGGTCAAATAAGGCATCTATAACCTCAGGGGCTATAACTGTACCCCTGTAGGCATCCATTGGCTCATTTGGCTCGTAGCGCATACAATGAGGGCAGTTAAGATTGCAGTCTCTTGTGATTTCTATTTCTAAGCCTGCTAAATGTAATTCATAATCCATAGAAACCTCCTTAACACTTGGTATAGTCAAGAGGAAACTCTTTGTTATCAGCAAACCACTGGCGTAGCATATCTTCTTCTACTCGGTATTCTCTGCCGATTTTGATGCTTGGAAAGCCATCTGTACGCATTAATGCCTTTGCCTGTTTCGGATTGAGTTTTAATAGTTCCTGTAATTCTGTTATTGTATAAACTGTCATAGTTATTTTTCCTTTCCTACTTTGATTTTGATATTGTCTGATTCATAAATTTCATAGTTACCTTTGATTTCTTTAGGGGAATGAGTGAGAAGTTGATAGATTGAATAAGTAGAAGTATTATAGTATTCTGCTATTGCGTGAACATCTGGGAGATAAAACCATTTTCCTGTTGGTCTTTGCACTTGATAACTCTTTATGTGTTCTATAGCCTTGTGATGCGGCCTGTACAAATACTCTAAGTTCATAGCAAAGTTAACGTCTATCGTTGAGTTCCTGAGTACTTTTAATTTGTGATGAACTTGGAGAGGACAGTTTGGAATTTCAAAGTCTGGTTTCTGACACCAAACCTCTGCTACCAGTCTGTGAATATAAAATTTTTTCTTCTTTCCTTTTTTACAAGGAGATACGTATAAGTAGTTGTTGGGTGCAAGCTGAGGTGTTAACAGATGCGGAACTGTTCCTGTAGTAGAAATGACGTTTCCGTACTGAGAAACAAAGACGTTGGTGTATCTTGGATATTGGTAGAATTTTTCATCAGAGAAAAGTTTCATAAACGGCTTGCCTTTAGCTGTAACTGTTCTTGCAACCTGCTTCTCCGGGAGTTTTTTGGTAGTAGGCTTCTTCATCATAGCAGATCACCTCTTATCTTGTAGCCTAAATCTTCAAGCTGTGACTGATGATAGGTTCTGGAAGCAAGAGAACAGGTCATCTTTCTGGAAGTAGGTACTACCTTGACTAGGTTGTTCTCTATCTTAGAGATTCTGTACAATGCACTACCACTGTAGATATAGTCATTTCTTTTCATAATAAGAATCATTCCTTTCTTAGTATTAGTATAGTAAGTATAATGTCTAACATATTAAGACATCAGGACGACATCTTAATCATTAGTTTTTGAAGCTATTATTATTAAAAACCCATGTTTAACTTTTCTTTTAAAGGTTCATTTCTGTACCCTTAAAGAACTTTTCGGCTGCTCTTTTAATCTCTGCAACAGCGTACTCTACATCCTTCTTGCTGAAATACTCAATGCCGTATCTTTTCTTGTGATTCTTGGCTCTGGTTTCAGGATTCTTTACTTCATCAAACCTTGACAGCAGGTCAA
>ENA-OPZM01001001-OPZM01001001.1-human-gut-metagenome-genome-assembly--contig:-NODE-1001-length-10725-cov-3.534724_pt1 | contig 10725 bp, 9 predicted proteins | sample MGYA00242478_ERZ504493 | MGnify/ENA primary metagenome ERZ504493 (study PRJEB26092, sample SAMD00036227) | human gut metagenome | host: Homo sapiens | study: EMG produced TPA metagenomics assembly of...
TTTTACAAAATCCAGGAAGCACTCATCTACTACCATAAATATTCCCTGCATGGCACAGGTTTCCAGAATTTCTTCCAGAAGGTCCTGAGGTATGGTGATCCCTGTAGGATTATTGGGATTACACAGGAAAATAATATCCGGCTTTTCTCTTTTCAGAACATCCGGATAATCTCCTTGTATGCAGAAATCATTTTCCTCTTTCAGATAATATCTGCTGATCTCACAGCCAACACTGACCAGTGCCTGTTCATACTCCGCAAAGGTAGGAGCAGGAAGAAGGGCCTTCTTTGGATTCAATGCCCTGCTGAGGGAAAAAATAAGGTCTGCGGCTCCATTCCCGCAGATCAGATATTCTTTTTTTGTATATTCATAATCTGCGATTGCCTCTTTCAGAGGTCCGCATCCTACACGGGGATAATCACTCAGGTCCTCTACACTGTCTATGATCGCCTGCTTTACACTCTGGGGTGTTCCCAGAGGGTTACAGTTTGCAGAGAAATCCAGACAGTGATCATATTTATAAACATCACCGCCATGTATATGTTTTGTCATCAGTTGTCTCCTGTCTTACTATACATGTTTTATATTATTAACTATTCGGAAATCCACTATCGAACCAACAGGTTGTTATCCTGCAAGATTATTACAAAAATCAACTTATCAGCACACTGTTACCGGAATTATAAAAAGAAACAGATGCGCACCGCACTTCCGATCAGAAGAAATATCACAGCCCCCAGGATCGCTGTTGCATAAAGCAGGCGGTTGGATCGTCTGATATCCTCCACCTCTACAGGGCGAATTGCATCTCCGATGGTTGGTTTCTCATAAAGCTTTCCGAAATAGTAAGCATTGCCTGCAAGCTGTACGTCCAGCGCACCTGCCATTGCAGCCTCTGTCTGTGCAGAGTTGGGGCTGGCATGGTTTCTTCTGTCTCTGCGGTAAATCTTTGCTGCATTTTTCACATCCATTTTTACAAATGCAGAGGCTGCCACCATCAGCCAGCCGGAAAGTCTGGCGGGAATATAATTAGCCACATCATCCAGCTTTGCAGCGCAGCGGCCGAAATACAGATATTTATCATTCTTATAACCCAACATGGAATCCATGGTATTGATTCCTTTGTAAAGGAACATCAGCCACACTCCGCCGATAGCCATATAGAACATAGGTGCTATGATGCCGTCCGAAGCATTCTCTGCTACAGTCTCTACTGCCGCCTTTGTAACACCTTCCTCTGTCAATGACTGGGTATCACGGCCTACGATCATAGATACTGCATAACGGGCCTCATCCAGAGTTCCTTTTTTCAGTCTGTCATAGACTTTCATGCTCTCTGTTTTCAGAGACTTCGTTGCCAGAAGCTGATAACACCAGAAGGTCTCCAGTGCGAATCCCGCCCATACTGAAATCCCGTAGAGAATATGCAGGATCAGAAAAGGGATTCCCCCGCTTAACAGACAGACAAGGATCACTTCCACTATACCTGCAGCCAGTTCGCCCTTATCTGTTTTCGGAAAAATCTTCCGAAGTATTTTTTCCAGAAATGCGATCAGATTTCCAATCAGACATACCGGATGATACAGCCATCTGGGATCTCCTATCATAAGATCAAGTATGAAGCCTGCTGCAAGGGCAGGCATACTGTAATATAACATATTTTTAAAACTCCTTGTTATGATATTCCAGACATTTCATGAGAAAAGCCCTGGGAATCTGGGGATTTCCATAATAATAGATATGAGGATATCCTGCCAGCAGGTTACTGCTGCTGTGCATACAGTCCCAACCTCTTTTACTTAAAGGCTTCGCTGCATGAAAATCACTTCCGCAGTTCTCAGAATCAAAATAGTGGAATTCATGAGCCGGAATCTCACCGATCTCCTCTGCACTTCTGCCGAAAACAGGCTTCCCGGCGGTTAATGTGATATATCCAAATCTGGTCAGTCTGGGAGTGCGGAAACATTTTCCAGGGATCACTCCGCAGGTTTTCCGAAACACTCCGTTCATGTCCTCCATCTGTTCATGAAGATACATAAAGCCTCCGCATTCTGCCATACATGGCATGCCCTGTTTAACTGCCTGTGCAATCTCTTCTTTCATGGATGCATTGCGTTCCAGTGCCTCTCCATTTAATTCCGGATAGCCGCCATAGAGAAGAATCCCATCCAGCTCTGCAGGAAGATGTTCATCATGAATTGGCGAGAAATCAACCAGCTCTGCCCCCATTTCCTGAAGGAGACGAAAATTGTCTTCATAAAAGAAACAAAAGGCTTCATCCTTTGCCACTCCGATACGCAGCTTCTGTGGCAGACAATATCCATATGTCCTGTCTTTCTGTATCAGAGATTCCGGCACCTGCAGCTCCTCTGCATTTTGGGCAAGTGCAAGGATCCTGTCGATCTCCAGTGTATCTTCCAATATTCCGGCAAGCTTCTGCAAACGTTCCTTCAGATCAGAAATCTCCTCAGGAAGCACAAGACCCAGATGACGGCTCTCGATCACACAGTCCTCTACCTTTGGCACATATCCAAGAACCTCCACCTCAAGCTGTTCTTCCACCAGCTTCTTCATTCTGGGATAAAGCATGGGAGACATCTGGTTAAAGATTACGCCTTTGATATGGCTTTTCTCTTTGTACTCCATAAAACCTTTGATATAAGCTGCCAGGGAAATACTCATTCCTCTGCTGTTTACCACAAGGATGACCGGAGTATCTGTGGTATCTGCCAGGTCATAGGCGCTTGCTTTCGTGGATATTCCACCCACGCCGTCATAATAGCCCATAACACCTTCCATCACTGCAATATCGCAGTCTGCTGCATTTTTTCCAAGCAGGTATCGGGTAGTCTCGGCATCTGTAAAAAAGGTGTCCAGATTACGGGATTTCGTCCCGATGACTCTGGAATGAAACATGGGATCTATATAATCCGGTCCGCATTTAAAAGATGCCACTTTCATTTTTCGATTGACCAGTGCCTGCAGAAGTCCGCAGGTGATCAGTGTTTTGCCACTGCCGCTGGCTCCTGCTGCAAGAAGTATTCTTGGAATATCCATCCCTGTTCTCCTCTGTTTCTGTCCTATATTTTTTCAACAATTTCAGGGCATTCCAATCTATTAACTGTTAATCTGCATTCCCTTAACTGTTAATTTGTAATCCCTGATATCTGCATCATTTGTTATTTCCCGGGATTCTGAAGTGTAATAATATAAATAGGATTCTCGCCCATCATCATATGATAACGTCCGATTGCCTTTGAACGTGCCGCACTTAGCTGCACGATTTCATTTTCTTCAAATCCAAACTCTTTCGCTGTTTCCAATGCTTCAGACACAGTTTCAAGAGTGATACAGTTGATTACGATCCGGACCTGAGGGTTCTTTTCAAGCAACAGCTTCACGATCTCTTTCAGATTTCCTGACGAGCCTCCGATAAAAGCATGGGTTGGTGCCGGAAGATGTTTCAGAGCCTCCGGTGCAAGTCCTTCCACAATCTCCAGATTATCCGCTGCAAATTTCAACTTATTCCGGTGGATCAGTTCAACTGCATCTTCCTTTTTCTCAATTGCCCAGACCTGTCCCTGATGAGCACGAAGTGCCATCTCTATTGACAGTGAGCCTGTTCCTGCGCCCACATCATAGCAGACAGAATCAGCAGTCAGCCGCAATTTGGAAAGAGATACCGTACGCACCTCTTCCTTTGTCATGGGTGCTTTGCCTCTGATAAATTCCTCATCTCTGATCCCATGTGTCTCCAGACGTGTTCCTGCATTTTCATTTACTGCACAGATAACAGACAAAGGATCCCCCTTATATTCTGTCAGTTCGCTGGCTGGTTTTACAAAAATCTTCTCATTTTCATAGGACAGATTTTCTCCCACATAAAGAAGCACATCACCCATCCCGTATTTTACCAGTTTCTCTGCCAGAACTGCTACACCGTCTGAAGTTCCGAGTATGGAAAAAACTTTCTCTGTATAACAGATATGTGAGATAAGATTACAGCCTCTTCCATGTGCACTGACGATTTTGGCATCATCCCAGGACAATCCTATTTGGGACATAAAATATACAACTGAGGAAATCCCACACTGAATCTCTATCTCTGTATTATTTTGTGCTGAACTATCCCGTTCTTCCTCACTCTTCTCTGATCCGTTCTTTCTCTGTACTCTCAGATCCGCACTGTCCTGACACAGTACTTCTAGAAGTTTTCTGGCCCCGCTGTAGAATCCCACATCTCCGGAAAGGACGATTACAATATTGTCATACTCCGGGTGTGCATCAATATAATCCCTGATCTCCTGGCTTCTGTATTCCACGAACACATCCTGTCCCGGACGTTTCACAGAATTCACCATCCTCCTGGCACCGATCAGAAGATCCGCCTGATCCAGGCTGTTCTTACCCTGGACAGTGAGAAGTTTTTGACTTCCCATTCCAATTCCCAGCAATGTAATATGCGGTCTGTGAGCTAAGCTGAAATGCTCTGTAAGAAATCTCTTACATTCTCTCACAGACATTCCTTCCTCCTTCAGAGGACGCCCGATGATCACAGGAACTGCATCACATTCCAGGGCAGCATCGATCTTATCCTGAAATCCACCTGCTTTTCCTGTATCCTTTGTGACCAGATATCTGCAGTCATACTGTCTGAGCATTGCAGCATTCAGCTCTCTGGAAAAAGGCCCCTGCATTCCTATCAGATGTTTTCCCTCAAATCCCAGCTCTGCACAGGCTTTCATCACATTGGGCAGAGAAAGGACTCTGGCATAAAGACGGTTCTGATAATCCTTCATGCCTGTGAAGCCGGCCAGTTCCTTGCTTCCTGTTGTCAGCAATACATTTCCCTGGGTCTGATCCAGATAATCTGTAGCAGCCTGAACACTGTCCACATATACTGCCCTGTCCTCATGTTCTCCTGCTTCTCTCAGCACCCTGTAATATGCTGTCTGCGTATTCTCACAGGCTGTCCTGATATTTACAGTCACCTCAGCAGCATAAGGATGAGTGGCATCCAGCACCATTTCCGGTTTCTCCTGTAAAAAGGTCTCCTCCATGGCTGCTGCATCCAGTCTTCCGGTCTGAACAGTGAGAAATTCATTTTCTGTAAGAGATTTGCTGCCATATTCTGTGGCAACAAATCCCTTTGTCTCTATCTTATGATCTGCTAGAAACCGGCAGATCTCGTATCCTTCTGTTGTTCCCGCAAAAACAAGAACTTTATACATTCCTATATCCCCTCGGTGTTACCATCTTATTGTTGATTTCCTTTGTCTGAGAATTACCGATAAATACTGTGGTAAACATATCCACCTGTGTATCTCTCAGTTCTTTTAATGTCATTACATGAGCTTCTTCGCCTTCTCTTGCGATATTGGAAACTGTTCCGCAGATGGTATCCGGTGATTTGTATTTCATCATCAGATCACAGGCTTTCTGCAGATAATCATGACGTTTTTTACTTGACGGATTGTAAAGACATACAACAAAATCTGCCTGGGCTGCTGCCAGAAGTCTTGCCTCTATCTTTTCCCATGGTGTGAGAAGGTCACTTAAGCTGATCAGACAGAAGTCATGGATCAGAGGTGCACCCAGAACAGCAGCTCCGCCTGTTGCAGCTGTCACACCCGGAATGATCTCCAGTTCTGTTTCCGGATAATTGACACCAACCTCATACATCAGACCTGCCATACCGTAAACCCCGGCATCACCGCTGCAGATCATGGAAACAGTTTTGCCTTTCTTTGCCTCTTCAAAAGCAAGTACACAGCGGTCCACTTCCTTTTTCATTGGTGTAGTCATAAATTCTTTTCCCGGAAAATATTCCTTCACCAGGTCTACATATACGGTATATCCGATGATCGCATCACTTTCATTCATGGCGCGGATCGCTTTTCCTGTCATCTGGTCATAAGCTCCCGGTCCGATTCCGATTACATATATTTTACTCAAAATGTATCCTCCATTCCCTGGCAGCCACTGCTGTGGTCACACCATTTTCTCCTGTTTTTCTCTGCAGCAGCCTGCCATTTCCACTGGCAAGGACTGCACTTCTCTCACAGACATTGTCCACACCTGTGATCTTTTTTACAAAAGGTGAGGGAGTAAATTCTCCAGGCACCTGTTTTAATTCTTCTTCTGTATAAGTCACAAAAGGAATCTGCCAGTCCTGTGACAATGACAGGATTCCCTTTTCTTCTTTCTTCAGATCGATGCTTGCGATCTGCTCAAATGCTTCTTTATGAAATCCGGATCTGTCCAGCACCTTCTGCGCTGCCTCTGCGATTCCACGGGCATCCTTGTCTTTCCTGCAGCCCATACCCAGAGTCAGACATTTCGGAACTACCTGTGTGGTAGAAATAAAAGGATTACAGGAAGTATGTACAGTAACCGCAACTCCGCAGTCTATATTCGTACAGTCTGTCCCTGTTCCATCAAAATCAGAGCTTTTCTGTGTTTCCTCTTCTGATCTGTCATCCATACTGTTGACAGGATTCCCATATTCGTCACACCGGGCCAGCCCCTCCGGCAGTTCGCCGTCCGTCGGAAACTCACTGTAAAATCCAACTTTCTTTCCTGCCAGAAGTGCAGCAGAGACTTCCTTTGCTGCTTTCATGTTAAAGATATTGCAATTATTTTTCTTTGCAAAAACATCTACTGCAAAACGGTGATGCAGGTCTGTGGCTGTTGTGACCACTGGTATTGCTTCCAGAATTTCTGCTGTTTTTAGCGCCAGTTCATTGGCACCGCCCAGATGTCCTGACAGAAGGGAAATGACAAACTTTCCACACTCATCTACGACCAGCACCGCAGGGTCTGACTTCTTTGACGCTACATAAGGCGCAATGCTGCGGACGGCAATTCCGGTGGCACCGATAAAGATCAGTGCATCTGAATCAGAAAATTTCTCTCCTGCCCATGCAGAGGTACTGATCTGAATAGAATCCAGAAGATATTTACTTTTTTTTATCCAGTTCTGCTGTCATACCGGCAGCTTCCAGACCCCGGCATAATCTCTCCCCGGTCTGCTGACCGGTAAGGCTGAAGCATATAAGTGCAACCTTCACTGTTATATTCCTTCTCTTTCTCCTGTTTACAGTATCTCATAAACGATAGCAATTCCTTAAGGTTACCAGATTCTATAAGTGATGTGTTTTTGATTTCACAGCCTCACGGAATTCTGTAGTAAACTCCGGATCATACAGCTTGGAACGGTCATAATGTGCTGCTGCAACTGTATCTCCGATGATCATCAGAGCAGTTTTTGTAATATTATTTTCTGCAGCCGTTTTTGCCAGTGTTCCCACTGTGCAGACGAAGGTCTTCTGTTCCGGCCAGGTTGCCTTATATACAATGGCTGCTGGTGTATCTGCTGTATAACCGCCTTCAATAAGACGTCTGCTCAGCTCTTCCAGCATTCCTGTACTTAAGAATACAACCATAGTTGCCTGATGAGCCGCAAATGACTGAATGCTTTCCTTGGACGGAACCGGAGTTCTGCCTTCCATTCGTGTAATGATCACACTCTGGGAAATGTCCGGCAAAGTATATTCCAGATTCAGGGCACTTGCAGCACCGCAGAATGCACTGACACCCGGACAGTAATCATAAGCGATATTTTTCTCATCCAGAATATCCATCTGCTCACGGATTGCACCGTAAATACATGGATCTCCGGTATGAAGTCGGACAGTTGTCTTTCCCTCTGCCTCCGCCTTCTCGATCACATGGATTACTTCCTCCAGTGTCATTTTTGCACTGTTGTAGATGGTGCAGATGTCCTTTGTGTATTCCAGAAGCTTTGGATTTACCAGTGATCCGGCATAGATCACCACATCTGCTTCCTCCAGATACTGTTTTCCTCTTACTGTGATAAGATCCGGTGCTCCCGGACCTGCTCCTACGAAATGTACCATAATCTATCATTCTCCTTATTATAAATTTATTTCAACTGTTCAATACTTTCACAGTTGTGAGTCAAAATCCATTAAAAATCGCCTTTGCGATAGGATCTTTACTGTGCCTCATCATTCTGTGCATTGATCAGTGTTATCAGCTTCTCTGCATCTGCAGTCTGCCCCAGATACCCATAAGTATTATTAAAGATCACTGCCCCCAGAAGGATCTGCTCATAGGATCTGTGATTTAAATAAAACTGGATCCTGTCCAGGATCTCTTTCATGGTCTTCTGAAGTATCTGATATTTTTCCAGAATGTCTATTGCTTCATCTGTAGTAGACGCATTCAGGATTTCCTTTGCACACTCCAACGATGCTCCTGCCCGGATCGCATTGGAAGCCAGAACTTCCATTCTGGCATCTGCACTGTGGGAATGGGTATTCATGATTCCTGCTGCAACTTTTACAAACTTTCCAATATGGGCAATGAAAAGGATTCCCTTAACTCCCATGTCGATTGCCATATCGATTGTCTCACCTACATAATTGCTGCATTTAATATTCTTTTCATAAGGGAGATCCATATGCTCCCGCAGATAATCTGCTCCGTAATTTCCCGGTGTTACCAGAAGATATTCTTCTCCCTGAGAAAAATGCTGCTTCATCTCTACATTGATACTCTGTACAAGAGCAGCTTCGCTCATAGGTTCTACAATCCCGGAAGTTCCCAGAATGGAGATTCCTCCACAATTCCCAGACGGGGATTAAAGGTTTTCTTTGCAATCTCTACACCTTCAGGAACGGAGATGATAATCTTTAGACCACCCTCATAATCATATTTCTCGGCGATTTCTGTAGCTTCACGCAAAATCATGGCCTTTGGCACAGGATTGATGCTGCTTCCCCGATCTTCTGGGAAGTCCGGCCTTTGTTACCCTTCCCACGCCAACGCCTCCGTCAAGGATGATTCCCGGTTCTTTTGTCTTCTGCACTGTGGCATAGACTAGGATTCCGTTTGTAGTATCCGGATCATCTCCTGCATCCTTCCGGATCGCACAGGTCACCTGCTCCCCTTCCATCCGGATATCTTTCAGTTCCAGTGTAAGCAGAATTCCCTTTGGAGTCATCAAAGTGACAGCATTCTGCATGACACCACCCAGCAGGATCTCTGCAGCACCTTTACATGCAGCTGCTGCGCAGGAGCCTGTTGTATATCCAAACCTCATTTTTTTATTGCCACGTATCACGTAGTAATCTTCCAGTCCGTTTTTCATGATATCTCCTTTGCTGCATTGTTGTCACATTCTGTCTGCAGATTGCTCCACAGCATTGCTATAATGTCATTTACCTGACATTCAAATAAAAAAGAGGGATTTCTGTGTGCAACAAAATCCTCCTGAAAGTTCTTTTCCCGAAATATCCTCTGGTTGCCGCAGATCATATTTCCTCTCTACAATGAAAAGCAGACAGTATCTGGCTGTTACAGTAACGGACTTGCGCAGGAATTTCACCTGACTTCCTGTAATGCTTTTCCAGAATTATTTCCGAGAATCATTATATAATTTTGAGCAGTAAAAGTCAACGCATTTCATGGTTATACCACCTTATGCTTCAGCCATTTCCTGCTGTGGAAGCGAAGAGAAAATACGATTCCCCGCACTGTCCAGTCAGTAAACATTCCAATCCATACAGCCATTGGGCCGAAGCCTCTGAAACGGATCAGATATACACAAAGGCAAAAACGGAATGTCCACATAGTGATACAGGATGTGATCATGGAAAATTTTACATCTCCGGCTGCTCTGAGGCCATAAGCAGGGATAAATGCCAGGGTCCATACAATAGGTTTGACAACCGTTATCCAGGATATCATATGGAAACACATTCTTGCACTTTCCGGTTCCATACCACCCAGCTTTGTGACCGGAATGGTTAAGGCAAACACCAAAAGACAGCTTGCAACAACAATGATTTCTGCAAGAACACTTAATTTCTTAATATAGTAAACTGCCTCATCCTTTCTGCCCGCTCCCAGACACTGTCCTACTACAGTCATCAGACCGATTCCTACACCGATAGCTGCAATACCGTTAAGGTTCTCAAGGATATTCGTCATTGCCTGAGCTGCAATGGCTACCGTCCCCAGTGTAGATACGGAAGACTGTATTGCCAGCTTTCCAAGCTGAAACATGCTGTTTTCTATGCCGGACGGGATTCCCAGAGCCAGAACTCTTCTGATCATTTTTCCATCCGGACGGATCTGTCTGTAATTTCTGACTACAATAGGCTGTCTGTCCATACGAAGCTGCCAGAGTACCACTACAGCACAAAAGACTCTGGATGCAAGAGTTGCGATGGCAGCTCCTGCCACTCCCATATTGAATCCCCAGATCAGCGCCGCATTTCCGCCGATATTAATCACATTTGAAATAACCGATACTGTCATTGGCCCTCTGGTATTTCCCTGGGACCGGAATATGGATGCTCCCGCATCATAAAGTGCTATAAATGGGAAGGATAATGCCGTATAGAAGAAATACACCTGAGAGGCAGTCATAACATCTGATTCTACTTTTCCGAATATCAGTTTTAACAGTGGCACACGAAACAGCAGGCACAGAGCAGTCACTGCTACGGATATGGCAGTAATGATAAATAATACCTGTCTTGCTGATTTATTTGCCATTTCATGATTTTTCTGACCTATGTACTGTGAACAGAGGATTGCACCGCCTGCTGCCAGCGCTGAGAACGCTGGATCACCAATACATTGATGGAATCCACCAGAGATACCGCGGATATTGCAGCAGAGCCTACATTGCTG
>ENA-OPZM01001002-OPZM01001002.1-human-gut-metagenome-genome-assembly--contig:-NODE-1002-length-10717-cov-1.564495_pt1 | contig 10717 bp, 19 predicted proteins | sample MGYA00242478_ERZ504493 | MGnify/ENA primary metagenome ERZ504493 (study PRJEB26092, sample SAMD00036227) | human gut metagenome | host: Homo sapiens | study: EMG produced TPA metagenomics assembly of...
AACTTTTTAATATTCAATTTTTAAAGTAGCCACCGAAAGATGGCTTGTTTGTCATGCGATTAAGGGAATGGATACCCTCTACTTTTCATTTTCAATCTTTTTCCTCCCTTTTACTCCTGCTCAGCCAGTAATCTTCAATCTCTTCTATCAGTTCCTCCCGGTCGCAGCGGTCCGCCATATATTTCTGCATCGCTGCACCAAGAACCGACCAGTGGTCATTCGGGACGATGGCTGATGCATTAAATGTGGTTCCTGCGTGTACCTGTTCATAAATGTTTTTACTCAGCGGATCCTCTGGTTCATAGGGATTATTCTGGAACGGCGGATGATGCTGCAGGTCTTCACCAGCATCTGCTGTCCGATCTCGCTGTAAACGATCCAGTTCAGGAATTCCTTTGCTGCCGCCTGCTCCTTTTCTGTTGCCACCTGACCGTCCAGCATTACCTGCTTGGAGGGAGACGCCTGGATCTTCTGGTTTGCAAAATCGTCAGGATCATCATTCATAAAATAGGGAAGGAATCCGTACTCGTCCCCGGTCTCGGCTCCGGCCTCTTCAAGATTTGGCCATGCCCAGTTGCCGTTGAACCAAAATGCTGTCTTTCCATCTACCAGATCGATGGCCATCTCATCATAATCGCTCCCAGCGGATCGCCCTTTGCCACATTATATTCTTTCAGGATATCAAACATATCAAGGAACTGAGACATGCGGTCATAGGTTTTCAGATCCAGTGTTCCGTCCTTAATCTCTTCAATCGCCTTTGCAGCTCCTTCGGAAGTCCCGTCATAGGTCTCATAAATGTACTGTAAATGGTGGGCTCCTACAGACCAGTCATCTTTTGCCAGAGAGATCGGCTTCTCGATGCCTGCGTCCTTAAGCCTGTCCAGAAGCTCTACGAACTCCTCCTGGGTATGGATCGAAGACGGATCAAAGGTCTCTCCCAGCGCATTCTCGATCACCTTCTTGTTGTAAATGATCCCGCGGCCTTCGATACAGAGCGGGAAGCTGTAAACCTTTCCATTCACGGTAGTCAGATACCTTCCGCTTCGGCGGTCCAGGCTCATTGGAAAGATCTGCCGCCTTTTCTTCTGCCAGTGCAATTACGTCTGTCGTATCCAGAATAGAAAGTGTGGGCGGTGTTCCGGAGTTATAAAGGCTGACTACCTTTGTATAGGGAGAATCTCCGTCCGTTACCGGCATAACCTCCACATGTACCCCCGACTTTTCCTCGAACACCTTGCTCATCTCCTCCAGCGCCGTCTGGATCTCCGCTTTGGAGTTCAGAAGTGTAATGCTGGTGCCGTCAAGCGAGGTATCATACTCAAAGGAATCCACGGATGTATCGATCGGCACCGTCTTTTCTTCTTCATTCGGATCATCCGGGTCGCTGGCAAACCCAAAACGTACCCCGCATCCGGCAGCCATCGTCAGCACCAGCGCCACGCAAGCCCGCAGGCGGCAGCCCTCGATACGATTTTCTTCTTCATAGTCTCTCCTCCTTCATATTTTCGTTCTTAAGTAACCGGTAAAGTAACCGGTTACTTTATGCTCTCATCTTAGCACCAGCTAAGCATTTCGTCAACAAAATCCACTTATTTTTATTGTTTTTGTTAATACTATCCGAATTTATACTCTGCCCTTTATTGATTATTTACAAAACCGGTTACTTAACCGCTCCTTTCTTGTCTCTACTGTTCGTTTTTGCTATAATTAATCTATATTCAGGCTGAAAAAAGGAGACGTATTTTTATGGCGCAGAAAAAGAAAGTAACCTTTGACGATATTGCAAAATATACACATTTTTCAAAGACCACCATTTCCAGGTATTTTAATCATCCGGATTCTCTGACGCTAGAAAACCAGAAGATTATCTCAGATGCTCTGGAAAAACTGAATTACCAGGAAAATAAAGTGGCACGTATCCTGGCCAGCGGAAAGACTGAGTTCATCGGTCTTCTGATACCTGACCTCTATCACCACTATTATGCAGAGGTGCTAAACCAGATCCTTTCCACTTATGAGACTTTTGGTTATAAATTTCTGGTCTTTACCGGAAATGCCAACGAAGAGATTGAGCGCAGATACATCCAGGAGCTTTTGGCCTATCAGATCGAGGGCATGATCATCTTGAGCCACACCATCTCCCGGGAATTGGCCCCAGCTGCCGATCCCTATCGTGACTATCGAACGTGAAGATCAGTTTGTCAGCAGCATCAACACCGACAACTATATGGGCGGCTACCAGGCGGCAAGTCTTCTGGCAAAGCATGACTGTGATATCCTGATCCACATCAATTCTCCTACGGATCCCAAAATCCCCAGCTACGGACGGATCCAGGGATTTAAGGACTGCTGCCGGGAACAAGACCTGAAAAACGAACTTTTTTTCCGGGAATTCGGCCACAGCTATGAAAGCGTCCAGCCCCTTCTTAGAGAAATCCTCGATAAACTGGACGAAACCTATGCCGGACAAAAGAAGGGTGTCTTCGTATCCAACGATACTCTGGCCAATACCTTTTTAAATCTTTTGTTCCGTAAACATGGCTGTCTGCCGGCAGATTATCTGCTGGTCGGTTTTGATAATTCGCCGGTTTCCAGAGAGGCCGTGGTTCCCATAAGCACAGTGGGGCAGCAGATTGATAAGCTGGCCTACGAGGCGGTCCGCCTGCTGGTGGAGCAGATGAATGAACGCAAAAAAAGAAGACCGGCTCCTTTGCTGGAACCCGCCCATAAAGTGATCGCACCCACGATTTTCCGGCGGGAAACCACAGAACGGGAATAGCACTTCTGCCATTCCCGTTCTGTTTGATTATCTCTTTTCAGCTTCGTTTTCTCATCTTCAGCTTCAACATCGCCAGCGCTTTTCTGGCATCCAGTTCATTCACTGTATTTTCTGCCAACACCGTGGTCTCATCACCCATAGCCCCGGTCTTATCATAGGCTTTATAGTAGCACAGAACTCCATCCAGGGAGTCGTTCTGCACTACAAAGTCCTTTGCCGGCACCATGCTGAGCGCCACCACCGGCACACCTCTTTTTTCCGCCGCCTCGATGGCGTGAGCATAGTCCACGTGGTTATTTCCCAGTCCGTTGCAGGAAAATACGGCTCCGTCCGCCCGGGCACACTCCAGTGTCACGCCTACCCGCTCCGCAGACAGATATTTGTCCTCATTCTTATCCGGCGATCCAACAATGATGATACCTCTTAAATTCACATCCTGATCCTCAGACAAGACCTCTACCAGCGGATCTCTGTAATAGTGCAGAGACGTTTCCTTCATACTTGTTCCAATTCCCATGTCACTGCCTCCTTATGCTTACCCTCGTTTTTACGAAATCCATCTGCTAGTCCATCGCCCGCATCACGCCGTCCCGAAATTCATTCGGTGTGACAATGGCCGGCATGCACCCCATATCGATAACAGAATGTCCGCCTTCAAATCCGCAGGCTCATCGCCAAACATCCGGGTGTCATACACGGCTCCCTGTCCGGACACCTCCTTGACAATATAAACATCTTTGCGGTCCGGCTCATAGGTTTCCTGGAACACATGCTTCTCTGTGCATTTGTATCCATTGAATTTTTTCATCTGCTCCCGGAAGATCTGACAGAAGGTATCGCAGGCCCGGTGCGCCGCTTCCGGCCCCGGCCGGTCTGCCCATGTGCCTTCTTTCAAACTACGTCAAAGGAAATCAGCATATCACTCTCAAGTGGTGTCCCGGCCTTCCCACGGCCACCTTCTCTGCCAGGATTCCATCACTGGCTCCGAAGTTGCACACCTGCCGCCCGCTCTCATCAATCCCGGTCAGCAGGACATACACGCCGGTCAGCGTATGGGTAATCCCCTCCCCGACTTTTCCAAGCACCTTTGTGGATAATGGAATGACATCCATAATGGTATTCGTGTGCTGCTGATGCTCATCCGGAGCAATGATCCGGATATCAATGCTCTTGATCAGCGGCTCCGCCTTTAAAATCTCGCCCGCCGTTTCTTTGCAGACTGTCAGATGTCCGTCCACCGTCACCCTGTTTTCTGTCCCGTATGCTACATCCGTCACATGATAAGCCCGTACGGTAAGTCTGGATCCTGTTTCCATATTGCTGACCACTTCCTTCTATTTTAATTCCAGTCCCAGTCTCTTTACGACTTCATCCGCCGTCGGTGTGGCTGCCACGCCGCCAAATCCGTCTCCTTTAAGCTGACATCCATCTTATCGCCAACTTCTTTCATAGCGTCGATGACCTGATCTACCGGAATCTGGCTTACGATCCTGCCAGCGCCATATCTGCCGCCGCCAGCGCATTGACAGCGCCGCCCACATTTCTCTTCACGCAGGGAACTTCTACCAGACCGCCTACCGGATCACATACCAGGCCCATCAGATTCTTTAACGCCATAGCACAGGCATGTCCCAGCTGCTCCATGGTTCCGCCTTTGATATAGCAGATGGCCGCAGCTGCCATGCCGGATCCCGAACCGATCTCTGCCTGGCATCCTCCGGATGCTCCCGCAAGATAAGCCCGGTTTGCAATAATCTGTCCGATTCCGGCTGCCACATACATAGCTTCGATCATTTTCTCTTCCGGGATGCCGTATTCCCTGTAATATGTAACCAGAACTGCCGGCCAGAACGCCGCAGGACCCGCCGTCGGCGCTGCACGATCCGCTTCATACAGGCATTGTTGCAGCCCATCTTCAAAGCATTGGTCATAACCTTCGCCATATAATCTCCGCAAAGGGTGTCTCCCTTTTTCTGGTATGTCTCCATCAGACCCCCTTCTTTTCCTACCAGGCCGCTTCCTGAGACCTCATCTGGTTCATAGGCATCAATGCCTGTAAGCATCGCCTGCCACATTCCGTTCATCCGTTTCCAGGAATCTTCTTCTGTAATTCCGTTTTCATCCATATCTTCCAGCTGGATTGCTTTCCAGAATTCGATCCCGTCCTTATTACATCTTGCATACGCTTCTTCTACTGATTGATATGACATACGCTTTTGCTACCTCCAATTCTTCGAAATCTAAGCTCCATTTGCTTTCAGGAAGATGACCTTTAAGATTCCCTCTTTACTCTCCAGTGTCTTAATTGCTTCCTCTGATACGATCTGGTCTGTCTCAACCACCATTACCGCAAAGCCGCCTCTCTTATCACGGAACACAGTCATTGTCGCAATGTTTACATTTTCTTTGCTGAGAGCTGCAGACACCTCTCCGATCCGACCAGGCTGGTCTACATTCCGCACGATCAGGGTATTGCTCTCTCCGCTGAAGTTCACATCGATACCGTCCAGCTTGCTGACCCGGATACGGCCGCCTCCGATGGAATACGCCTGGATCTTCATTGCTTTCTTGCCTTCCGCCTCCATAATGATCTGGGCAGTATTGGGATGTGCTCCCTTGATATCCTTATTTTCGATCACAAAGTCCATACCCTGTTCCTTTGCGATCTCGAAGCTGTGCGGGATCCGCATATCATCAGGCTTCATCCCCAGAAGCCCTGCGATCAGCGCCTTATCTGTCCCGTGCCCTTTTCCTGTGGCTGCAAATGACCCATGCAGGTATACTGTAGCTTTTTCCGGCTGTCTGCCGAACAGCTGTCTGGCGATCTGCCCGATACGGACAGCTCCAGCTGTATGAGAGCTGGATGGCCCTACCATAACAGGACCTAAAATGTCAAATATACTTCCCATTTGTTTTTCCTCTCTTTGATATTATTTTTGACATGTTTCTATCCTATATTATACTGGAACACTCGTTTCTTTACAATGTATAATTGCACCCGCCGGTACATTTGTGCATATGCTGGAGTAACCGATTTCTATGAGAACGAGAGGAATTTTTATGTATGTTCTTTTTTCTATAGCTATCATAATACTTTTGGCCGCGGCTCTCATTTTTCGTTTCCGCAGGAAGCGGATCATCTGCCGCATCTTAGGCCTTTCTGTCCCCGAAAAGGTCTATCGACTCAACTGTCTGCTCGCTCCTTTTGGTTTTGAATATCAGATCTCCCAGGATATTTTTGTGACAAGACTGGATGCCTGGCAGCGGGATTACGGCTACCGCTCACTCTATGACCGCGCTTCGCCGCTGCTTGGCATGGTCTTTGACTGTGAACCGGTTTATTTTGACTATCAGGCAAGACCTGGCTGCTGGAATTCTGGAAGGGTCAGTACGGCATCAATACCGGCGCCGAGATTGGCATCTACAGGGCGGACACACTCCTTTCTCCCGCCCAGCGTCCGTATACTCTTTTTCACACAGTGCCCGACGAAGAATTGCCCGTATTTGAGCTGGAACTGGTAAAAGGCGCCAACCGCCGCTACCGGCTCCTGCGCCGTCACTGGTGGCTGGCCGGATTCTGCATGGGCGAATTCACCTCTCCTGAACTTCTAAATCTCCGCCTTGCGGTCACATTTCATTCTGGAGACATGCTGGAATCCTTTTACCAGGGACTTCTGGAGGCCGGCTGGTGCACAGAGGATATCTGTGTCTGCGGAAGAAGGATCTCTCTTTCCTTCTATACACCTCACACTCCCCAGCCAAGGCGCTTGTTCCCGCTTCTAAGCGCCTTCTCTCAATGCCGGAACCGCCTGTTTTTGTGGATCTACTGTAAGGTAACCGCTCCCTTTTGTTTCTCGCTGGACCAGCTTTTGTATCTTGCCGAATACCTGCCCTTCGCTTTTCGCCATATGATCTGTATCCAGAAGAAAAAAACCGGGCGCCGTAGAAAAGCAAATGATTTTTCCAGGAAGGACCGGTGATCCGGAATGTTTGAAAAAAGACAGCTTGACCAGGCCTTTCAGGATGCCGCAGTACTTCCTCTTTCTGCATCTTCCCGCTATACTTTGTTTAGTGACTGCCACCGGGGAAACGCCTTACCGGCGATAACTTTTTAAAAAACCAGCACCTGTATGCTGCCGCTCTTCGCTATTACTATGAAAATGATTTCACTTATATCGAGCTTGGAGACGGCGACGAGCTTTGGGAAAATCGTTCGTTTTCCTCCATCAAAGAGGCACATGCCAGCACCTTCCAGATACTTGCCCGATTTTATGAAGATCAGCGTCTGTACCTCCTGTACGGTAATCACGATATGTCCAAACGCTCCCGCGGGTTTTCCACGCAATGTAATTCTTTTCACCCCTGCATTACCTGTCGGAAAGAGCCTCTGTTTCCTGGCATCCAGTTTCACTCCGGGCTGGTTCTTAAAAATCAGGAGCCCGGACCAGACCTCTATCTCACCCACGGACACCAGGCTGATTTCCTGAACAGTGTACTGTGGCGGCAGGCCCGGTTCCTGGTACGCTACCTTTGGAGCCTCTGGAACGGGTTGGTTTTCTGGATCCTTCCGATCCCTCCCGGAAAAATAAAAAAAGGAACGAATTGAAAAATCTCTTTCAGGCTGGGCAAGGGCAAACCAATGCATCCTGGTCGCCGGTCACACCCACCGGCCGGTACTGGAAGCTTCCTCCTGCTATTATAATACCGGCAGCTGTGTCCGCCCCGGATACATTACCTGCATCGAGATCAGTCAGCTTACAGCCACCCTCATCAAATGGACCATCGGCATCAGAACTGACCTGTCTCTTTCGGTCTCCCGGGAAATCCTGGCCGGCCCTGTTTCTCTGAAGGATGGCGGCTGCTTTCCCGGGGCGCCCGCCACTGCTCCCATGCAAAAAAGATTTGTAATCCGGTTTTAAATATGTTACCCTAGATTCACATCCGCAAGGAGCGGAGCAACACAATACACTAAGGAAGTGCAGACTATGAATAAAAAGGAAATACTGGAGATCCGGCGTCAGTTTACTCCGGAAAACTGCGCCATCACCCGGATCTGCGGGTGTTACGTGGATCACGAAAAAGAAAAGAAGGCCGAATTGAAAAAAGCTTTCCTCTCTCTGCCGGAAGAAGAGGCGTTCAAATATTTTGATATTTTCCGCCATACACTCTCCGGCACCCTGGGAAAAAACATGGTCACCATGGAATTCCCCCTGGATCAGGAGCTTTCCGGCGGAACTCAGGAATTCCTCCTGAAGCTTCGGGACAGCCGGCTGGAAGACGATCTTCTGTTAGAGGAATTTTATGACAAGGTCATCGAAAGCTACGACTATCCGGAAAATTATTACATCATCCTGATCCACGCCGTCTACGACGTGCCGGGAAAATCCTCCGACGGTCTGGAAATGTTTGATGCATCCGATACGGTCTATGAGCATCTGATGTGCAGCATCTGTCCGGTCAACTTAAGCAAGGCCAGCTTAAGCTACAACGCACAGACCAACAATATCGAAGACCGGATCAGGGACTGGATCGTGGAAATGCCCGTAAAGATTTCTCTTCCCTGCTTTTACGGACCGGGCGTCAGATGTCCATCAAATATTGTATTACACCAAAAAGCCCGAAGAGCTCCAGCCCGCATTCATTGAGCACGTATTGGGAAGTCAGATCCCTCTGACCGCGGGCGACCAGAAAACCTCCTTCCAGGCAATTGTCAGCGACACCCTGGGGAGCTCCTGCGACTATGAGACTGTCCGCAACATCCACGACAATCTGAACGAAATGCTGGAGGAGGCCAAGGAAGCTCCGGAACCACTCGAACTTTCCCGCCCGGATATCAAACGGCTGCTGGAAAAAAGCGGGCATCCGAAGAGCAGATGGAAACCTTTGACCGGGAGTTCTCTGATGTGATGGGGGAACAAACCTCTGTCCTGGCATCCAATATAGCCAGCACACGGACCTTCCAGATCGAAACACCGGATGTGATCGTAAAAGTCAACCCTGATCGCTCTGACCTGGTAGAGGCCCGCGAGATCGATGGCCGCCGCTGTCTGGTCATAGCCATTGACGACCATCTGGAGGTCAACGGAATCGAAATTCACCCTTGATTTATGGGGGATAAAAATTTTTAAAAAATTGCAAAAAGTATTTGCCAAAAACGAATATTTTATGGTATGATACTTTTTGTCGAGCGGAGATGGCGGAATGGCAGACGCGCTAGATTCAGGTTCTAGTGGGAGCAATCCTGTGAGGGTTCAAGTCCCTTTCTCCGCATTTTCTATTTTTTATAACCCCTTGAAAACACAGCGTTTTCAAGGGGTTTTTGATTCTCAAATTACAATATGGAGCAAACATGGAGCAAACTGTTTTTTTACAAAAGATGGTACAATATTCCAAATATCCCCGGAGCTTTTGGCGGCCCCGGGGATTGTTTTATACCAGCTTTCCACTGCTTCCGAAACTGTATTCCTTTCCGGAAATGACCAGGGTTTCATCACAGGCCATCTTCCCATCATCCTTCAGATAATACCGCTCCCCATTCTCTTCATGCCAGTGGTTCATAAAGACTGATCCCACCGGCTGGCAGTCGTTATCCTTATTACAGTAATACCAGCTGCCCTCCATCTGCAGCCAGCCTGTCACCATACTGCCTTCTGGATGTCCGTCTGCTTTCGGCCTGCAGTAATAAGTATGATCTCCGACATCAATCATCCCTGTGAGCATGCCACCGTGTGGAATCTTCTTCTCCGGATCTCGGGTTCAGGTAATACCAGTAATTACCGATATACTGCCAGCCTGTCACCATACTGCCTTCTGGATGTCCAGAATAGGACTGCGGATTCAGATAGTACCAGATTCCATCAACCTTACGCCATCCTGTTACCATCCGACAGTCTTCCTTCAGGTAATACCAATGACCACCGTCCTGGATCCACTGTCCGGAAACAGCGTAGCCTCTGCTGTCGAAATAATACCAGTCGTTTCCGATCTGGCGCCAACAGGATACCGGATAACCGCCGCCTGCATCTCTGTACCACCATCCTGTGTCATCTAATACCCACCCTGCCGGAACACCACTTGAAATACCAAATGCTGACAGAACACCTCTTGCAATATCATCCATCTGGTTGTTAAAATATTACATCATTTGCATTTGTGATAAAACCAAACTCAATCAAACGATAGTTATATCCTTTTGCGGCCGCTCTGTTTGGGTTTGCCAAGTCTGACCTTCCCACAATTAACTGTGCTCTCCCAGGAAGGATACCGCCAATAAAGTTGGCTAAAGCTGTGTCATATACATCTGCTGTATATCCGGCTTTAATAATCACATGCCCTCCGTGTGGGCTTGAACTTGGGTTACTGTCCATATGCAATTCTGCAATAGCCCAATCCTCAGGAATATTTAGATAGCTGATTCCTTTATCTGCATACCAGTTCCGGTTTGTGTCCCCTAATGTAAACATCATTCCCTCCGAGTTCCTTAATTCTGTTAGCTAAAGATTCTGACCCTTTCTGCCTCCTGGTACCCGTTTCCGACAGCACCGGGATCCCCGGCGCCGTGTCCTGCGATTACAAATAAATGTGGCATATAAATCTCTCTCCTTCCCGTTTATTCTGCTTTCCCTGACTGCTTCACAATCTGATTTATATAAGTAGATAATCCGGCCACCAGGATGCCCTGGACAATAGCTGTGAATACCGCCATTGCAATGTCCTGTCCGGTTCCCAATGGACTGTTACCCAGCACCCAGATAGCGCACAGGACGACACCAACGGCTCCCAAGATAATCGGGATATGCTTATCCTTCACAGCCTGTGCCTGCTTCAGCCCCATACCTATAAAGTACAGAACCACTGCCACAACGATCAATTCCGGTTTTACATAATTCATAATCTGTTCCATTTGTTTTTTACCTCTCTTTCAATTTTTTTATA
>ENA-OPZM01001003-OPZM01001003.1-human-gut-metagenome-genome-assembly--contig:-NODE-1003-length-10704-cov-6.991491_pt1 | contig 10704 bp, 13 predicted proteins | sample MGYA00242478_ERZ504493 | MGnify/ENA primary metagenome ERZ504493 (study PRJEB26092, sample SAMD00036227) | human gut metagenome | host: Homo sapiens | study: EMG produced TPA metagenomics assembly of...
CCCAGCGCGGGGACGATGGCTATGGGCGTTGGCGCGGGCGGTGGTCAATCGCGATGTGGCCCGGCATCGTCCATGGCGGGCGCGGCGTTGGGCGCAGCTTGCTGCCCGAGTCCTCGGCCGCCCGATACGGAATGCCAAAGGCCGCGACCGTCGTCTGCTCGTGGCACTTCCAGCATTCGCGCTTGCCCAGTACCAGATAGATGTAGGGTGCGCTGGGGTCGGAGCGATCCACGCCGGGCAGCCATGCGGCAAAGGCTCGGGGTTGACGCCATCGGGCACGTACCAGATCTTCTTGACCCGGTCCCACTTGGCACCCAGGCTTTGGCCTCGTCTTTGTGCAAAAAGGGAACATCGAGCTCGGTGCGCATGGCGGCTCCTTTGCGTGGCTTGCGGTGCATGTGCTCCAAGGATACCCCAGCGGCGGACGTCCGATGCATGCCGACGGAATTGCTGATGTTCTTGCTGTTGGCCGCGGCTGTTTGCAAACGCGACGGTGCCGTTGGGGCATTGCTATAAGTCAGCAAATGAGCAATTTGGCCGTCCAAGCAGTCGCAAAGCAAAATGGAAGTCCCGCGCCGTCAAGCAGTTTTGCCACTGCTGCACTACATAACCACAGTTAAACGCGGCAATTCGCTCTTGTACAGTCTTAACCGTGATCACACGTCATTAGTAGCTCAGAGGTTAGGGCGGTGACTGAATGGCTCGGTACAAAGGCGAGAATAGGGCATGGGAAGGAGCCGCTCGGCTGCTCGCAAATCCGGCGCGCGGACGTGAAGGTGTGCGAGACCCCCAAGCACGTGGCCGAGATCGGCGGGTGGAGCCTGCGCCAAGTCCAGAAGTGGTGCGCGGACGGGACGCTCCCCGCGATGATGATCGGCGGCACCTGGGCGATCAGCGGGCAGAAAATCTGCGACATGCTCGGCATTGAGGACTAGCGATGCCTATGGAAGCATTCAAGGAAAATGACACCGGTGGCCGTATACTTGGCGGCGGGGCCACCGGCGGCGAGTGGACAGGCCGGGGGCCTGTCGTGGCTGCATCTTACAGCTCGGTCACGGGGAGCGCCGCCTCGCAGCTCGATTGCGGGGTGAGCCAGCATGAACGATAAGGAGAAGGCCGACTTGGCGTTCCTCTCTATGGAGCCGCCCAAGAACTACGAGACTTGGAAGAACATCGGCATCAGCTACGAGGCCGCTGGAGGCGACCACGACACGTTCCTCAGCTGGTGCTCCCACGACCCCGAGAAGTACGACGAGCCGTTACCCGCAAGCTCTTCGAGCATGTGGACGAGGGCGGTAGGATCACGGCGGGCACGCTCTTCTGGCATGCGGCGAACGCAGGTTGAAAGAGCACGGCGACCATACAAGCGGAGCGCTTTGCACGGCCTCCGGCGGCCAGGACCTCTCCGGATTGCCGTACTTGGAACAGGCGATCAAGCAAATCGAGGCCAAGCGTTTTACCTGCACTTCTGCTGTTTACGGGAAGCAAACAGCCGTTCGGTGACGTTTTCAAGCTCAGGTCTCCAATCCCTCTGATTGCTGCTAATCTATAAAGTTAGCGAGTTGAATTCTTTTCGAGTTTGTGACGCTCGCATACGGTCATTCTAGGACGCCGAAGGGGTGATTGCGATGAGCGTTGATAGTTCCACGGAGGATAAGGCTCAGAGCGCCTCCATTGGTGCTGTGGATTTGTTTTGCGGGGTCGGGGGTCTGACCTACGGTTTACGCACCGCTGGCATCGATGTGGTGGCTGGGTTTGACCTCGATTCCTCTTGCCAGTACGCCTACGATGCGAACAACGGCAAGGACAAGTTCATCTGCAAGAACATCGCCGAGGTCACCGGGGAGGAAGTCAAGGAGCTCCTGAAGGACTTTGACATCAAAGTCTTGGTAGGGTGCGCTCCTTGCCAGCCCTTCTCGAAGCACCGCAAGGACAAGAAGCATCGCGAGAGGCACAAGGACTGGGGGTTGCTTGCGCAGTTTGGGAGGCTTGTACGTGAAGTGCAGCCAGATTACGTGTCCATGGAGAACGTGCCCGAGCTCGAGAAGGAGAGCATCTTCTCTGGTTTCTTGAACACGCTTAAGGAGTCCGGATACTCGGTGGAATACAGCGTCGTAAAGGCTGAGGAGTACGGTGTGCCCCAGCATCGGCGGCGATTGATTCTGCTAGCTTCTAGAAATGGTCCATCAGCTTGATTGACCCTACGAATGATAACGCTCATGCTGTTACGGTTCGGCAGGCAATAGGTGCGCTGCCTGCCGTGAGCGCTGGCGGCTCTTGCAGGGGGGACTCTCTGCAAACGGCGTCGGCGCTATCAGAACTAAACTTGAAGCGCATTAAGGCTTCGACGCCTAATGGCACGTGGCGAGATTGGCCTGAGGACCTGAGGCTTGATTGTCATAAAAAGCTGCTGGCCAAACGTACCTGCGGTCTACGGGAGGATGGCTTGGGACGAGACGTCCCCAACTATAACTACGCAGTTCTATATGTACGGTACGGGCCGGTTTGGGCATCCAGAGCAAAATCGAGCCCTAACCTTGCGTGAGGGTGCCGTCTTGCAGAGCTTCCCGCAGGATTACAAGTTCATTAGGCCTGGCGAGAAGATCAGCAAGAAAGCTGTGGCACGGCATATTGGAAACGCCGTGCCACCAAAGCTCGGCGAAGCGGTTGGCAAAAGCATAATTGCCGCTTGCGTACACTAGCCCTCTTCTGATTCGGTCATACCGCGCCGATATTCACCGGCGTTGAGATAGGTCGAAACATCCTTGCGGAGCTGCATCAAAAATGAGTCAACATGATTGACTAGCTCCGCAAGCTCCGATGTTGTCACCTGATTGCTTGCTTCTGCAAACGAAATTGATCCATGAGCTAGGTCATTCCGTCGATTCTTGATGTCTTTAAGCTCGCTCTTAATCTCATCCCTCTTGCAGTTCGCTATATCATCATGAATCGATATTCCGTGGTCATCAAAGAGCTTGAGGATTTTGTCTGCATCTAGATTTCCACCGGCGATGGTGTTCCGAACGCTGAATTGAAGTACGTTATTTTTAACAGCATGATCAAGCAACTTCTTGCTTATGGACTCGGCAGTACTATTGCTGGCTTTTGGGTCGCTCAACCCGTTATACATTTGGGTATGGTGCCAAATCGATTGAAGCTTTTCGGAAACCTCAGCGTAGCCGCAACCCTCGTCCTTTACTCTGTCGTAAATCGCCTGCATGAGATTAGTGACCGAGTACTCAATGATGTTGTAGATCATAAGCTTGACGTTGGAGCGGATGACACTGGAAACGAGGGTCACATCTGGTGTCGATGAGGGCAGGCCACTGGGATTTGCCTTTTCAGCGTTTTCGTACGCTCCTCGCATTACAGCATTGTAGCGCACGCCCTCTGCGCCTTGGTCAAGCGAATCGAGCAGGGTCGCGAGCGTAATCATGCTCTTGGTCTCACCAAGGCGGTCGTTGTAGACCTCTTCGTACCCCAAGTTAAAGTCATTGGAATCCATAAGGTTTACCGCTCCGCCTTCAGCTTGTTGGCAACGAAATCAATGCGAGCTTTCAACTTGGCCTTTACGTTTGCCGAGTCTGACCGCACAAGGGTCTGGAACTCTTCGCAATCAACCCAAGACATGTCTTTGCGCGAAAGGTCCTTGTCCTCCGACAACGCCACGGCAACGCCGACCGCAATAGCTTCGAAACGCGCATGAGGAGTCGTTTTTCCTGTCGGTGTCTTTTTGAAACCCCTGTCTCCCAAGCACTTCTCAACGTATTCCAACATTTCTTTGAAGCGAGCGACGAGTTCATTGCGCTTGTCAGGTGACTCGGCAAGCTCGATGTTCATGCGATTCGTGTATTCATCCAGGTAACTAGCAACGCGGTCTTTGTAACCCTCGAAATCTGGGTAGCCGTCTGCATAGGCGAAGAAACGAGTGACAAGTTCCATGTCATCGTAGTGTTTGCGCGCCGTCTCGCTTAACGGGGCAAGTTTTATAAAGAGCGGATCATTGGAGAGCTCGCTTACTAGTTTTGTAAAATCGCCGCCCATGGAGCCACGGCGAATTTCTTGCGATTTGAGCTGCTTGCCCGATGAATTGATACGACGAAAAATCTCCTGTCGGACGTCAAAGGTGGTCCCTTCCTCAAGGTAAACCACTCGAAAGCTCGCGTTATCGAATCTTCTTTGTACTTCTATGGGAAGTTCTGAATAGGTCTTTCCGTTGACAGATGTAAGGATGTTTAGATTGCACAAGGTTAAATCGCCTCTGGCAAAGTTCACCAAGGCGTTCATCCTTTGCGCTCCATCAACGATTTCCGTTCTGCCATCTTCAGCATCGGCAAAGAACATGTAGGGAATGGGCAGACCAATTAGCACAGACTCAATAAAGTAGCTGCAGTCAACGTCCGTCCAGACGAAGTTCCGTTGATAGTCAAGCGGAATGTAGAATGCATCAGCATTGAACTTATTGATGAGGTATTCCGCAACGTATTCGCGAGTGCTGAATCGCACATCCTTTTTCTTGTCGCGAATCTGTTCGGAAATCTCGATCGTCTCACTTTGTTGATCGGTCAATCGCCTTCACCTCAATCTATAGCAGGACGAAGCCAACTTAGGTCTGACTGGCCGTGGGATGTGAAGTCCTCTCCCATAGCCAATGCTGCACTCTAATGATACCAGCAGATGCCTGGCATTAGAGTCGTGCCCCTCTGCCACTTTGTGACGCCCGTCTAGGCTGCTCGTATCGAGTAACTGGGCGGGCGCCTTGTTGTGCCTGCCGCGATTTGAAAGCAGGATACATGGACGGTGAGACTCATGGCGACGAGGCGGCGAAGGTCGAGCTCGCGGAAGGGCAAGAGGACGCGAGGTCGGCAGAGGTGGCGGACGCCCTTCGCTCGGAGATCGAAGCGGTGGAGGGCGCAGCAGCCGACGAGCGCGTGGAGTACTGAGCTCAGGCTCGCTGGGGCGCGGAGCGTCAAGGCCGCGCGTGCCTTCTCGACGAACACGGGGGCGACGTGGGCGCGCTCAAGGAGGCGGAGCCCTGGCTCTTCTCGGTCCCCCCCGCGCCGCTGGGATCACGGGGCTGTCAAACGCGGGAGCCGCTGTTTGTGTCGACGACAAACTGAACATTGTGGCGCGACCAAATTGAGCACTTTGGCAAACACGCCGCGTTAACCTATCCCACCGCCTTGCCGAGCATGAGCGTCGCCTCCATACGGTGACTCGCGCCGGTGAACTCGACCAGGCGGCCGTGGTGGACGATGCGGTCGATCATCGCCGCCGCCATCTTGTCGTCCCCCAGGACCGTGCCCCACTTGCTGAACTCAATGTTTGTGGTGATGACCAGGCTGTGCCTCTCGTAGCAGTCCGACACCCCCTGGAACAGCAGCCTCGCGCTGTCGAGGTCCAGCGCACGTAGCCGAACTCGTCCAGGATGACCAGGTCGTTTCTGGCGATGTCCCTCATCGCCGCCTCCAGCGAGTGCTCGCGCGCCGCCTTTTGGGATACATTTGGGATACAGCGCTATATACAAGAAACCGGTCTACCGCATTTCCGCAGGCAGACCGGTTGAACAATTGGTGGGCGTTAGAAGATTTGAACTCTGACCTCTTCCGTGTCAGGGAAGCGCTCTCCCCCTGAGCTAAACGCCCGATCAAGGGTGCGCGAGTGCGCGTGGAATAATATAACGGAGCTCCCGCCCAGTGGCAAGAACTATTTTTTAAAAAGCGGCGATTTGCGACCCTATCCGCCCCGATGCAGTGCGAACAGCACGCGGAAAGTCGCGTTTGTACCCCCGATGAACTGCACATTCGCGTAAAATAACTCCATTATGGGCAAATGGTGTCCAGGTAGTTTGCAGCACGGCATCTGGGGGAGGGGCATGTCGGACGCGCGTTCGCTGAAAAAACAGTTCAATCGCATGCTCGCCACGTTGCTGGTGGCCCTTGCTGTTGCCGGAGCCGTAACGTATGCCTGGTACATCTACAACGCCAACCGTCATATCACCGACGTCAAGATGGCCGCGGGCACGGGCGTAACCTTCCTCATCTCCAACGAGTACGACGGCGAATACAAAACCAACGCCGGTTTAAGCTTTGCGGGCCTGCTCGATCCCGTCTCGACCGACAACGTGCTCAACGGCTTTCAAAAGGTAACGGGCTTTACCGGCGGAACCACGCAGGACTCGCTGTTTGCCAGCATGTTTGGCGCGGCCGAGCACTCCGACTACTACAAGACCTCCCTGTACCTGGCCACCAACTCGGCCGCAACCGACGTGTACCTGTCGGGCATCGACTTTGCCGAGCAGGATTCGGCAAGTCCCATTTCCACCGCCCTTCGCGTGGGGCTGGTCACTTATGCCCCGGGCAAAAGCGATACCGTTACGGGCCAGTACGTCTTTGAGGTCTCGGGCGAGCACAATCCCCAGGCGCGCTACAACACGCTCGATGGCAAGGACACCGGCGAAAACGAGCAGAACCACCTGGTGCTCGACAGCAGCCGCTCCGACGGCGCCACGGTCCATTTTGACCAGCTGACCAGCGCAAACTTCTGTGACTACAACGAAGACACCGGTATCGTGAGCCTCAAGGAGGCCACGACCAAGATCTGCAGCCTGCCCGCTGCCGCCAAGGGCGCCAACCGCAGCACGCCCGTGCGTGTGGATGTGTACGTGTGGCTGGAAGGCTGCGACCCCGACTGCACCAACAACCTGGCCGCCACCAGCCTGCAATCGCTGGCGCTGCGCTTTGCCGGCAAGCGTTCGTAAGGGGGCCGGGGATGAGTACATCGAACATCAAAGACATCCTAAGCTCGCGCCGCCGCATGGTTGCTGCGGCCGCATGGATGCTGGTGCTGGTAGCTGCCCTGAGCGCCGCCACCTACGCCTGGTTTAGCAACTCGCGCTACACCAACGTGACGCCCGTGGCGCATACGGTAAGCGACGAGGGCTCCGATCTGCAGATTGGCCTTTCGGCCAACGGGCCCTGGGACACGACGGCCACACTTGCCGCCGCCGACAAGACGCTCTATCCCATCTCGACGTCAGACCTTTCCCGCTTTTGGCGCGGCACGTTCCAAAACGCTGCGGGCATCACGACCGACTACGCCGACTGCACCGCGCAGCTGGACGACTATGCCCTTTCGGGCACGCTGTACCTTAAGGGCGGCGACAGCGCGCTCAACGTGTACCTGTATCAGGGCCAGATGAGCGTGACGAGCGATCCGCAGCTGCTTGCCGCATTGCGCCTGGGTCTTGTGATAACGACCCGGTCGGGTACGCAAACGCACATCTTTACCTGCGACGACCTGGGCAGCACCGCGGGTGCCACCAGCAGACGTACCACCGCGCAAGACGGCGTTGTCGTGGCAGTGGGCGCCTCGGGCTGGACCTATACCGCTGACCCTGCGCGCGCCATAAGCGCCTACAGCATGGACGGCACCGGTGACACGCCCACGGCGCGCGCGGGCGCCACGCCCATCTGCACGCTGACCGCCAACGAGGTGGCAAGCGTTCGCTACGTTGTGTACATGGAAGGCTGCGACGCAATTGCATCGACGAGGCCCAGGCCCGCGATGTGGTGCTGCAGCTTGCCTTTGCCGCGGCCAAGGCGTAAGGGGGCGAGCGACATGGAAGATCAGAAGCACATGCCAGCAGATAGCTGCGAGGCCAAAACCCAGAGTGAGAGCCCCGCGGCTCCTCCAGCGTAGCCGCCGAGCGCCAGGTCCTCGAGGACGTCGTCACCCGCCGCCACGCCCGTCGCGCGCGTGCCTACATCGCACTCGTTATGGTGGCACTCGCCGCCACGCTGGGCGCCGCGACCTACGCTTGGTTCACGAACAACATGAAGGTCAACACCAACTCGGTGAGCGTGCACAGCGACACGTCCAAGCTGGTGCTGGAGCTGGGCGATGCCGATCGCGGCAGCTGGTCGCAGCAGGGCGACGTTTCCCTAACTTCCAACGCGACCGGCGCCGTGACGCTCTACCCGTCTCGACCTTTGACCTCAACGGCTTTGCTGCCTGTGCGCAAAACAACTCTGCCGGCGATGCCACAGTGTTTGAGCAGGCAAAAGACAACGGCTCCGCGTTCTACCACGGCTGGATCGACCTGCGCCCCACCATTACCGGAACGGGCGCCAGCAAAGTAGCGGGTAAGGTCAACCTGTATCTGGCCGAATCGCTGGCCCCGCAGTGCCGATGCCGAGCTGCTGCGCGCAGCCCGCGTGGGCATAAAGATTTCGAGCGGCAGCCAGGTGCTTGCCAGCAACATCTTTGAGCTCGACAGCTCCGACAGCGGCCATCGCGACGAGCATCCCGCGACCGCGCCTGCGGGCCTGGCGGGCTACACCGAGGGCATGCTCCTGGGTTGGCAAAACGGCCAGCTCGCTTGTGGCGCCAACGTGACGCAGGACCCGGCCGCCTTTACGCTGGACACGAGCGAGACGGCCACGCGCCCGCAAAACACGCTTGCCACGCTGGGGCTTGGCCAGACCTATCGTCTGGATATCTATTACTACATCGAGGGCACCGACCCCGATAGCGCCGACTATCTCTATCAAGATCCGGGCACCTTGCACCTGGCGCTCTTTGCGACGCTGGATGGTGAGGCGTAATGGCACGCATCATGCCCGACGACCGTCGGCCCATCGCCAACGGCGCCCAGACACAAGCCGCCGCGCCCACCGACACCGACCTTCGTCGCAAGCTCACCACCACCATGGTGCTGGTGCTGTTTGCGCTGGTGGCGATAGCATGGCAACGTTCGCCTGGTTCTCCATCGCCGATAGTGCCAAGACCCGCATGCTCATGATCGACGCTAACGCCGACGGTTCGCTGCGCTTTGACCTGGACGAGCACGCCACGTTCGACGAATACGTCCACAGCCTGGGCTTCGACCAGATCTCGGCGCGCATCGCCAGCGAAAAGGGCGTGGACATTGACGCATCCAAGCTCAAGCCCGTAACCACGAGCGACTACCAGACCTTCACTTTCGAGGACGGTTCCACCGCCGATCCCGCCACCGGTGCCTACCTGGAGTTCACGCTGCACTTTATGAGCAGCACGGACCTGCGCGTTCGCCTGACCGGGCAGGATGGCGACGGTGGCGTGTCCGGCACGCGGTTTAGCTCCGACACGCAGGGCATGGCAAGCGCCATGCGCATGAGCTTTACCGCCGACGGCCACACCTGGGTCTACAACCCCAACGGGACGGGGCTCATCCGGCGCGGCCACCGTCTTTGGACTCGACTCGAGCGCTGCCACCGCGGCCAGCGATATGTTCGACCTGATAAAAGATACGGATAAGCCGGTAACCGTTCGCATATGGCTCGAGGGAACGGACCCAAATTGCACTAATATGCTAAAGGGAGCTAACTATTCGGTTTCGATGCGCTTTGAGGGCATCGAGGAACAGTAGATATGCACGGCGGCCACCGGGCCGCGCACGACCTAGACAGACACGGTAGTAAGGGACATCATGCAATCTGTTAAAAAAGCCGCATCCATCGCGTTGAGCGTCGTCATGTGGATCATCATCCTGGTGGCGGCCCTGTATGCGTTTACCACGCTCGCCACGCGCGAGGACGGCAGCGTCTCCGACATCGCCGGCTTCACCCCGCTCGCCGTGCAGTCCGACTCCATGGCGCCCACGTTTAACAAGGGCGACCTCATCTTCATCAAAAAGTGCGACACCTCCAAGCTCGAGGTGGGCGACATCGTGACGTTCCATACCATCATCGACAACGAGTACGCGCTCAACACGCACCGCATCGCCGCCATCGACGAGGTCAACGGCATGCGCAGCTTTACCACCAAGGGCGACAACAACGACGTGGCCGATACGCACATCATCAGCGACGGCGACATCGTGGGCAAGTACCTGTTCGCGTTGCCGCAGATGGGCAAGGTCATGGACTTCCTGTCCAGCTCCATGGGCTTCCTCATTGTGATCGTGCTGCCCATGCTGCTGTTCTTTATCTACCAGGTGTATCACCTCATCGTGGTGGGCATGAACCTCAAGCGCGCTATGGCCGAGGAGGACCGCCTGGCCGCCGCGGCTGCCATCGTGGACGCCGAGGACAAGGGCGCTGCTGCCACCGTCACGGCCGATAACGCCGCCGAGCAGCTCGCCCAGGCCGAGGCCAAGCTCGAGGAAGCCCGTCGTCTGAAGGCCGAGGCCGAGGCGGCGATGAACGCGACCAAGCAGGAGGGTACCGACGGTGAGTGAGTTTCTGGGATTTGCCTGGGAGCTGCTGGCAAAGGTCGTCTACAACGTCGTTGCCGTCGTGAGCTCCATCCTTAACCTGCTGGTGTTTGGCTGGGTTGAGTACTTCAACATCTTTATGACCTACTTCACCACGTTTGACCTGGTGGGCAAGATCGGCGCGGTCATTCTGTTTGCCATGCTCATCGCGGTCCCCGTGCTGATCGTGGCCATTCTGGTCCACCGCTACCGCATCAACCGCCGCCTGCATCGCGACGACACGTCCAACAAGGCGCTCTACCGCGAGATCGGCCGCCTCAACAAGCAGGTGCTCGACCTCATGGACGAGAAGAACAAGCTGCTGGCGCTCAAGGTCAATGCCATGGGCGGCACCAAGCAGATTCCGTACGTGGCGCCTCGGCCTGGCCGACGATCACCTGCCACGGTGGGCAACGTGGTGGGCGCCGCTACGGGTGCTCCTGCGGGCGAGGGCGCACGCTGCCGTGGTG
>ENA-OPZM01001004-OPZM01001004.1-human-gut-metagenome-genome-assembly--contig:-NODE-1004-length-10704-cov-3.601967_pt1 | contig 10704 bp, 10 predicted proteins | sample MGYA00242478_ERZ504493 | MGnify/ENA primary metagenome ERZ504493 (study PRJEB26092, sample SAMD00036227) | human gut metagenome | host: Homo sapiens | study: EMG produced TPA metagenomics assembly of...
CCGTCTGGAATCTGGCACGAAGAAAATCCAACCAATATTCCATGATCTTCACAGCCATATCTGGGACAGCTGCAGATGAGGAGTGTTCTATCGGTAAGGCATATGGTATCAGCTTGGCGTGAAACATCAGTACAAAGAAGGAATGATGGATCAGGTAGACAGAGTGATCTATGATCTGAAAAATAATCCGTTCAGCCGAAGAATTATGACCAATATTTATGTGCATCAGGATCTCCATGAGATGAATCTGTATCCCTGTGCATATTCCATGACATTTAATGTGACACAGACACCGGGGAACGATAAGCTGACTCTGAATGCAATCCTCAATCAGCGTTCACAGGATATCCTTGCAGCGAATAACTGGAATGTATGTCAGTATGCACTTCTGCTTATGATGATGGCTCAGGTATGTGATATGGAAGCAGGGGAATTGCTTCATGTAGTGGCAGACTGCCATATCTATGACCGTCATATCCCGCTGATAAAGGAACTGATCCAGAGAAAACCATATCCTGCACCTGTTGTGAAACTGAATCCGGAAGTAAAAGATTTCTATCAGTTTACAACAGATGACCTGATCGTGGAGAATTATGAGACATGGCCGCAGATTAAGAATATTCCGATTGCCGTTTAACCAAACTGTGGAGCAATTATCTGGTTATGAGCAAGTAGCGAATGCGGATGATTTTATTCGCCTGACTTAAATTGACAATATAAAATCAAGAGAGGAAAATTCAAATGAATGTTATCGTAGCAGCAGATAAAAACTGGGGAATCGGCAAGAACAACCAGCTTCTGGTAAGTATTCCGGCAGATATGAAGATGTTTCGTGAGGAAACAAGTGGAAAAGTAGTAGTGATGGGAAGAAAAACTCTGGAAAGTTTTCCAAACGGACTTCCGCTTAAAAACAGGATCAATATTGTGATCACATCCAATAAAGAATATGAGGTAAAGGGTGCGATCATAGTACACAGTATTGAAGAAGCGCTGGAAGAGATAAAGAAATATCCGGCAGAAGATGTTTACTGTATAGGTGGTGACAGCATTTATGCGCAGATGCTTCCGTACTGTGATGTAGCTCATGTGACAAAGATTGACTTTGCATATGAAGCAGACAGTCATTTCCCAAATCTGGACGAAGATGATGAATGGGAAATTACGGGAGAGAGCGATGAGCAGACATACTTTGATCTGGAGTATCAGTTTGTGAAGTATGAGAGAAAGAAATAGAAGAAACAAAGCAGAGCCGGAAAAGCCGGAAAAACCAGTGATATAAAAGAAAAAATATCCCTCAGAATGTGTTTAAACTGATTCTGAGGGATGTTTTTGTATAGTGAAAATCTACGTTACTGTTTATTACGTTCTCAGCGGGATAGCAGTGTATGAACAGCAACAATTCTTCTGATGTTGAAAGACGTTAACTGTCTGTAGTCAGATGTTATTTATTCAATAACTTTCAGCCATCCTTCCGGAGCCTGGATACGTCCCATCTGGATACCTGTTAATGTGTCATAGAGTTTCTGGATAACCGGACCCATTTTCTCCATTCCGCTTGGGAAACAGATTTCTTTACCATGGTCAACAATCTTTCCGACAGGAGAGATAACTGCAGCAGTACCGCAGAGACCACATTCAGCGAAATCTTTCACTTCATCGAAGTATATTTCTCTTTCCTCAGCTTCTAATCCCAGGTATTCCTTGGCAACATAGATTAAGGAACGACGTGTGATAGAAGGAAGGATACTGTTGGACTTCGGTGTGACAACTTTGCCGTCTTTTGTAACGAAGATGAAGTTAGCACCGCCTGTTTCTTCTACTTTGGTACGTGTAGCTGCATCTAGATACATGTTCTCATCGAATCCGTTCTTGTGAGCATCTACGATTGCATGCAAGCTCATTGCATAGTTAAGACCTGCTTTGATATGGCCTGTTCCATGAGGTGCAGCACGGTCGAAATCACTGACGCGGATTGTGATTGGTTTAGCACCGCCTTTGAAGTATGGTCCTACAGGTGTAGTGAATACACGGAACATATACTCATCAGCAGGTTTTACACCGATAACCGGGTTAGTACCCATCATATATGGACGAACATATAAGTTGCGCCTGAACCGTATGGCGGAACATATGCTGCGTTAGCTTTTACAGTCTGAACAATTGCATCAACAAAACGGTCTTCCGGGAATACAGGCATCTCAAGTCTCTTTGCTGAGTTTGCCATACGTTCTGCATTTAAGTCAGGACGGAAAGTAACGATATGTCCGTCTTCTGTAGTGTAAGCCTTCATTCCTTCGAAAACTGTCTGCGCATACTGGAAAACACCTGCACATTCGTTCAGTGTTACATTAGGATCTGTTGTCAGTTCTCCGGCATCCCATGCGCCGTCTTTGAATTTAGATACATAACGATAATCGGTCTGTACGTAACCGAAGCCTAAGCTGCTCCAGTCGATATTCTTTTTTTCCATAATGAATCTTTCCTCCGTTCACACATATTTACAGTATTTACAAGTGTGATTACTGTTTATCTCTTTACCATTGTAAAACTTTTGTCTGCTAAGTTCAATGGGAAATTTCCAATTTTAATGAAAAATTGAAAAATCGTGTTACTGTTCACATACAGTAACAAAAAATCCGCCAGTCTTGTTTTTATAGAGGATTTCGCTATAATATGGAATAGAAAATGGAGGAAAATATGAGCGAGAATTTTGATGAATTAGGAGAACTTGGAGATAAAATAAAAAAAATCATAGACACAGCAGTTTCTACTAAAGATTACCGCCAGATGACCGAGGATATTAAGCAGACGGTGGGACAGACTGTTAACAGCGCAGTAAATTCTGCTGTAGATACCGGAAGCGAGGCAATCAAAAATGGTCTGAATAATGTATTTGGAACCGGAAACAGTCAGTCCGGTGATTCCGGGGTATATCGCAATAAAACAAAAGAATTTGAAGAAAAGCGCAGGCGGGAACGTGAACAGGAGCAGGAACGTCAGAGAATTGAGAAGGAGAAAGCAAAAGAGAAGATGCTGACTCTTTATGAAAGGAACACCGGGGGAAGAATGAAAGGTATGATGATTGCTGTTTCAGGTGGAATCCTTGCCAGTGGAATGGGACTGGGAACTCTGGTCCTCAGCATCTTTGGAGCGGTGGGGCATATGAGTTCCCTTGTGACCGGTGGAACCTGTTTTATGGCAGTCGGAGCTTTGACAGGAGTGGGACTTCTCGCAGGCGGCATTAAAAAACTGGGTAACTGGAACGTTTTCAGAAGTATATTGACACACTGGGAAATCACACATACTGTAATTTTGAACAATTATCTGCAGCAGTAAATAAGCCGGTGAAATTCGTTAAAAAAGATATTAAAAAGATGATTGATGACAGATGGTTCCGTCAGGGACATATTGATGAGCAGGAAACCTGTCTGATCACCAGTAATGAGACTTATCTGCAATATACGCAGACGCAGAAGGCGCTTGAGCAGAAGAAACAGGAAGAAGAAAAACATCAGGCTGAACAGGAGAGAAACAGAAAGAACACACCGCCTGAAGTGCAGGAAGTGCTGGATAAAGGAAATGAATTTCTGGATAAGATCCACAGGAGCAACGATGCGATTCCTGGAATGGAGATTTCTGCAAAAATATCCAGAATGGAACTGATTGTGGAGAAGATTTTTGAACGGGCGCAGAAGCATCCGGAGATTATTCCGGATCTGAAGAAACTGATGAATTATTATCTGCCATGACAGTAAAGCTGCTGGATGCATATGAAGAAATGGATCAGCAGCCTGTGCAGGGAGAGAATATCCAGGCATCCAAAAAGGAGATAGAGGATACACTGGATACACTGAATCAGGCATTTGAAAAACTTCTGGATTCTGTCTTTCAGGATACTGCGTGGGATGTTTCAAGTGATATTTCAGTGCTTCATACGCTGCTTGCACAGGAAGGTCTGACAGATGATGACTTTGCAAAAATGAAAAAGAACTGAAAATAAAAAAGGATAAAAAGGAGCGGCAAAGGACATGGGAAACGAATTTAAAGATTTTGAAATGGAAACACCATCATTAACACTGGAGCCGGATCTTGGAGAATTTGAAAAGAAAGAAGAAGTGCTCCCCAAAAAGCAGACACAGAAGGAAGAAGTGCCTGTACTGACACCGGAAGAACAGAAAATGGTAAATGATTTTGCTGCAAAGATTGATATTGAGAATACTAATCAGATTCTTCAGTATGGTGCAGGAACCCAGAAAAAAATGGCGGACTTTTCTGATACAGCTCTTGAGAATGTAAAGACACAGGATCTGGGTGAGATTGGAGAACTGATCAGTAATGTTGTGGGAGAACTGAAAGATTTCGATGTACAGGAGGAAGGAAAATTCTTTGGATTTTTCAGAAAGCAGACTTCTAAGATTGAAAATCTGAAAAACAAATATGACAAAGCACAAGCCAATGTGGAGAAGATCACAGATTCTCTTCAGCAACATCAGGTGCGCCTTATGAAAGATTCTGCTATGCTGGACAAGATGTATGAACAGAACCTGAATTATTTTAAAGAACTTACCATGTATATCCTTGCCGGAAAAAAGAAACTGGAAGAAACCAGAAACGGAAAGCTTGCAGAAATGAAAAATAAGGCAGCTCTGAGCGGGCTTCCCGAAGACGCGCAGGCAGCCAGAGACCTGGATGAGAAATGCAGCAGATTTGAAAAGAAACTGCATGATCTGGAACTTACCCGTACGATTGCCATGCAGACAGCGCCTCAGATCCGGCTGATCCAGAATAACGATACGGTAATGGTTGAGAAAATACAGACAACGATCGTAAACACAATTCCATTATGGAAGAGTCAGATGGTGCTTGCACTTGGAATTGCTCACTCTGCAGAAGCAGCACAGGCACAGAGACAGGTAACAGATATCACCAATGAACTTCTCAGAAAGAACGCAGAGACACTTCATATGGCAACGGTTGAGACAGCGAAAGAATCAGAGCGTGGAATAGTTGACATTGAAACTCTCCGGAAGACAAATGCAGATCTGATCCAGACTCTGGATGATGTGATGCGGATTCAGATGGAAGGCCGTCAGAAGAGACAGGCAGCAGAGATGGAAATGCACCGCATGGAAGAAGAACTGAGGAGAAAACTTCTGGAAATCAGATAACTGTTCAGCAGTACACATAAATTAATCAAACTGTAAAGCGGATTGTGAATATCCCTTTGATTCCAAATGAGAGAAGAGGAAAATTATGTACAGAGATCATACAAAAGTCATTAGGATCGGAGACAGAAAGATTGGCGGTGGCAACCCGATTTTAATCCAGTCCATGACAAATACAAAAACTGAAGATGTAGAACAGACAGTAGCTCAGATCCTGGCACTGGAGCAGGCTGGCTGTGATATTATCCGTTGTGCAGTACCGACTATGGAAGCTGCAAAAGCACTGAAGGAAATCAAAAAACAGATCCATATACCACTTGTGGCAGATATCCATTTTGATTATCGTCTTGCTATTGCAGCCATGGAAAACGGTGCAGATAAGATCCGGATCAATCCCGGAAATATCGGCAGTACAGAGCGAATCAAAGCAGTGGTTGATGTGGCAAAGGAGCGAGGAATACCCATTCGTGTTGGTGTAAACAGCGGTTCTCTTGAGAAAGAACTTGTGGAGAAATATCATGGAGTCACTGCAGAGGGGCTGGTGGAGAGTGCGCTGGATAAAGTTCATATCATCGAAGACTTGGGATATGACAATCTGGTGATCAGCATCAAATCTTCGGATGTCCTTATGTGTGCAAAGGCTCATGAACTGATCGCGGAGAAGACGAATTATCCACTTCATGTAGGAATCACAGAAGCCGGAACTCTTTATTCCGGAAACATTAAATCTGCTATCGGGTTGGGGATTATCCTGAATCAGGGAATCGGTGATACCATTCGTGTCTCTCTTACAGGAGCACCTTTAGAAGAGATTAAATCCGCAAAACGTATCCTGAAAACTCTGGGGCTTCGCAAAGGTGGCATAGAAGTTGTGTCATGTCCAACCTGTGGACGCACACAGATCGATTTGATTGGTCTTGCAAATAAGGTAGAAACCATGGTGCAGGATATCCCGCTTGATATTAAAGTAGCAGTTATGGGCTGTGTGGTAAACGGACCCGGAGAAGCAAAAGAGGCAGATATCGGAATTGCAGGCGGAGTTGGTGTGGGACTTCTGATCAAACATGGTGAGATCATAAAGAAAGTTCCGGAAGATCAGCTTTTGGATACGTTGCGGGAAGAACTTCTGAACTGGAAGTAACATTTGGAACGAAGACTTCCTGTCAGATCAACGAGGAGATTTTATTTTGGAAAAAGACTTTTTTGACGTATTTCCCAGCTTAAAAGTGAAGAAAGAACTGGAAGAACTGCTGGACATGGTTTTTGTGACCAGAGTGTCCTGCAATCCTTCCAGAACTCATATATGGGTGTATATAAAAAGTGAACGCTGGATTCATAAGAAGCATATCTTTGAACTGGAAGAACAGATAGAGAGACAGATTTTTGCAGGACTGAATGTAACAGTTACAGTTATTGAGAAATTCCGCCTTTCCGGTCAGTACAATCCTCAGAACTTTCTGGAAACTTACAGATCCAGCATGGAACTGGAACTGCGCAGCTACAATATGCTGGAATACAATATGTTCAGACAGGCGCAGATTTCTTTTCCCGGAGAAAATGATCTTCATATGATCCTTCCTGATTCTGTAATAGCCAGAGAAAAGAGCGGGATCCTGATCGAATATCTGCAGAAGGTTTTCTGCGAAAGATGCGGAATGGACTTAAAGGTGGAACTTGAGTTCAGGGAGACGCAGGAGAGTAAGTACCGTAAGAATGCAGCAGTGCAGATCGCTCAGGAAGTGGAAAATGTAATCCGTCATGCGAAATTAAACAGTAAGAATGAAGAGCCGGCTCAGTCTGAAGAAGCAGGAACAGCAGAGAAGAAAGCAGAGAAAAAGACTGATAAGGGACAGCAGGAAAAGAAGGACAAAAAAGCTGCATTTGCAGACCGCAAAGACAACAGGAAGGGAGATTTCCGGGGTGGATTCAGAAGGGACAGCAATCCGGATGTTATCTATGGAAGAGATTTCGAAGGAGAGCCTGTTGCACTTGAGACGATTACCGGTGAGATGGGTGAGGTGATCGTCCGCGGACAGGTTATGGAGGTTGAAGCCAGAGAAATCCGTAATGAAAAAACAATTCTTATCTTCCCGATCACAGACTTTACGGACAGTATTGTTGTGAAGATGTTTTTGCGCAATGAACAGGTGCCGGAAGTGACAGAACATGTAAAGAAGGGGGCTTTTCTGAAGTTTCGCGGTGTGACAACAGTAGACCGTTTTGACAGTGAACTGACTATTGCATCCATAGCCGGGATTAAGAAAATTGCCAATTTTACAACTGCCAGAGTAGATACCAGCCCACAGAAAAGAGTAGAGCTTCACTGTCATACAAAGATGAGCGATATGGATGGGGTTACGGATGCCAAATCTCTGGTGAAACGTGCTTATGAGTGGGGACATCCTGCCATTGCCATTACAGACCATGGGGTTGTACAGGCGTTTCCGGAGGCAAATCACTGTTTCGATGCCTGGGGCGGATGTGTGCCGAAGGATTCTGATTTTAAGGTCCTTTATGGAATGGAAGGCTATCTGGTAGATGATTTAAAAGGTATGGTGACCAATGGAAAAGGTCAGAAGCTGAACGGTAGATTTGTGGTCTTTGATATTGAGACAACAGGTTTTTCTTCGCTGACCTGTCAGATCATAGAGATTGGCGCCGTACTGGTAGAAAATGGTGAGATTACGGACCGTTTTTCCACATTTGTAAATCCAAAGGTACCGATTCCTTTTCGCATTGAACAGCTGACCAGTATCAATGACAGTATGGTCATGGATGCTCCGACTATCGAAGAAGTGCTTCCGAAATTCCTTGAATTCAGCAAGGATGCGGTTATGGTTGCACACAATGCGGACTTTGATATGGGATTTATTATGAAAAACTGTGACAGACTGGGAATCGCACATGATTTTACTTATGTAGATACGGTCGGTATGGCCCGTTTCCTGCTTCCTGCATTGAACAGATTTAAGCTGGATACGGTAGCAAAAGCAGTTGGGGTTTCACTGGAAAATCATCACCGGGCAGTAGATGATGCCGCATGTACTGCAGAGATTTTTGTGAAGTTTGTAAAGATGCTGGAAGAGCGTGATATCCGGGATGTGGATATGCTGAATGAGCAGGGAGCTGTTTCTGTAAATACTATCAGGAAACTGCCGACCTACCATGTGATCATTTTTGCCAGAAATGAGACAGGGCGCATTAATCTGTATAAATTAGTGAGTCAGTCGCACCTGAAGTATTATCACAGACGTCCACGTGTCCCCAAAAGTGTGCTGGAGCAGTACAGAGACGGACTTCTGGTGGGAAGTGCCTGTGAAGCAGGGGAACTGTATCAGGCAATTCTGAGAAATGCACCGGATCCGGAGATAGCCAGACTGGTAAATTTCTATGATTATCTGGAGATTCAGCCTGTTGGAAATAACAGATTTATGATAGCAGATGATAAGCATGATATGATCAGTTCCGAAGAAGACCTGAAGGAGATAAACAGGAAGATCGTTAAGCTTGGAGAGCAGTTTAAGAAACCGGTAGTTGCAACCTGTGATGTGCATTTCATGGATCCACAGGATGAGATTTACAGAAGGATCATTATGGCCGGAAACGGATTCTCAGATGCAGATGAGCAGGCACCGTTGTATTTACGTACCACAGAGGAAATGCTGGAAGAATTTGCTTATCTGGGAAGCGAGAAAGCAGAAGAAGTTGTCATTACAAATACAAATAAGATCGCAGATATGATTGAGAAGATATCACCTATTCATCCGGACAAATTCCCGCCGGTCATTGAGAATTCCGACCAGGATCTGAAGAATATCTGTTTTACAAAAGCGCATGAAATGTATGGAGATCCATTGCCGGAGATTGTGGAAAGCAGGCTTGACAGGGAACTGAATTCAATCATTTCCAATGGGTATGCCGTAATGTATATCATTGCACAGAAGCTTGTATGGAAGTCAAATGAAGATGGTTATCTGGTAGGTTCGCGAGGTTCTGTAGGATCTTCTCTGGCAGCTACCATGTCCGGTATCACAGAGGTAAATCCTCTGCCGCCGCATTATCTCTGTCCTAATCCGGACTGCAAATACAGTGATTTTGATTCACCGGAAGTAAAGCAGTATGCAGGTATGGCGGGATGTGATATGCCGGATAAGATCTGTCCGAAATGTGGAACCAGGATGAAAAAAGAAGGGTTTGACATTCCTTTTGAGACATTCCTTGGATTCAAGGGAGATAAGGAACCGGATATTGACCTTAACTTTTCAGGAGAGTATCAGGCTAATGCACACAGATATACAGAGGTTATTTTTGGTAAGGGGCAGACATTCAAGGCAGGGACTATCGGTACGCTTGCGGAGAAAACTGCATTTGGTTATGTGAAGAATTATTTTGAAGAGCGTGGTGTGCATAAACGTTACTGTGAGATCAACCGCATCGTACAGGGATGTACAGGCGTGCGGCGTACAACAGGACAGCATCCGGGAGGCATTATCGTACTTCCTGTAGGTGAGGAGATTGAGAAATTTACTCCTGTCCAGCACCCTGCGAATGATGTGAACAGTGACATTATCACCACACATTTTGATTACCATTCTATTGACGGAAACCTGCTGAAGCTTGATATACTTGGACACGATGATCCCACTATGATCCGAATGCTGGAGGATTTAACGGGAATCAGTGCAAGGGATGTCCCCCTGGATCAGAGGGATGTCATGTCATTGTTTGCAAGTACAAAGGCTTTGAAAATTGAACCGGAAGATATTGGCGGATGTAAGCTCGGATGCCTGGGAATCCCGGAATTTGGTACAGATTTCGCCATGCAGATGCTTATTGACACCAAGCCGAAATACTTCTCTGACCTGATCCGTATTGCAGGGCTTTCTCATGGTACGGATGTATGGCTGGGTAATGCCCAGGTGTTGATCCAGGAGGGTAAGGCAACCATTTCCACAGCTATCTGTACCCGAGACGATATTATGATCTACCTTATCGGAAAAGGAGTGGAAAGTGGCCTTGCGTTTACGATCATGGAGAGCGTCCGTAAGGGAAAAGGTCTTCGTGATGAGTGGATCGAGACCATGAAAGAGCATGGAGTTCCGGACTGGTATATCTGGTCCTGTAAGCTGATCAAGTATATGTTCCCGAAGGCCCACGCAGCAGCATACGTTATGATGGCATACAGAATTGCGTGGTATAAGGTGTTTCAGCCACTGGCATACTATGCGGCATATTTTAGTATCCGCGCCACAGCGTTCTCCTATGAGCTGATGTGTATGGGAAAGGAACGCCTGGAGTATTATATGGCAGAAATTCGCAAAAAAGGCGATTCAGCATCTAAAAAAAGAACTGGATACCCTGAAGGATATGCGTATTGTACAGGAAATGTACGCACGTGGATTTGAATTTGTACCGATTGATCTTTATACTGCCAAGCACAGAGATTTCAGATCGTGGATGGGAACTGATGCCGTCACTTGCAACTATTGACGGACTGGGAGATAAGGCGGCAGATGCAGTGGTTGATGCTGCAAAACAG
>ENA-OPZM01001006-OPZM01001006.1-human-gut-metagenome-genome-assembly--contig:-NODE-1006-length-10685-cov-1.284618_pt1 | contig 10685 bp, 13 predicted proteins | sample MGYA00242478_ERZ504493 | MGnify/ENA primary metagenome ERZ504493 (study PRJEB26092, sample SAMD00036227) | human gut metagenome | host: Homo sapiens | study: EMG produced TPA metagenomics assembly of...
TCTGCATGGCCGCCAAAACCGGGAGATTACCCATTGGAGGCACCGCCTGTATTCCAACGGCAGATCATCCTCAACCTTTCTCGAGAACGCTCTCTCGGCAGACTGCCGCCGATGAGCTGCGGCGGAATCTCTTTCACAAAACGGGAAATTTTATTGTACTGTGTCTGACCATGCATCATTCGACACATCGCATAACTGAGGGTCAGCTTCTTCATGGCACGGGTAATGCCCACATAACACAAGCGTCGTTCTTCCTCAATCTCCATAGGATCATCGTTGACAATGGTCATATAACTCGGGAACAAACCATCCTCCATACCGCACAAATAAACATATGGAAACTCCAGACCTTTTGCACTATGCAGTGTCATCAAAATAACTTTGTTGTCCGAATCATCCATATTGTCCACATCTGCCACAAGGGCAATCTGTTCCAGCAATTCATTCAGGGAAGGCTGTTCCGTCTCCTCCTCATAGGCGACAATCTTGTTGCGCAGTTCGTCTAAGTTCTCAATTCGCGTTGTTGCTTCATCGGTCTGCTCTGCCTGAAGCTCTTTCAGGTAGCCCGTATCTTCCAGAACTTCATCATACAATTCTGCCAGGGGACATATATTCTGCCTTTTGTTCTGAAAACCTGTATCAAATTCACAAAACCATTGATTTTCGCTGCTGCCCGTCCCAGACCCGGAATACCATCCACCTGTTTAAAGGCCTCATACAACTGATTCCCCACTGATCCGCGTACTCCGCCGCTTTTGTCACTGTTGTGGCACCGATACCGCGCTTTGGTACATTCACCACACGCCTCACAGCCACGTCATCCTGACCATTATTGATAATTTTCAAATAGGCCAGAATATCTTTGATCTCTTTGCGCTGATAGAAGTTCACACCGCCCACAACTCTATATGGTATGTTACGTGTGACAAATTTTTCTTCTAAAACACGGGACTGGGCGTTTGTTCTGTAAAGCACCGCAAAATCTTTGTATTCAGCCTCATGGCGCTCCGTCTTTGCCGCAATATCGTTCACAATTCCCATGGCCTCTTCATATTCTGTCTGGTACTGATTCAGCGCAATCGGTACACCCTGTTCATTATCCGTCCAAAGTGTCTTATCCTTACGCCCCTGATTGTGATGGATCACACCGTTGGCAGCATTCAGGATCGTTTTGGTCGAACGATAATTCTGCTCCAGCTTGATCACCTTTGCATCAGGAAATACCTGTTCAAAATCCAGGATGTTCCGGATATTTGCCCCGCGGAATTTATAAATGGACTGGTCGTCGTCTCCTACTACGCAGAGATTCCGGTACTTGGCGGATAAAAGGCGCACCAGCTCAAACTGCACCGTATTGGTATCCTGGTACTCATCCACCATGATATAACGGAACCGCTCCTGATAATAGTCGAGCACGTCCGCCTGGGTCTGGAAAAGCTGCACCGCTTTTACCAGAAGGTCGTCAAAATCCAGCGCATTATTGGCGCGCATCTGCTTTTCGTACTCCTCGTACACCGACGCGATCTTCTGCCGGCTGAAATCTCCCTGGGCCTGGATACGGAATTCCTCTGGCGTGACCAGTTCATTTTTCGCCTGAGAGATGGCCGCCAGAAGGGACCGTTCCCGAAAAAGCTTCGTATCAATCTGTAACAGCTTACAGATATCCTTCATCAGTGTTTTCTGATCGTCGGTATCGTAAATCGTAAAATTCGTGTCAAATCCCAAAAGATCGATATGCCTTCTTAAGATCCGGACACACATGGAGTGGAAGGTGCTGACCCAGATACTCTCCGATCCAAAGCCCACCAGGTTGTCCACTCGTTCCCGCATTTCTCCCGCCGCTTTATTGGTAAAGGTAATGGCCAGGATATTCCATGGATTGATCCCTTTTTCCTCGATCAGATATGCGATCCTGTGAGTCAGGACTCTGGTCTTTCCCGATCCCGCCCCGGCAAGAATCAAAAGCGGCCCCTCCGTGTGAAGCACCGCCTCTTTCTGCTGTTCATTCAATGTATCGTAAATGCTCAACTTTTCTGTTTCCTTTCTTGTTCCTGCTGTTTCATAAATTCATGTTCTTTTTTATCTCCTCATAGAGGGCCAGACTGTCCCAGTCACGGTTTGTCTGGGTCACCATCGCCTTTAAGTCTACCCGGACCTTCTCCTTTTTCATCAAAAACAGAGCTCGGTCCAGCATATCCTCCGTCTCTGCATGGATCACCAGCATTTCCTCCGAAAATCCAGCCGCAGCCTGACTTTCAGAAGGCCCTTTTTCTAACGCCGCTTCTTCCTCCGTACCCGCCGGACTGATGCCAATCAATGTCCCAAGCGCAGCCGGTATTCTTCTGCTGTCACATGACGGACTTTATATCCCAGGAATCCAAAGATCATCCCGATCTTCTTTCCTTTTGGAGTTCCTTTCAGATTGTAACATAATACTACTGATTTCATAGGTTTCGACTCCCTTCCTCAAAAAAGTCTGGTTTCATTATATGGGTTTTAATATAGAAGTGCAAGCTTCAAAAATTAAAGAAATATTTCTTGTCATATAGTTATGAAACTATATAATGATTATGTTGAGGTGATTTTATGACGATTGACACAAAGGATTTACTAAACAGTATTTTATCCAGTATTTCACGGATTGACTATATCAGACCGAATGAAATTCCAAACATTGACCTATATATGGATCAGGTCACCACTTTTATGGAGGAACAGCTGAAACGGACCAAACGGTACGAGGAGGACAAGATCCTGACCAAAACCATGATCAACAATTACGCCAAGAACAATCTGCTTCCTCCCCCTGTGAAAAAGAAATATTCCAAAGAGCATGTGTTGGTGATGATCTTTATCTACTATTTCAAAAATATCCTTTCCATCAAGGATATTGAAAGCGTCCTCACTCCTATCACAGAGAAAACCTTCGACAAGGAAGAATCTCTGGACATGACATCTGTCTATGAGGAAATCTGCCAGATGGAGAAATCCCGCATCGACGATCTGAAAAAAGATGTCACAAATTCTTATGAACTTGCCATGGACAGCTTTTCAGAGCTTCCCCCGGAGGAAAAAGAATATCTCCAGCTTTTTGCTTTTATCTGCAATTTTAAGCTTTGATGTATATGTGAAAAGCAGATCATCGAGAAAATGATCGATGATCTGGCTGACGCTGACAGCAGTGCGAAAAAGAAGAAATAAGCCTGGCTTATTTCTTCTTTTGTACTCTTAAGAATCTTCTTTTTGGTTAATGCGTTCAAATACCATGTCATAACCATCGTTTCCATAATTCAGGGAACGGTTGACACGGCTGATCGTTGCAGTAGACGCTCCTGTCTTGTCCGCAATCTCCAGATATGTCTTGTGCTCTCTTAACATTTTTGCCACTTCAAATCGCTGAGAAAGAGACAGCAGTTCATTGATCGTACAGATGTCCTCAAAAAAAGTGTAACATTCTTCTTTATCTTTCAAGCTCAGTATTGCAGAAAACAGATAGTCCACTGCTTCTGTCCTGATCTTCTTACTCATAGCATACTCTCCTTTGTAACAGATTCATTACTGTTACATTTTAACACAGTGAATTTTTAAAGTCTATACCTTTTTCCTGTGTTTTAACAGGGAAATCAATTTCCCGTAAGAAGTATTTGCCACCAGCTCTTCCGGAAAAGCTGTCTTCCTTACCAGTTCCTCTGCAAAAGGATATTCTGCAATGTCCATACAAAATGAGCGTCACTTCCGAACACCACCATGGTTCCTTCCTTTTTACAGGCTTCCAGCATCTTCAGACAGTTTTCCGTGGTATTCGCCCGGTATCCGTCTGGCCTGAGAGAAGAGTTATTGACTTCTAAAAGGGTGCCTGTCCGCTTTGCCTCTCTTGCCAGCACTTCATAATCTGCAGGAAATCTGCCATCATCCGGATGCCCGATGATATCTATATATGGATTCTCCATTACAGAAAGATACGCCTGCATCACATTTTCCTGGGTCCTCTCATCCTTGAAGCAAGGCGTGTGCAGGCTGGCGATGGCTATATCCAGATCCCGAATGACGCCCTGGGGAAGATCCACATTTCCCTCCCGGTCCATGATATTCAGCTCTGTTCCCAGCAGCAGATGGATATTGTAAAGAGTACGGGGAACCACCCGCAGATTCTGAAAATAATACAGTTGGCAGGATCCCGGCATTTCCGGGGCGTGTTCTGTGACTGCCAGGCTTCCAGACCTTTCTCCGCCGCCATGGCCGCCATCTCCCGCAATGTATTATAAGCATGGCCGCTGGCCAGAGTATGTGAGTGTGTATCAATTCTGATGTTCATATGTCTGTCCTTCCTTTTCACATTTCCAAAAGTTTCCGCAGTTGCAAAACTCATTATAATGCATAGATTTTCCTTTTTCTACATATTTTAATGTTATATTTTTATGAAGTTTTATCGCTATATTCCACAAAACAGGAGGAGTTTTCATGAGAAAAGATAGAAAGAACCAGGAAATCATAGACGCATACGATTACCTTTCCAATGCCGCATCCAGCCAGGACCTGACCGGCCTGATCCCGTCCGCCCCCTCATCCGCCGAAGAGCTCGAATCCTACGAAAAGCTGTATCATTTTCTCCCGCCTGGCGGAAATACATCAGCCATCCATCCCGAATCCGGCGTCTGTAAAGAAGGCGAAAAAGATGATAGAGGATAGGGATCCGCCCCTACAGGGCAAATTCACCAAAGAAAGGAACCGATCATATACTAATCAAAAACGGAGTTTTGATTATGCCTTCTATGAATCTGGTTCCCGTAAACGGAATCATCCTTAGTATTACTCCTTTCGGAGATGACTGCTGCGAACAGCAGGTCAGCATCCGCACTTCGAATGGCATCAACCATTTTATCGTTGGTCCCGAGACCTATGTGATCAATAACGTCCGTCTGCGGCCAGGCATGAACGTGACCGCCCTCTACGACGCAGATCAGGCCGTCCCGCTGATCTATCCGCCCCAGTACCGGGCTGTGCTGATTGGCCGGCGGAATCCCAGCGAAAGTGTCTATGCCGGCTATTTTGACGAAAATCTAATGTCCGCCGACGCGTCACTTCAGCTGAACATCGACAATTCTACCAGCGTAGTGACCGCCAACGGCCAGACCTTCCAGTGCTCTCCCGGCGGGCACACCCTCGTCGTATACTACAGCAGTTCTACCCGGAGTATCCCGCACAGACCACGCCGCGGAAAATAGTGGTGGTATGTTAAAATGGGGACTACACTTGTTGCACAAGTGTACGTCCCCATTTGCGTTAGTGGGTGTCCCCATCTGCATTTCCCTATGTCCCCAATCGCAAAAGTCCCTGTCCCTTTAAGCGCGGTTCTGTGCCTCTACCAGATGCAGTGCGCCGTAGCGCTCCCGGAGCTTGGGCTTTTCGATCTTTCCGGTGGCGTTCCTTGGCACGTCTGCAAAGAATATCTTTCTTGGCCGTTTATACCTGGGCAGCTTTTTGCAGAAAGTATTAATATCTTCCTCATCGCAGGTGACTCCTGGCTTCAGCGCAATGATCGCTGCCGAGATCTCGCCAAGCCTGTGATCCGGCAAACCGATCACAGCCACATCATGTACAGCCTCATGGGTGCGGAGAAAGTCCTCGATTTGTACCGGATATATATTCTCTCCTCCGCTGATAATCACATCTTTTTTGCGGTCCACCAGGAAAATGAAACCATCCTCGTCCTCTTCTGCCATATCTCCCGTATACAGCCACTCTCCATGGAGAACCTCTTCTGTGGCTTTCGGATCGTTATAGTAACAGACCATGACTCCCGGTCCGCTGACAGCCAGCTCCCCTGTTTCTCCAGGTTTCACGTCATTTCCGTTCTCATCAATGATCCTTGTCTTCCAGCCGTAGCCGGCTTTCCCGATGGCTCCCACCTTGTGGATATTTTCTACTCCCAGATGCACGCAGCCCGCCGATAGATTCACTCAGCCCATAATTGGTGTCATACTGGTGGTGAGGGAAATATTCCTTCCAATGTTTGATCAGACTGGGCGGAACCGGCTGGGCGCCGATATGCATCAATCTCCACTGATCTAACTGGTACATGTCAAGATTGATCTTACCACTGTCCAATGCCAGAAGCAGATCCTGCGCCCACGGTACCAGAAGCCATACAATGGTACACTTTTCTTCTGAAACAGCACGCAGGATAAACTCCGGATTGGTTCCTTTCAAAAGCACAGCCTTTCCCCCGGTCAGAAGGCTTCCGAACCAGTCGCATTTTTGCTCCGGTATGATACAGCGGAGGGATGCACAAAAACACATCGTCCTTGGTCTGTCATGATGATTCTGCTCTGTCTTGGCAGAATGCATCAAAGCCTGATGCGTGTGCAGGATCGCTTTCGGGAATCCCGTAGTTCCCGAAGAAAAATAGATCGCCGCATAATCCTCATCCGTCACGTCAATCTTCGGCGACTGACTGGAGCAGTTTGCAGAATGCATCGTATAATCCTCCGCAAAGCCGGGGCACCCGTCTCCTACGAAAAACAGCAGCCGATGCCTGCTGATCTCATCGGCGATCTCTTCGATACGCCCGATAAACTCCGGTCCGAACACCAGCACGTCAACTTCCGCAAGCTCCACACAATATTTGATCTCTTCGGCAGAATACCGGAAATTCAGAGGCACTGCCAAAGCTCCTGTCTTCAAGATCCCAAAATATATCGGCAGCCATTCCAGACAATTCATCAGAAGGATCGCTACTTTATCACCTTTGTGCACCCCCCGCTCCAGCAAAAGATTGGCAAAGCGGTTAGCCTTTTCATTAAAGACATTCCAGGTGATCTCCCTTCGATAATAAGATGCCCTTACCGGTTCGATCAGCTCATATTCCTTCCATGTAACTCTCCGGGTCTCCGGCATCTCCGGATTGATCTCTACCAGCGCGACATCGTCCCCGTACAGCCGGCAGTTCTTTTCCAAAATATCTGTGATAGGCATAAAAAAATCCCCTTTCTGGCTCATCACTTTAGCACGTTTAATCGCTAAAGTAACTATACCTTTTTTGAAAGGGGATGTCAACCATTATCTTTTATTCTGCTGCGTTTTCGGCATATTCGGTGGTGACCAGATCCTCATACGGCGCCCTCTCAGTCAGTTCTCCTGCCTCCTCCAGAATATCCTGCAGAAGCTCAAAGCTTTCTTCTTCAAAGATCAGGTTTTCTTTCCACGTATCCTGGTCATAATATCTGGTCACGATGGTCGTGATCGTTTCCAGATCCGTCTCTGTAAACTGGGGCTCTATCACCTCAGCGATCTCTTCCGGTGTATGGCTCTGCACGTAGTCCATTCCCTTCTGCAGCGCATTGGTGACTCCCTGGATGATCTCCGGGTTCTCCTCGATGTAGCTCTGTTTTGCAGAAAATGCCGTATACGGTACGTATCCGCTGTCCGTTCCTAACGAGGCGACAACATAGCCTTTGCCTTCGTTTTCCAGGCTGGTGGCTCCTGGTTCAAACTCAACCGTAAAATCTCCTTGCCCTTCTGCAAAAGCCGCCGCAGTAGACCCGAAGTCAATATTCTGATCAATCTCAAGATCCGCCGCCGGGTCAATCCCGTTTTTCCGGAGAATATACTCAAACACCATCTGCGGCATACCGCCCTTGCGGCCTCCAAGCACATTAGTCCCTTTCAGATCCTCCCATGTAAAATCCGGCATCTCCTCCCGGGCCACCAGGAAATTTCCTGCCCGCTGGGTCAGCTGTGCAAAATTCACCACATAATCCGCGGCTCCTTCATTATAAGTATAGATGGATGCCTCCGAACCCATGAACCCGATATCCGCTTCTCCGGAAATGACTGCAGTCATCGTCTTGTCTGCGCCAAATCCACACACCAGATCCAGCTCAATTCCTTCCTCTTCAAAATATCCCTCCTCTATCGCCACATACATCGGCGCATAGAAAATAGAATGGGCCACTTCGTTTAAGGTGACTTTGGTAAGTTCCTTCTGCTGGTCAGCCGAAGCTCAGAAGTCCCGGCGCTGGCTTTCCGCACCTCCTCATCTTCGGATTCCCCGTGCCGGAACATCCGGCTGCCAGGCAAACATCATCACCACCGTAAGGCAGATGCCCAGTAAACGCTTTTTCATATGGATCCTCCTTATGACTCTTAACGATACCAGTATATTCATAAAGAGAAGGATCCGTGACATCAGGCGTTTTCCACACTACAGGCAAACAGCCATTCACAGCTGATACCAAGTCACTGCATGATCCGGTGAATCTGCCGGTACTCTCTTGGCGATATCTGATAAACCCGCTTAAAAGGCTCTGGAAAAATGAAGTGCATTCGGATACCCGACCAAAGCGCCGATCTCACTGATCTGCCGGTCTGACGTCGTAAGAAGCGCCGCTGCTTTAGCCATTCGGTAATGCACCAGAAATTCCTGGGGCGACTGTCCGATCACTCCTTTGAAGATTTTCCCAAAGTAACTACGTTCCAGCTGGCAGTTTTTTGCGATATCCTCTACTGTAACATCTTCTTTATAATGTGTCTCAATATATCGGATAGCTTCTTTCGCATAGACTCGCTCAGTTTTTCCGTCCTGAGGTGCTCTCCTTGTACTGGAATACTGGATCATCCGGTCCAGCAGCAGATAAAATTGCCCGATCAGTGACATAGAGGAATGATCCTCACTGAAAACAAAATGCCTCAGCTTTTCTTCAATTTCCTTTCCATGCTCCTTCGTATCCGGAACATAGACCGGATGTAGCTGAGAAACGCCCATCGCCTCCACACATTCTCTGGCCCTGAGTCCTGCAAATTCAATCCACATATAAGTCCATGGTTCCTTCTCATCCGCCATATAAGTATTTACATACCCCGGCTCTATTATGAACCCGGAACCTCCTTCAAGCGAGTATTCCTGCATCTTGTCCTTCTCGTCATTGGCACGCAGCGTTCCCTTTCCTGAAACAACATAATGAAAAAGATAGTTATTCCTCACATACGGCCCGAATGAATGGAGAGGTTTGCACTGCTCAAACCCATACTGCATGATCGTCAGATCAATATAATGCTCATCCTTGAAAATAGAAAACCTGACCTCACTCATAAAAAGTCTCTCCTGCTTTAATCATTATACTTTTTAACCAAATTTTAATTTGCAATTTATCAATTTTTCACAAAAATCTTTCAATATACACTATTATATACCATAATGCGTTTATACTTCAACTATATACTGTAAAAAACGCATTGGGTAATATCGAGACACATATATACATTTACCGTTTTTTGTTAAAATGCTATCATTTTAAATAGCTTATAGCAAAATCTTCATGCAATTTGTACACTGCATGGGAAAAGGAGAGGTGTGGAATGAAAAAGAAAGTGATTGCTGTATTTCTCGTATTGACAGTACTCCTCAGTATGGTTGCAGTTGCCGGATGCGGCAGCGATTCTTCCTCTGATGGAAAAACCGAAATCGAGATCATACAGTACAAAATGGAAGCAACAGACTATTTTGACGCACTGGAAGAAGAATTCAACGCAACACATGATGACATTCATCTGACCATTGATTCTCCAAATGATGCGTCAACCATTATGAGGACCCGGTTTATCCGCGAGGATTACCCGGATATCATCGGTATCGGCGGAGATATCAACTACTCCTATTATGTAGATGCTGAGATCCTGGCTGATCTGTCCGACTGGGACGCATGGCCGATATCAAACAGTCCTATATTGATATTGCAGAAGGACTGGAAACCATTCCGACAGACGGAACCTATATTGCTCCTTATATGGACAAACGCCGCCGGAATCCTTTACAACAAGGATATGTTTGAAGAACACGGCTGGGAAATTCCTACTACATGGGATGAACTGAAAGCTGCATGTGAAGCTCTTAAGGCTTATGACGACAGCATTTATCCATGGGGTATCGATATGACTACTGACGAAGGTCAGGCAGCATTCGCATACTACACCTGGAACAACGGCGGCGGATTCGTTGACGATGAAGGCAACTGGACACTGAACAGTGAGCAGAACGTTGAAGCAATCCAGTACGCAATCGATCTTGTAAATTCCGGTTACACAAACACCGATCCTGCTAACGATACCCGTTATGATCTGCAGGATATGTTCGGCGCAGGTAAGGTTGCTATGCTCATCGCACCGAACAGCTTACCTACCTACATTGCTACAGGCGGAAATGAAGTAAACTACGGCGTTGCTCCATTCCTTCCAATACAGGCGAGTCTGTATCTGCAGGTGTTATGGACCGCTTCATGTGCTTCGATAACGACTACTCAGATGATGAGAAAGCTGCTATCTCCACATTCTTTGATTATTTCTATGATGATGCCCGTTATACAGAGTGGGTTGACATGGAGGGATTCCTTCCGGCAACCAAGTCCGGCGGCGAGGCTCTCGCAGCAGCTAACGAAGATATGGCAAGCTGGATTGATATCTTAGACAGCTGTAAATTCTATCCAACAGCAAAAGCTGAGTGGCAGATGTAAAACAGGCGTTATCAATGTAGAGCAGAACGCACTTCTTGGCGGTGATGTTCAGGAATTACTGGACGACTTCAGTCAGAGATCGCTGGCTGATCCAGGACTGTAACATTCCCATTACGAGGATGATAATGGGCCGGACTGATTGGTCCGGTCCATTTTTTGAAACATGGTAACTGTAAC
>ENA-OPZM01001007-OPZM01001007.1-human-gut-metagenome-genome-assembly--contig:-NODE-1007-length-10682-cov-1.555187_pt1 | contig 10682 bp, 12 predicted proteins | sample MGYA00242478_ERZ504493 | MGnify/ENA primary metagenome ERZ504493 (study PRJEB26092, sample SAMD00036227) | human gut metagenome | host: Homo sapiens | study: EMG produced TPA metagenomics assembly of...
TGGCCAGCTACGAAAATGCTCAAAACGATCCGAACCCTTCCACGTGGGACGCTTGGGGATATTCAACGCGATGCATTCCTCACCGCCAACGCGCTCAGCGAGGCATCGATTGCAAGCGTGGACGAAACCGCCAACGGTGGGGCCGTCGTGCATGCTGTCACTCGCGCGAAGGGCGTTGAAATTCGTACGGGCATTGCCTTAAGGCCGGGCTCCGCCACACTGGACTTCACCGCCGATGTGGACTGGCATGCGTCGAACAGTTCCTCAAAGTGGATATGCCGGTCACCGTGCAAGCGGTGAACGCGCAATACGAATGCCAATACGGTCTGGTCGAACGCCCCATCAACAAGAACACGCGCAGCGATGATGCCAAATTCGAAAGCTGCACGCACCGCTTCGTGCGTATCGCCGCGCGACTATGCCGCCGCTGTGGTCAACGCCTCCACCTACGGCTCCGACGTCAGCCCCATCCACGCCGATGCGGCACATGGCACCGGCCGCGGCACCATGGTGCGGCTCTCGCTGCTGTCCGCACCGCTGTACCCCGACCCACGCACCGACCAAGGCGCACACTCCTTCGCGTGGTCTCTGGTCGCTGACGCCGATATGAATGCGGTGCTGGACGAAGCGGCGCGACTCAACAGCCCCGTAATAGGGGAGTTGCCTGATATGGCGCCGCTGGTCTCGCTCGCCGACGCACCGGCGTCATCGTATTGACTGGATCAAGCTCGCCGATGACGGTTCCAGCGATCTGATCGTGCGCCTGTACGAGGCCGCCGGCGGCAATGCCACGGCCACACTGCGCCTTGACGCCGCTCTCTCCGATGCCAAGGCCGGCGTGCGGGAGGTGAATCTCATGGAGGAGCCGGAGCTGGATGCCGAACTGCCGCGCGCGCTCGCCGGTGACGAACAATGCCTGCCGACGGTGCGGTCGTTTCGTTGGCGCCATTCCAGCTCGCCACGCTGCGTATTCGCGATAAGGGATATTGGGCCTAGGTCGATATTTTGGGTCGCGCCCAACCGTAACGGAACCGGAACAGACCGGCTCTGCCATACGGTTGGGCGCGGCCCATTATTGTATGAGAAGAGGGAGAGCGATCCCGTTGGGCAAATATCAATGCGACACGCGCGGATGAATTCGTTGCGTGCATGTTTCGATTGTGTTATATTTTTACTAAACCGATTTAGTTAACAGGTTCGCGACTGGCCGGAAACTAAAGCGGTTTAGTCTCAGCGATGAGAACTGAATAAAGGTTGTGATACCACGTCAATCACCGCGACGGGTGACTGTGCTGGAGCACAACGATTAGGTTTCTCCGTCCACAGTAGGGCGGGATGAAAAAGGAATCGAAAGGAAAGGGAAACATCATGTTTTCTATGAAGAAGATTCTCGCCATCGCCGGTGCCGGTGCGATGCTCGTATCGGTGGCTGCCTGTGGTAGCGGAACTGCGGGGGATGACGGCGGCAAGAAGGAGATCTCCTTCCAGACCTGGAACCTCAAGAACGACAAGTACACCCCGTATTTCGAGGCGCTGATCAAGGCCTATGAGAAGGACCACCCGGATGTCACCGTCAAGTGGCTTGACGCCCCGTCCGATGGTTACGAAGACAAGCTGTCCAGCCAGGCTGCGGCCGGCGAACTGGCCGGACATCGTCGACGGCGGCAACTCCATCCTGTACGGTCTTGCCAAGCCGGTGCGCTGCTCGATGTCTCCAAGCAGGCTCCGGATGCGGAAAAGGACTACTACGAAGGCGCATGGAAGTCCGTGACCATGCAGGGCAACGGCATCGAGAAGGGTGCCTACGGCCTGCCGTGGTATGTCAACGATGGCCCGACCTACTGGAACACCGAGCTCATGCAGAAGTGCGGCCTTGATCCGAACAAGATTCCGACCACATGGGATGAATACTTCGCCGCCGGCGACACCATCGTGCAGAACTGCAAGGATGTCTACCTGGGCACCACGATGGGTTACAACACCGAAGATCTGATGACCGCAGGCGTCAAGTCCTTCATGAACGATGACCACAGCAAGTACACCTTCAATGATGAGGCCGGCGTCAAGCAGATCAGCCGCTTCGTTGAGCTGTACAAGAAAGGCGGCATCCCGCCGGAGGCCCTCGACTCCTCTTGGAGCCAGGCCGCCGATCTCTTCCAGCGTGGCAACCTGGTCTCCATGGCCGGCTCCGCCTACTCCGCTGACGGCTTCAAGCAGAACGCTCCGGACCTCTACAAGAACCTCGCAGTCGGCCCGCGTATCAGCAACGACGGCAAGTCCGCTTCCGTGGCCTACGAGATGCTCGGCATCAGCGCCAACTCGAAGCACCCCGACGTCGCCATCGACTTCGCCCGATTCGTGACCAACGAGAAGAACCAGATCGAGTTCGACAAGAAGGCCTCCGTGTTCCCGTCCGCCAAGGGGGGTCTGGATGACGACTACTACAAGAGCATCGACGAAAGCACCCTTGAGGGCAAGGCTCTGAAGATCACGCTCGACCAGGTCAAGGACGGCTACGGCTCTCGTCCGTCCGAGTTCACCGACAACAACGGCTCCAAGAACTTCCAGCAGCAGATCGCCCTCGCTATGCAGGGCAAGCAGACTGCCAAGGAAGCCCTTGACAAGTCCGTCGAGTTCGCAAACGAGAAGCTCGCACAGTGAGCAACGCGGCCACTCGCCGCTGACAGGTCGGAGGCCCGCACGGCCTCGGCCGGCCTGAACCGATGAACCTCAACCACGGCAAGAAGCAGAATCGTAGCTTCGGCACCATCATTGCCCCCTACCTGTTTGTTCTGCCAGCGTTCGTGATTGTGTTTGTATTCATCGTTCTTGCGGCACTCAACACTTTCAGGCTTGCCTTCACCAACTCCACGCTGCTCCGTCCGGGAACCTTCGTCGGACTCGAAAACTTCATCAAACTGTTCCATGACGAGTACTTCCTCACGGCACTGCTGAACTCCACACTCTACGTGATCTGCGTAGTGCCGTTCATGGTGATCCTCCGTTGATCCTGGCCTATCTGGTCAAGGGCAACTCCCGCATCATGGGCTTCTTCCGCACCGCCTTCTACATGCCGGTGGTTATGTCCGCCGTTGTGGTGGGTATGATCTGGACCAACCTGCTGGATTCCGCCGGTCTGGTCAACGCCGTGCTCAAGGCATTGAAGATCATCTCCAAGCCGGTTCCATTCCTCACCGATCGATGGGGCGTGCTCTTCAGCTCGATGTTCGTGACAATCTGGCTGGGCCTCGGCTACTACATGGTCATCTACCTGACCGCCCTCGCCAACATCGATGAATCCCTTTACGAAGCCGCCTCCCTCGACGGCGCTGGCCCTGTCCGCCAGTTCATCTACGTGACAATGCCCGGCGTGCGCTCCACGATGATGCTCATCATGATGCTGTCCACCATCGCCGCATTCCGAGTCTTCAACGAAATCTACGTGTTGACCAACGGCTCCGCAGGCCCCGGCGGCATGGATATGACGATGTCGATGCTTATCAAGCGCGAAGGCACCGGTATCCAGGCCCGCACTGGTTACGCGAGCGCCATCTCCATCGTCGTGCTCGTCATCGTCGGCGTCATGCTCATCGTGCAGCAGATCGTACAAAAGCGAGGTGAGGACTGATGAATACCAACACGCATAAGGTCACCGTCGGCAAAGTCGTCCAGTATCTGATTCTGATTCTGATGTTCCTGCTGCTCGTCGGCCCGTTCGTCTGGGAACTGTCCCTGTCGTTCAAGGGCAAGGGCGACAACGTCTACGCCGTGCCTCCCTACCTGATGCCGAAGACCCCGACGCTGGACAACTACATTTCCGTGTTCAAGCAGGTCCCGGTATTCCACTACATGCTCAACACGCTGGTGGTCTGCCTGATCTCCATCTTCGGCAACGTGGTCTTCTCCACGATGGCCGGCTACGCACTGGGACGCCTGAAGTGGCGTGGCCGCGGACTGGTGTTCACCATGTTCATGGGCACCATGGTTATCCCGATCGAAGGCGTGATGATCTCCCAGTTCCTGATCATTCGCTCCATCCACCTGCAGAACACACTGCTGGCAGTCGCACTGCCTGGCCTGTGCGGCGCATCAACATCCTGCTCATGACCAACGCCTTCAAATCCATTCCAATGGAACTCGAAGAGGCGGCCATGGTGGACGGTGCCAACCTATGGCAGCGGTTCTTCCACATCTGTGTACCGCAGGTCAAAGGCACGATGACCGTTGTCGGCATCTTCGCATTCGTCGGTGCCTGGAACGACTTCCTGTGGCCGTTGATCGCGATCTCCGATGAAAGCAAGTACACCTTGACCCTCGGCATGAACCGACTCAAGGGCATGTTCATCCAAGATCCGCGACTGATCGCCGCCGGTGCGCTCGTCTCGCTTATCCCGATCATCGTCTTCTTCTGCTGCTTCCAGCGCTACTTCTTCCGTGGCTTGGAACAGGGTGGACTCAAGGCTGAGCGGACTGGAAAAAGGAGGTACTCCAATGAAATTCGGAGTCAACTACACGCCGTCGCATGGCTGGTTCCACGCATGGCTCGACCCGGACTGGGACGGCATCGACAATGATCTCAAGCAGATCAGCGAACTGGGTATGGACCATGTGCGCATCTTCCCGATCTGGCCGTATCTGCAACCTAATCGCACCTGGATCAACAAGAAGGGCGTGGCGGATGTGCGCCGCATGGTGCACATCGCCGGCGAGCACGGTTTGGATGCCTATGTGGACGTGTTCCAAGGGCATCTGTCCAGCTTCGACTTCCTGCCTTCATGGCTGGTCACCTGGCATGCGGGCAACATGTTCACCGATGCGGACGCCGTTGCGGCCGAGCGTGAACTGGTCAAGACCATGACCGATGAGCTGTCCAAGAACCCGCGTTCAAGGGTCTGACCTTGGGCAACGAGGTCAATCAGCTGTCTGACAGGCCGCATCCCACGAAGATGAGCGCCACGGACCGGCAGATCGACGCATGGCTGGACGCGCTGCTTCCGACCGCCGCCGGTGAAGGCACAACGCGCTGTACAGCGTCAACGATGGCACCTGGTTCATCGATGGGCACCCGTTCACTCCGGTGCAGTCCGCCACCAAGGGTGATATGACAGTGATTCACTCCTGGGTGTTCAACGGCATCGCGCAAGGATACGGCGCCACCAGTGAGGAGTGCTCGTCGTACGCACTGTACCTGGCCGAGCTGGCCAAGGCGTTCGGCAAGGATTCCGAGCGCCGGTGTGGCTCCAGGAAGTCGGTGCGCCGGAGAATGTGCTGGAAACCGACTACACGCCGGAATTCTGCCGCAAGACCGTTGAACGTGCCATGGATTGCCGGAACCTGTGGGGTGTGACGTGGTGGTGCTCGCACGATGTGCCCGCCAGCATGGAAGACTTCCCGTTCTTCGAGCACTCTCTGGCTTGTTCGACGAGCAAGGCCAGCTGAAGCCGATCGGCCGTACGTTCGGGGAACTCGCCGCACAGTACCGTTCCGCATTGCCGGCTCAGCCGAAGACCGTCGCCGTGGTGATTGATGTGGATGAGGCCGGAAACCCGGTGAACCGCAGTGCGCTCGGCCCGGGAGCTCGGTGTGCGACCTGTGGATGAAGCTGCAGGTGGCGGGCAGCGCCCGACCATCATCACCTCGCAGGTGGCGGCAATCAAGAGCGCTCGCGCAGCGTGGCATTCTGGAATTGCACGCTGACGAACACCCCTATGCCGCCCGTTACTACACTGCGTTTCGGACCCATCGTTCGAAACGGCTGATTAAACCGATATCCGGTTGTGGAATCATCTACTCCTTGTTCCACGGCCGGATATTTTCAATTGCAGTGCGCACAATTGCAGTGCGCACAATTGCAGTGCGCAGGGCAAAACATAAGACCCGGTACTCGCCGAAGAGCGAGAAGAACGAGAAGACAATATACGAGAGGGGGGCGCACCCGATGAGCATCAATCACGCCGCAGTGGACCGACTCATTGATTCGATGAGCTTCACGCAGAAGGTTGGTCAGCTGAACCAGCGTCTGTTCGGTTGGAAGTCCGTAGAACGCAATGCCGCAGGACGGCTTGTGGCCTCAGACGAGCTCAAGCAAGAGATCGACCGGTGGGGCGGGCTTGGCGCTTTGTACGGCCTGCTGCGAGCTGACCCGTGGTCGGGCCAGCATTGGGGCAATGGCATACGCCTGAGGAACGGCTGAGGCGGTTGCGTGGTGCAGCAAACCGTGTTGGAGCGCGGTGCACATGGCATCGGCGTATTGCTCAGCGAAGAGGCTCCTCACGGGCATCAGGCGCTGGGCGGCGCGGTGCTGCCCACCAATCTGGGATTGGGTGCCACATTCGATTCGCAAGGAGTGCAGGAAGCGGAAGCCGCAGTCGCCGCGGAACTGGCAGCCAGCGGTATTCATATTGCATTGGTATCCGGTTTGGACATCGCCCGCGACCCGCGTTGGGGCCGTTGCGAGGAATGCTTCGGCGAGGACCCGCTGATGGCCTCCCGCATGTGCGAGGCCATCGTTACCGGTATGCAGGGTGAGCATCGCAGCAAGGTCGGCCGCGGGGGAGTGGCCGTGGTGCTCAAGCATTTGGCGGCGCAAGGCGAGGCTGTGGGTGGCCGCAACGGGCAGTCCGCCGTATTGGGCCCGCACGATCTTCACGAGATTCATCTGCCGCCGGTGGCCGCTGGCGTGCGTGCCGGTGCCTTGGGCTTTATGGCTGCCTACAACGATATCGATTCCGTGCCTTGTTGTGCCAACCGTGGTTGCTCGAGGATTATCTGCGTGACCAGCTCGGTTTTGATGGCATCGTGATGGCCGATGGTCTGGCCGTGGACCGGCTTGAAGATATGGCCGGCTCCATTCCCGCTGCCGGACGCGCCGCACTGCTTGCCGGTGTGGATGTCTCCCTGTGGATGAAGGATTCGCGCGCCTCGAAGAATATGTGGATGACGAACAGGTGGCGGCCGCGTCGATACGGCATTGCGTCGTGTGCTGGAGCTCAAAGCCATGTTCGGTCTCTTGCCCGAAGATGGTGCCGATACCGCCGCAATTGCCATGCCAGATGCCGATGCATCGCGCAGGCCACTGCGGATGGGCGTGAGCAGGCCAAGCGCATGGCCCGCGAGGCGATAACGCTGATTAATGATGGCCGCTCTGCCGTTACGCTCGACAGCATTCGGGGTGTGCTGACCGATGCCCAAGCCGGCCCTGTGATTGTCGCCGGCCCATTCGCCGACGATTTCGGCTGCTTCCTGGGCGATTACACCGCCCCTCTGCCCGCCGATGAGCAGTCAAGCATCTACCGGCAATTGGTGGCACGCCTTGGGAAAGACCGGGTTTGCTTGGCGGCCAAGCCGAGCGATGTGTCGGCCGATCGGTGGGCGAGTGCGGCAGCCGTGGTATTCGTATGCGGCAGCACCAGCGAACGCAGCTATGACAGTGAATTCGACGACAATGGTGCGGCAAAGGCCGTAGCCGAATACGGTGCCACCTGCGGTGAAGGCGTGGATTTGTCCGACATCCGTCTGCTTGGCACCAGGATGAAATGCTGGACGAAGTCGTGGCATTGACCACCGCTCCGGTTGTTTCGGTGGTGGTGTGCGGCAGGGCGCATGTGCTGACTCATGTAATAGGTCAATCCGCCGTGACGATTTGGGTCGGATATACTGGCCAGTATGGTCCGCAGGCCGTGGCTGATGTGCTGATTGACGGTGCCGGTTTGCCGGGCCGCCTTCCCGTAACGCTGCCTGCGCATCCCGCAGCCATTCCGGTTCGATACAACGACCGGCAAAGTGCCGCCCACGTATACAAGGATGCGGCGGAACCGGTATTGCGCGAGTTTGGCTACGGAGCCGGTTCTTTGGCTGGAGTGACGTTTAGTGGGATGCATGCCGATGCCGAATCCCGCGCGAATGAGGTGTTGGTGCAGGTGACGGCACATGCCGGCGACCATAAGACGGCCGGTTCGGTGAACCTCTTCGCACACGTCAGTGGCGGTCGTCGCATCCCACGCTTGGCAGTGCTGGTCGATTCCGTTGCCCTGAGCTTGAGCGGGCGAAAGCCACGCGGTATCGTTCTCGGTACCCTTTGAACGGCTGATGGACGAAGCTGATGACAATGTGCGTGTGACCGTTTGCCCTGACAGCCGCTTTGAATAACGATGATACCCGACATACAGACGACTGCGATACCAGCGTAAGCATCGTGATACATCGCTGACGATGTGCATGAGACAAGTCGGAGAGGGGTATGTTCCGTAAGTCTCATGACCTACTCATTGCGGCCGATATGGTCGGTGGGTGAGAGAAAAAGAGAATGTGGGATATGGCGTTGGTGAGATATCGCCGTATCCCGTGGGCTCAAACCGTCCTACCGGTTTGAGCCCCCGTCTACTCAAGCCGCATAGACGGTTGATTTCCGGCGTGAGTCGGAGGAAATCAAAGGAGATTATGGATGAGATTGTCATCAGGTGATCACGCTGGGCGTGCTTCTGCCCGGACTCGACACAGGAAATGGCTGCGGTCTGGCTTGGCAGCGGTGCTGTCGATGGCCACGCTGGCGGCATTGGCCGCACCGGCAAGCGCCACCGACACCATGCCGTGGGGAGGCCAGTATGCCGATACCAGCCATCCGGAGCAGTCTGCGGGAGCCAACCAGCCATATCAGCATGGCTATACCGGTCTGGATATTCTGAACTGGAACCCGGACGCGGATAAGGACTCGGAATACCTGCGCTCCCGTGTACCGTTGCAGACCCGCATCGCCGCCAACGCCGCGACGCAGAAAGACCCGAACCTGCCGGCCGATACGGAGATGTTCAACCTTGCTGGCGACTACGGCAACGCGTTCTTCGAGTCGTTCCACGACAACAACGTGTTCTCGCAGTACCTGTTCAACTACTGGCAGTACACGGATTATTACGGTACCTGGCATGGTCAGCCGACTGCGAACGTGCCAAAGAGCCTCTACGACGAGAAGGCCCAGTCTGACTGGACTCAGAAATGGTTTGAGTTCGGTACGTTGAATCTGCCGAATGCCGCATATACCAATGTCGCGCACAAGAATGGCGCGAAGTCGATTGCGACGATCTTCTATTCTGGCAACGACCGAGGAGAACAGACCTATAAGGACCTGCTTCAAGGCAAGCGTGCCGACGGCACCTATCCGGTGGCTGACAAGCTGGTGGAGATTGCCAAGTACTATGGTTTTGATGGTTACTTCGTTAACCAGGAATCCAGTGTGAATTCTGCTGATGTGCCGGCCTACCAAGACTTCATGAAGCAGATCATTGATCAGGGCATTTATATCCAGTGGTACGACTCCGCCACATACCCGAATGGCGGCGTCAGCTATCAAAACATGTTCAACGATGCCAATTCGCCGTGGGTGCAGGATCCGAACAAGGTAAAATCTCTGATTCGATCTTCCTGAACTACTGGTTCAGCGGCAACATGCTACAAGATTCAGCTGATCACGCCAAGAGCCTTGGCATTGATCCGAAGTACGCGGTATTCGCGGGTATCGAGGCCGGACAGAAGAAATTTGGTAGCATCGCCAGCAACGCGAATTATATGAATGTCAACCTTGACGCTGACGGCAAGCCCTATGTGAGCCTTGCGGCACTTGGCACCGATTTCGTCTCCCACGAGTTGGGTGACGACAAGAAGGTCTACCCGAAGTATCAGAACCAGGTATTCGACCGCGAACGCCGTCTGTGGACTGGTTCGTCCACCGGTGAGAAGGGCACGACGGATATATCTGATCCGTATATTGATGATGGTACGAGCAGCGATAGCTGGAAGGGTTTCGCTTCGCAGATCGCCGAGCGCTCCGTCATCGGCGGTCCGGTCTTCTCCACATCGTTCAACACCGGTCATGGTCTCGAATGGCGAGACAACGGCGAACAGACCAGCAACCAGCAGTGGGGCAATATCAACCTCCAAGACATTCTGCCGACATGGCAGTGGTGGATTGATGCCGATTCCGACCCGCTGCAAGCCGACTTCGACTATGGCAAGAAATATGAAGCGGCACCACGCTTTAACTACACCAAGGTCGGCGGCTACGAAGGCGGCGATTCGCTGGTGTTGAGCGGCAAGCTGTCCAGCGACAACACCGTCCGTCTCTACAAGACCGACTTGAGCGTCGCTGCCGGCTCCAAGGTCGAACTGACCTACAACAAGCTCAACAGCGACGATTCCAAGCTGCAACTCGGCCTCATTTTCGCCGACGACACCAAGACTATAGTGCCGGTGGACATGGCAGACGGTGGGGCAAGCAACGGCTGGAAGACCGCAACTGCAGACCTCTCTCAGTACGCGGGTAAGAAGATCGCCACCCTGGGCCTGATCGTCAAGGCCGGGGCGAACCCAATCGACAATTACCAGGTGAACATCGGCAAGATTACCGTCACCGACGGTGCTGCCTACACGCCGGCTGCTCCGACGAACTTCCAAGTGGAACGCGCCTACGCGGACTCCGACGAACTGACCGTCAAGTGGGATCTCGCCGATTACTCTACTGCCAAGAACTACCTGCTCTACTTGGACAACACCTTCCTCGGTGGCCGTTACGACGACACCCTGTACGTCAAGCACCTGCCTGCCAAGACCGGCACGCTGAAGCTGTACGCCGTGGGTGCGGACGGTTCGCGCTCGCTGGCCGCCGAAGCGCCGCTGCTTCGTTCAGCGGC